>FTDA01000290.1_pt1 | contig 12121 bp, 8 predicted proteins | sample 1639731 | NCBI WGS metagenome assembly FTDA01 (sample SAMEA3914869, study PRJEB12502) | metagenome | biome: forest; material: soil | place: USA | collected 2012-03-12 | depth 0.1 m
GCAGCCGTGGACCTCGGAAAAGTCCGTGTTGGGCTGGCCGTTGCCGATGAACTCGGCCTGATGGCCCATCCTCGGCCTTATTTGGACGGCCGCGACCCGCGCCGGGTGGTCGGTGAGCTCGCGCGCTTGGCCGAGGCGGAGGGCATCACCGTGTTCGTGGTCGGCCTGCCTCGACAATTGAACGGCAAGGAAGGCTTGGCGGCCGGGCGCGCGCGCCGCTTTGCCGAGGCCCTGGGCCGGCGCACGCAGGCCAGCGTCGAGCTGATCGACGAATGGCTGTCCACGAAGGAGGCCCACGCGCGGCTCAGGGACGGCGGCACAACGTCGCGTGAGGCCCGCGAGCGCGTCGACAGCGCCGCGGCCGCCGTGCTCTTGCAGAGCTGGCTGGACGGCAGGCGCCCCGCATCGAGCGAGGAGCCGTGAGCAAACCGCGACGCAAGAAGTCGCAGCGCCCGTCCGCGCCCAGCGCGCCGCCGCCGGAGGCGTCACGCAGCAGCGCGCCGCCGAGTAGCTCTTCGAAACGAAAGCGAAAGCGTCGCCGGCCTTCGGCTCCGCCGCGCGCGCCCATGAACTCTGCGCCGCGCGTGAGTCCGTGGCGGGCGCTCGGCGGCGTCGTGGCGATGGTGCTCACGGCCTTGCTGTTGTTGCTCTCGCCGCTCTGGGTGTGGTCCGTGTGGTCCGGCCCGGGTCGGGGACAGTCCTTCGTCGTGCAAGTGCCGGCGAGCGCGTCGCTCGTCGAACTCGGGGATTTGCTCGTGGCGCGCGGCGCGCTCAATAGTCCGCGCCTATTTCGCGCGTACCTCTCGCTGCTCGATCCCGGCTTCGAGCTCGCGCCCGGCGAGCACTTGTTGGACGACGCGGTCTCACCGCGACAGTTGGCCCAGCGACTCGCGCGCGGGTCGGGGCGAACGTCCGAGCGCTTGACCTTTCCCGAGGGCTTTCAGTCGCTCCAGATCGGGCAGCGCTTGGAGCACGCCGAGGTGTGCACGCTGTCGGCTTTTCGCCGCGCCATCGCCGATTCGGCGTTGCTGCGCGAGTTGGGCATCGAGGGCGCGAGCGCAGAGGGCTATCTGTTCCCGGCGAGCTACGGGCTCTTGGTGGACAGCGATGCGCGAGAAGTGGTGCGCGTGTTCGTCACGGAAGCCAAGAAGCGCGTACAAAAGCTCCTCGCTGAGCACCCGGGGCGCTTGGCCGAGCTCGGTCGAGACTACGGCTTCCAGGAGCGCGACGTGCTCACGCTCGCTTCGATGATCGAGAAAGAGGCGCGCGCGCCCGAGGAGCGCGCGCTGATCGCCAGCGTGTTCTTCAATCGCTTGCGCGATCCGGAGTTTCGCCCCGCGCGCATGCTGCAATCCGATCCGACGGCAAGCTACGGCTGCTTGATCGCGGACCCGAGCGCGGACATCCCGAGCTGCACCGGTTTTCACGGCAGCGTGACGCCCGCCATGCTGCGCGACGCGCAGAACCCCTACAACACGTACCGCCACGCGGGTCTGCCACCAGGGCCGATCGCCAATCCGGGGGAGCCGTCGATCGAAGCCGTGCTCGCCCCGGCGCAGACAGATTATTTGTACTTCGTCGCCAAGGGGCCGCGTGAACCGGGACATCACGCTTTCAGCCGCACTTTCGCCGAGCATCGCGAAGCGCTCGAAGCGCCGCATTGAGGCTTTGCAGCGCAGCGGCGGAGGGGTTAGCACTGCACGCACCGTTCACGGAGGCTCCCGTTGCCGTTACCCATCGTCCTCGTTCCGCATCCACACGTGCGCTCCGATCCGAACGTGCTCGGAGGCAGTCCCTACGTGCTGGGGTCCCGCGTGCCCGTGCGACGCCTGTGGGCTTTTTACCGCAGCGGGGCCAGCATCGAGCGCATCTTGAAACGCTACCCACAGCTTGGCCCAGCCAAGGTGTTCGACGCGCTCGCCTTCGCCTTCGACAACGAAGAAGTGGTCGCCGCCGACATGGCGCGAGAGGATGATTTTTTGGCCCGCGCCGGCCAGAAACCGCCCCGAAAATCGCTCAACCCAGAGCAGATCGAATTGCCGTTTCTGGGCAGCACCTCCGATACTCCCCCAAATGCCCCGAGCTCGCGTGAAACGCCCGAGCGGCCGGCCGCGCGTGGTTCACGCCCGCGTCGTTAACGCATTCGACGGCGCGTCTGTTCGCAACATTCATTGGCCCGAGTCTCACGGGTTTCCGGTGGTTTAGTGCCACTGCGATTGGCCTGCGTGTGCGACACAAATCTGTGATGGGGGTTCTCAAGCGAGTTTTATCGGGCTAGCGTCCTCGCCGTTATCGCGGCCCTTAATTCAGGAGCCCGAGGAGGAGTAACTAATGTTCGCTCGCAAGATGTCGAAGGCTTGGCTTGGTGCCGGCTTGATCCTGGCTTTTCCCTTGATTGTTGACTGTGGTGGCATGAAGGGGATCCCTGGCGCCCCGAAGCTGCCCGACGTACCCGGTGGCTGCCCGACCAACGTCGCTGACGCGAGCGCCATCATGAGCGCCAACTTCGGTTTGAAGGGTGAGCTCGAGGGCAAGGCCAAGGGCGCCCTCGCCGCTGGCGCAGATCTGCAGAAGATCGGCGCTGACATCGAGGCTGAAGTTGCCACCGCGTGCGGCAACCTCGCCAAGGATCTGGGCGCGACGGACGCCGACCTGGCCCCCAAGGAGCAGGGCCCCGGCAAGAAGGCGGACGCCGCTTGCAACGCCGCCATCAAGCTCTTGAACGAAGCCAAGATCAAAGCCAAGGCCAAGTTCACGCTCGACATCAAGCCGCCGGTTTGTAGCGCCTCCGTCAACGCCATGGCCGATTGCGCTGGCAAGTGCGACGCCACGGTCAAGCCCGGCTCGGCCAAGGTCACCTGCGAAGGCGGCAAGCTGAGCGGCAAGTGCGACGCCAAGTGCGAAGGCTCTTGCGACGTCGAAGCCGGCGCCAAGTGCGAAGGCACCTGTGGCGGCACCTGCAAGGGCGAGTGCTCGGGTGAAATCTCCGGCAAGTGCGACGGCACCTGCGACGGCAAGTGCGACGGCAAGAACACCAAGGGCAAGTGCGCCGGCACCTGCGACGGCAAGTGCACCGGCAAAGCCGACGCCACTTGCAAGGCCGAGTGCAAAGGCGAATGCAACGCGACCTGCACCATGCAGGCCAAGGGCGAGTGCAAAGGCACCTGCTCGGGCAGCTGCAGCGCCGAGTTCAAAGAGCCGAAGTGCAGCGGCGAGGTCAAGCCGCCGGAGATGAGCGCGGAGTGCAAGGCTCACTGCAACGCTGAAGTGAACGCGAACGTCGAGTGCAAGCCCGCCGTCGTCACCGCCAAGATCGAAGCTTCCGCGGACGCAGCGGCTGCGGCCAAGGTCAAAGCGGCGCTCGAGAAGAACCTGCCCGCGCTGCTCAAGGTCAGCATCGGCATGAAGGGCAAGCTCGACAGCATCACGGCCAGCGTGAAGGCGTCGCTCGAGGGCGCTCAAAGCGTCGTGACCTCCGATGCCGACGCGGCGCTCAAGGTCGGCGCTTGCTTCGCGACGTCGATCAAGGCGGAGGCCGAAGCCTCCGTGCAAATCAACGTGTCGGTGAAGGCCAGCGCGTCGGCGAGCGGCTCGGCTTCCGCCGGCTGATCTTCGTCGAGCCAAACGGCAGAAGGACGGCCCTGCGCTTCGGTGTAGGGCCGTTTTCGTTTTGTGGGCGTTAACCGACCTGAGCCAAGTCGCGCTTGGCGGCTTCGGTCATCTCCGCCACCATCGTCTTCAAGACGGCGGGGTCGGGGCCTTCGACCATCAAGCGTAACTTGGCTTCGGTGCCGCTCCAGCGAACGACCACGCGCCCGTTTTTACCGAGCTTTTTCTCGGCCAATTCGATGCGTTTGCCGAGCTCGGGCATCTGCTCGAGGGGACGGCGAGCGGGCAGCTTCACGCTCTCGAGCACCTGCGGAACACGCTTCATGACGTGAGCGAGCTCACTCAGCGGCCGCGACTCTTGGAGCATGATCGCGATCACTTGCAACGCGGCCACGGTGCCGTCGCCGGTGGTGGCGTGATCCAAGAAGATGAGGTGCCCGGACTGCTCGCCGCCGAAGTTGTAGCCGGAGCGGCGCATTTCTTCGACCACGTAGCGATCGCCGACGCCGGTGCGTTTGGTCTTGCCCCCGGCGGCCTCCAGGGCGCGATCCAGGCCCATGTTGCTCATGATGGTCGTGACGAGCGTCTTCTTGTGCAGGCGCTTGTGCTTGATCATGCGCGTGGCACACAGGGCCATGATCGCGTCGCCGTCGACGATTTGGCCCTTTTCATCGACGAAAATCACGCGATCGGCGTCACCGTCGAGGGCCACGCCCAAGGCCGCACCTTGGCGTTTGACCTCGGCCGCGACGTGTTCGGGGTGTAGCGCGCCGCAATTGCGGTTGATGTTCACGCCGTTCGGCCGGCAACCGAGCTGCACGACGTCGGCGCCCAGCTCGGCGAACACTGCTGGCGCCACGCGATACGCGGCGCCGTGCGCGGCGTCGACTACGATTTTCATGCCGTCGAGCGCGAGCTCCTTGGGGAACGTGCTCTTGGCGTACACGATGTAACGACCGATCGCGTTGTCGAAGCGTTCGGCTCGGCCGATGCCCGCGCCCGTCTTGCCCTGGGTGTCGAGCTTACTGTGGTCGAGCAAGGCTTCGATGGCCGCTTCTTCGCTGTCCGGGAGCTTGAAGCCGTCGGGGCCGAAGATCTTGATGCCGTTGTCGGCGAAAGGATTGTGGCTGGCGCTGATCACGACGCCGGCATCGGCGCGCATGCTCTGCGTCAGGTTGGCGACGGCGGGGGTGGGGATCGGCCCGGACAGCATGACCCGGCCGCCCATGGCGCAGATGCCAGCGGACAGCGCGGTCTCCAGCATGTAGCCGCTGAGGCGCGTGTCTTTACCGATCACGATGCGCGGCGCGCGCGTCTTGCCGCGTCGCGATACCAAGGTGATGGCTCGGCCCAAGCGCAGGGCGAGCTCCGGAGTCATCGGTTCTGCGTTGGCACGACCGCGAATACCGTCGGTGCCGAAGAGCTTTCGTTCACTCATCTAAAGCCAAGAGCCAACAATCGAAGTCACAGCGCGACGGCGGGGTCCGTCGGTAAGTTCAGGAGCAAAGCGCGGGCCGCGCCGACCAAGAACGTGGAGCCAGTCACGACGACGACGCCGCGCGGGCCGACCAGAGCCCGAGCGCGAGACAACGCCTCGCTCACCGAACTGGCGACCTCACCCGGGATGTAAGCGGCAATTTCCTGGGGATCGACGCCCTTGCTGATGGGTGGCGCGACGTACACGCGGTGACCCGCGACCGTCTCCAAACGACGCAACATGGCGCGCCAGTTTTTGGTGTTGAGCGCGCCGAACACGAGCACGATTTCTTTGCGCGACTCGATATCGCCGAGCACGCTCGGATCGAGCGCGTGCGACAGAGCCACCGCGCCGTCGGGGTTGTGCGCGCAGTCGAGCAAGGTGAGCTCTTGCCCGCTGCGGTGCAGGAGCTCGTTGCGTCCGGGCCAAGTCGTGTGCTCGATGCCCTGCGCCATGACTTCGGGCGGGATGCCGAGTTCGCGCGCGACGGTCACGGCGACGGCCAAGTTGGAGCCGACCAAGGCGACGCGTGGGTAGGCGAGCGGAGCGCCGGCAATCGGCTCCGGACTGCCGAGTTCGACGAGCGTCGCGCCGACGGCCGCGATCTTGGCCTCGATCACCGCGCGCGCTTCGGGGTGGATCTTGCCCAGGACGACTTTGCTCCCGGGCTTGATGATGCCGGCCTTCTCGCCCGCGATCAGCGCCAGGGTGTCGCCCAAATCGGACATGTGGTCGTAGGCGATGCGAGTGATGGCGACCACGCGTGGCGGCGGAATCACGTTGGTCGCGTCGAGCCGGCCGCCCAGGCCCACTTCGATCACCCCCAGGTCAATCTTGGCTTCTTGGAAGGCGAGGAACGCGGTCAGCGTGGCGACTTCGAAGAACGTCAGCTCCGGCGCGCGATCCATGACCCGATTCAACAGGTCGACGAGCAGGTCGTCGCTGATGGGTTGGCCGCCGATGTTGATGCGCTCGGCGAAGCGCATCAAATGCGGCGAGGTGTACGTGCCGACCTTGAGTCCATTGGCGCGCGCGATCGACGACACGAACGCAGTGACGGTACCCTTCCCGTTGGTGCCGGCGACGTGCACGGTGGGGAACGCGCGTTCGGGATTGCCGAACGCAGCGCAGGCCGCCTGCATGCGGTCGAGCCCCAACTTTTTCCCGTACGGGACGAGGCGATACAAACGCTCGAGCGTGGTCTTCAGATCCGCCGTCACTTGCTGCCCTCGCCGCCGAGGTGCGTGAGCAAGATGCGCAGACGCTCTTTCATCTCGCTGCGCGGCGCGATGGTGTCGACCATGCCGTGATCGACCAAGAACTCGGAGCGCTGGAAGCCGGGCGGGAGCTTGGCGTTGATCGTGGCTTCGATCACGCGGGCCCCCGCGAAGCCGATGGTCGCGTTCGGCTCGACCAAGTTGACGTCGCCGAGGAACGCGGTGCTGGCGGCCACGCCGCCCGTGGTCGGGTGCAAGAGCACGCTGATGTACGGCTTTTTTACGCTGCGAAAGCGGCCCAAGGCGCTCATCGTCTGGGCCATCTGCATCAGGCTCAAGATGCCCTCCTGCATGCGCGCGCCGCCGGACGCGTGCAGCAGCACCACCGGCAGCCGCTCGGAGGTGGCGCGTTCGAACAGGCGCGTGATGCGCTCGCCGACCACCGAACCCATGCTGCCGCCCATGAACGAAAAGTTGTAAGCGCCGTAGGCGATCGGGATCTCGCCGAGGCGCGCGCGTCCGATCTCGATGGCTTCGGTCGCGCCCGTGGTGGCTTGCGCGCGACTCACGCGATCGACGTAACGCTTGCCATCTTCGAACTCGAGCGGATCGGTCGGCAGGATGTGCTCGTCCCAGCGATCGAGCGTGGCGCCGTCCAAGAGCAGCTTGCGCCACTCGGCGCTGCTCATCGGCATGTGATACCCGCACGACGGGCAGACGTTGAAGCGCGAGGCGAGATCCTCGACCGTGCTCACGGCACCGCAGCCGGTGCATTTGCGGAAGAGACCTTGACCGACCGAGCGCTTCTCGGTGCTGGTCGACTGGGCGGGGGTACGTTCGGGCAGTGCCACGGTAATTTCGAAACCTAGCAGACGGCTGACGATTTGGGGGGCGAGCCTCCCGCAAGCAGAGCTTTCGCGCAACTCGGTCTTATCGCTTTTTTCGAGAGGAGGTGGCGGCAATTGCCGAGGGATTGCCGGCCCGTGACGCGGCGCGTGCTTCGGGCCTTGAGACTGCTCTAAAAATCGGGCGAAATCCCGGTCCCATGACGCAAGGGCTCCCCCCGGCCATCCTCGACCTGAGGGCCCCTCTGATCGGACGCAACGCCGAGCTGCGCCGGCTCGACGCGATTTTCGAGCGCGCCATCAAAGACGGCGAAGCGCGGGCGGTGACGGTGGTCGGTCCCGCGGGCATGGGCAAGACACGGCTGGTCGACGAATACCTGCGCACTCAGAAGCCGAGCGACCCCGGGTTGCGCGCGTTCTGGGGCGTGCCGCGCTCCGAACGGCTCGCCTACGGTTTGTTCGAGCGCTTGCTCCGCGCGCGCTTCGCGATCCCCGACGGCTTGGATCGCGCCGCCGCCAGCGCCAAAATTCGCGACGAACTCGCGCTCGTGCTCGAAGACCGCCGCGTCGGTGACGTGAGCTACTTCCTGGGCGAGCTGATGAATCTGCCGTTCGCCGAAAGTCCGCTGACGCGCGCGGTAGCGGACGACCCGTCGCAAGCGCGGCTCATGCGTCGCGCGATTTTGCGTAGCTTCGTCGAGAGCGACGCCGAGCGGGGGCCGCTCTGCCTATTGTGTGAGGATCTGCACGCCGCCGACGAGGATTCGATCGAGCTGCTCCGCTACTTGATCGAGAACCTCAAGGGGCCGATCGTGATCGTGTGTTTGGCGCGGCCCGAGTTTTTGGCGCGCCACGAGGGCTGGCGTGACATCGGCGGCGCCCGGCACGAGCTGCTCGAGCTGGGCGCGGTCAGCGCGCACGAATCCACCGAGATCATGGCGGCGCTCTTGAGCAAATGTCAGGGCGGCACCGCGCCGCGTTTGATCGAGGCCGGCGTGGGCATGGCCGGGGGCACCCCGGGCTTGCTCGAGCACATGGTGCGCATCTTCTTCGATGCCGGCGTGCTGCGCGAACACGGCAGCAGCTGGGAGGTCGACCTCGACCGCTTGGCGAGCGCGCGCCTGCCGCTCACCGTGGCTGATGCGGTGGCCGCGCGCATCGCAGCGCTGTCGGCGCGTGATCGTCGCCTCTTGGAGCAGGCCGCGGCCATGGGCAGCGTGTTCTGGTTGGGGGGCCTGATCGCGCTCGGACGCTTGGATCAGCGCGCGCCCGACTACTGGGAGGTGGACGCCGTCACCGACGTCGCCGACATCGAAAAGCTACTCTCCGATTTGGTGCAACGCGACTACGTGCTCGACTTGCCCGACTCGGCCTTCAGCGGCGAAAAAGAGTACATCTTCAAGCACAACCTGGAGCGCGAGCGCATCGCGCAGCTCACGGCCCCCGCCGCCATGCGCCGCTACCACGGCGCGATCGCCGATTGGCTCGCACAAAAGGAGACGCTGCGCAGTCAAGAGGAGTACGTGGCCATGCTGGCGCGGCACCTCGAGCACGGCGGCTCGTTGACCCGCGCCGCGTTCACGTACTTGGACGCGGGCAACATCGCGCGCCACCAATACGCGGCCAAAAAGGCGCACGATTACTACCAAAAGGGCCTCGGCCTACTCGGCGACGACGACGCGCGCCGGCGCATCGACGCCCTGCACAACCACGGCGACGTATTGCTCTTGTTGGGCAAGACCGACGAAGCGCTGTCGGCCTTCCGCGAAATGCACGCCATCGCTTTTCGGCTGGGGCTACGGGCCAAGGGCGGAGCCGCGCACAATCGCATCGGTCGCGTGTACCGCGACACGGGTTCGTTGGATTTGGCGCGCGACCACTTGGAGACCGCGCTCGCGCTGTTCGAAAATGTGAACGATACGCGCGGCGTGGCCGCCAGCCACGACGACATCGGCAAATTGCTGTGGATGCGCGGCGAGTACGAGGCCGCGCTGGAAGAGCTGAAAAAAGCGCTCGATATGCGCAAAGAGCACGGCGACGGCCGCTCCATCGCGCTCAGCTTGAACAACATCGGGCTGGTCTGGCGCGACCACGGTCAGCAAGCGCAAGCGCGCGAAGCGCTGGAGGCCGCGCTCAAAATCCGACGTGAGCTCGACGATCCGCTGGGCAGCGTCGAGAGCTTGAACGATCTCGGCCAACTAGCGCTCGATCAAGGCGAACACGACAAGGCCCTGCGCTTGTTCACCGAAGCCCACACCCTCGCCAAAGACGTCGGTGAGCACAACCGCATCGCCGCGGTGCTGACCAGCATCGGCGTCACGCATCAGCGCATGGGGCACAGCGACGAAGCGGTGGTGTACCTGACCCAGGCCGAAGAGCTGTGCGACGAGCTCGGCGACAAGCTGCACTTGGCCGAGGCCAAGCGCGCCCTCGCCAAGACCTACTTGGAGCAGCGCGAGCTGAAAAAAGCCCGCGAGCTGATCAAGCGCGCGGTCGATCTATTCGGCCAAGTACGCAGTAAGCCGCACTTGGCCGTGGCTTTGCGCACGCTCGGCGAGGTCACGGGCGCGGGTGCCTGGGGCGAGGGCCACGAGGTCAAAGCCGTCGACTATTTCATGCGCTCGATCGCGATCTGCAAAGAAATCGGCAACGAGCTCGAAGTGGCGCGCAGCTACCAAGCCTTCTCGAGCTACGTATTTTCGTCGCAGCACTATCGGCACAACGGCGACATCCAACGCGAAGCGCAGAAGCTGAGCGAGATGGCGGACGTGATCTTCGAACGGCATCGCATTCGTTCGCGCGCCAGCGTGGCCTAGCGCGCGAACGGCGAGCTCGGCGGTTACGAGTTACAAGACCCGGCGAGGCTGTCGAACAAGATCGATTGGAAGGCGCCCGCGTTCCCTTCGACGAAGACCCGGACGATGATTTTCGTATCGAAGAGACGGGCAGGGCTCGAGCCCGCGACGAACATTTGTTGCCAGGTCGTAGAGGCTGGAAATACGGCCGCGCCCGAAGCGATCACCACGTGAGAGCTCGCGTCCTCGATGGTCATCTTCACCGAGGACGTACTCAGCGCCTTCACGTAGATCAAAGCCGAGCAGGACAGCGGAATGGTCCCCGTTTCGAACACCTTGCTGAGGGCCTCTTCGGCTCCAGTCGGGTTCTTCCCGTACTCGTTGGCGCATTGTCCCCCGCTGTAACAATCGGAGCGCGCCGAGACGTAGCCGTTGCCCACCGAGTCGGTAGTGAACCACCAGCCCGGCGACGATTCGTCGAAGTCGTCCCGGAAATAGTTGCCGATGCCGGCACCCATGAATGGAGGATTGGCGCCCGCGACCGAGGGCTCGGCCAACATCAGTACGCTCAGCGTCACCGCGCCGCCGCCCGCGAGCAGCGCACGCCCGAGAAACTTGGACCCGAAGACAGACCGGTACCCACCCGTTTGTTTGAACATCGCTAACCCCTTTCGATGATTCACTGTGGCGCGTGCTGCGTCGCTGCGCCAGCGGGAAGCGATTCGCGAGGTCGATCGTTACTCGAGCTGAGGGCAAGGCACGCGAGGTGCAGCGGGGCACGAGCGATCGCCCCCTGGCTCGGATCATTTTTGGGGTTTACGCGGGCGCTCCGGCGCGGCCTAGTGAGAAATCAGCGGGGCTCGGCTGCCAGCGTCACACGCAATGCGCTGCGGTTGTGTGATGCGCGCAGAGTGACGCGCTGACCCGCGCTGAGCTCGAGCGGGCTCGGAAAGGGGTAGAACACCGGATGCCAATGGCGGCTCCGCGCGCCTTCGGGCGTCCCCGGGCGGTTCTCGTACACGATCCCGGGGGCGAGCTCGAGGCGCAGCCATTGGATCACGCCCTCACAGCGGCCCGCGCGCTGGGCTTCTACGCTGAAGCTGCGCTTTTCGGCAGGAAATACGGCCTGATTCGCCAGATCGAAACGAAACACGTCGAACGGTTCGGAGAGCAGCGTGAGCTCTTGCTCGGACGACACGTATTGCACGATCGGCGAGAAGGCATTGAGCGGCGTGAGATCGAAGCCGTGCACGCTCGAGACTCGGACGCGACGCGCCAGCGCTTCGCTGCTCACGAGCGCGGCGCGGGCGCTCGCTAGCGCCGGAATCACCTTGGCGCTGGGGGCGAGCAAGCGCGCCTTCGCGTCTTCGAGCGACGGCAGCACGCCCTCGGCGAGGACTTGCACCGAGAAGATCTCGCACAGCAGCAGATCGGCGCGCCGGCTCAGATCTCGCCCCAGCTCGAGCTCGGAGGAGTGCCGCGCGATCACGCGCACGCGCTCGGCGAGGCCATTCTGCTGGACGATGGCGGCTGCCGCCCGCGCCAATAGCGGGTTGGTCTCGCACGTCACCACTTCCGACGCGCGCGGCTGAGCGTGCTCGTCCCGGGCCGCCAACATGGCCAGCAGCGCGGAGCCCGCGCCGATTTCGAGCACCACGTGCCCAGGCTCGACCAGCGCCGCGATGGCGGCGGCGAAGGCCGCGTTGCGCGGCTCGTCGTTGACCATGTTGAAGTGCCAATCCGGCACGCCCGCGGCGGCCGCGGCTCTTCGTTGCCACGCGAACTCGTCGCGTTCGGGGGCCAGCGCGCACGCTCGCTCGGCATGGGCGTAGGCATCGCTCGCGCGACCGAGGCGCAGCAAGCTGACCGAGCTCAGGTGCCAAATCGCGCTCTGCTGGTCGTCGTGGGCCAGTACCTGGGCGAACAGCGCGACCGCTTCGCGATCGTGGCCGAGGTGGAAGTGGGCCTGGCCCGCCAAGGCGGCAACGCTGGGCTCGTTCGGGGCGAGCGCGAGTGCTCGCTGTGCGGGGTGCAGCGCTTCGGCCCAGCGCTTTTGTTTGGCCAGCGCGCGGGCCGTGTCGAGGAGCGCGTGCAGCGGCTCGCCGCGAGCGTCGCCGCTCGAGCCGGGCGGCTTCTGGTCGCTGGATTCGCTCATCGCTTTCAGTGCGCAAAGTAGCA
>FTDA01001742.1_pt1 | contig 12076 bp, 12 predicted proteins | sample 1639731 | NCBI WGS metagenome assembly FTDA01 (sample SAMEA3914869, study PRJEB12502) | metagenome | biome: forest; material: soil | place: USA | collected 2012-03-12 | depth 0.1 m
GCCGCGATGTAACCCTCGTGGTAGTAGGCTTGATATTCTTCGGTGTGCTGCGCGGCAGTGTGATCCGAACCGGTGTCTGCAGAGGCGGGATTGCCGGTGTGCTGCGTGATGCTGCCGCCTGCGCCGTACTCGGTGACACCGATTGGTGCCGTCGCGTGAGCTGTGTGCGTCGTGTCCGCCCAAGTGCCGAAATCCGCGACTTTTCCGCCGTACCAGCCTTGGTACTCGTTGAAGCCGTGGGCTTGGCCGTGGAAATTCACGGGGCTATCCGTGTTGCCGGCGTTTGCGGCGTAAGCCGCGAGGCGCGTCGGATCTTCCTTCGCGACCACGTCCGCCAAGTGACCGATCAGCGTGTCCGGGCTCGGCCCCGGGCGCAGCAGCGTTTCATTGCCGACGCTCCAAAACACGATCGACGGGTGGTTGTAGTTTTGGCGAATCAGCTCGGTGAGCTGTTGCTCGGCATTGGCGGAGAATGCGGTCGTGTTGTTGATGTTGTTCACGACGGGCGTTTCGGCCCAAACCACGATGCCGGATTTGTCCGTCACGTCGTACGTGTGTTGCGCGTGCTGATAGTGCGCGAGCCGAATCACGTTGGCGCCGAGCTCCTTGATGATCGCAAAGTCGGCATCCGTATCGCTGTCGGCGATGGCCCAGCCTTTGTCTTTGTGATCCTGGTGTTTGTCGACGCCGCGGAGCGGCACGTAGGTGCCGTTGAGCGTGAAGCCAGAGCTGGCGTCGAGGGTGAACGAGCGCAAACCGAGCGGCACGGTGACGGAGTCGGACACGCTTGCGCCATCGAGCAAGTCAATGCGCACGGAGTAGAGATATGGGTCGGCGAGGCCGTTCCAGAGGTGCGGCGTCATCAGTTTGCCCGTGGTGGTGCCATCGGCCGCGCCGTTCGCAGGCACGGCTTGAGTGAAGCTGATCGAGAGCACTTCTTTGTTGTCGGCGTCGAGCACGGTCGCCTTGAGGCTCGCAGTAGACGTGGTCGCCGTCGCGTTCGAGAGCTTCACTTTGATCGCGAGATCGGCCGAGGCGGCGCTGACGTTGGTTTGCGTCACGTATACGCCCGAGGACCCGAAATCCATCGGACTGATCGCGAGCGGCGGCGTGCTCAGCAAGTGCACGCCGCGATAGATGCCGCCGTAGAACGTGAAGTCCGCGCTGAGTGGCGGCACGCTCGAAGTCGGGCTCGTGGTGATCGGCGCGTAGTTACTATCCGCGCCCGCGGAGTTGTCGACTTTGACCGCGATCACGTTGTCGGCGCCGAGCGTGACGAGATCCGTGACGTCGAAGCGGAACGCGGCAAAGCCGCCGGCGTGCGTGCCGACGTGCTTACCGTTCAAGTACACGTCACTGATGATGTTGGACCCGTCGAACTGTAGATAGATGCGTTGACCTGCCAGCGAGGTCGGCACCGTGTAGTGCTTTCGGTACCAGCCGATGCCGCGATAGTACGGGGTGGCGGGGCCGTCTTGGCCGTCCGCGGCGTTCCAAGTGTGCGGCAAATCCAGCTTGGTCCAGGCGCCGTCGTCGAAAGCGACCGCTTCTGCACCGGCGACGTCCGACTTTTGAAACGTCCAACCTGCGTTGAGGCTCGTATCGATGCGGCTGCCCGTTTGCATCATCGCGCCACCCATGCCGCCGGTTGCGCTGCCGCCATTCGCAGAGCTGCCGCCTTGTGCGGTACTCCCGCCAGCGCCCGATGAGCTCGGCGCGCCGCCATTCGTGCTACCGCCATTCGAGCTGCCTGCATTCGGTTGCGCGTTCCCGGCCGCGCCTGCGGCAGAAGACGCGCCTGCGCCGCCGCTCGAAGAGCCGCACGCGCCGGTGAGGGCGAGCAAAGAATAACCCCCAAGGGTTACTAGTGCGCTCCACGCGAACGCGCTACGACGGCGAAGGGAGGACGTTGAGCGGCCCGCCGCCGCGATCTCCGCGGAGCTCGAATTGCGCTTGTTCATCTTTGTCATTCAGCCTTCCACGATGTCCGTGGACCGACCAGCAGATCTCGCAAACGACAACGCGATATTCAGCCGCTTTTTGCGCGCAAAACTCGAGCCGCGCGACGCACAACGTCGCGCACCGCGGTGCAGCGCACCGCACCTCGATTGCCCGAGCGCACACGCTGTGACACATTTCTGTACACGATGATCTCGATTCCGTATCTCGCCCTCGAGCCGCAGGCGAGCGCGCCGTGAGCAGCAAAGGGCGGCCGTACCGCACGTTTCAACACGAGGGTTACGAGATCTTGGTTGGCAAAGCGGCGTCGGATAATGACTATCTGACCTTTCGCGTCGCGAAGCCGCGCGACCTTTGGTTACACGTCGGCGGCGGCACGCCGGGCAGTCACGTCGTGGTCCGAAATCCCGAAGGCGGAACGGTACCGAATCAAGTCACCGAGCGAGCCGCCTCGCTCGCAGCTTGGTATTCGAAAGCGCGCAACGCGACGCGCGTTGACGTGCACGTGTGCCGCGCGGCAGACGTCTCGAAAGCTCGCGGCGCGCCCGCCGGCCAAGTGCAGCTCGCAAAGTACAAGTCCGTGCGCGTGACGCCCGCGCCGTTCGACGAGAACGATGCCGCGGACAGTGAGTGAGCCGCGCCTCGACGTCATCGAAGGTCGCCCATAGAGCGAGCGCGCCGAGCAATGAACGCCGAGCTTGCTCTGCGTGGCGTACTCGTTCTGCAGTTGTGCGAGTGCGCCAACGCGCGGCTTAGAATCTCGAACGGATCGGGACACACGACCTTTGGCGGCCCTGTCCCCTGCTACGCACGAAGCGCAGTTGAATTTTCAACCGAGCTTTCTGGCGAGAACTACGGCGCGCGACGAGATTCGGCCACTCGAGCTAGGTCCTCGCGCTCGGTACGTGATGCGTGCGCGTGAAAACTCTCGCTTTCAAGAAGCGGGCAGTGTCGCTTTGGCGGAGCGAACCGTGTTTTTCAACAGCGCGAGATCGTGCTCGAACTTGGCTTTCACCGTCTTGAACGAGTCGAGCGTTGCCGAATCCCAGGCGGCGAGATCGGCGGCGATGGTTTTCTGCTGGCCGCTCGCGGGCTGAAGGGCCTTTTGAAAGGCCGCCTTCGCTTTCGCAGTGGCTTTGACCGACTTCGGGCCCAGCTCGGATAGTGATTTGTTCACGTTCGCGAGCTCGAGGTGCCCTTCTTCTTTGAAGGCCGAGCGCGCGGCGGCGAGCGCCGCGTCAGCGGATTTGCCCGAAGCATCCGCGCTGGCTTGCGACTTGCTCGTGCAATCATCGAGCTTGGTCTTCGTGTCCGCGGCGTCCGTCTTCAGCTGATCGAGCTGTTTTTGCAGGTCGTCCAACTTTTGCTGCGCCTCTTGCTTGGCTTTCGCCGCTTGGTCGTCGGCCTGCTGCTGCACGGCCGCGACTTTCTTTTTGATTTCTTCTTCGTTGCTGCAGGCAACGAGCATCAACGACACGAACAAGAACGTGCGCATGAGCTGACGCTACGAGAAGAGCGGCGGATGTTCAACCGCAGCTGTCTTCGTTACGGCTGAGGCTGTAAATTGCCAGGCTGATGACACAGCATAATCTGGTGATTCGCCGCGCCGAGGGCAGCGATGCGGGCACGCTTGCCTCGCTCAGCGCGATTCCTCAAGCGCTGCACGTGGCCGCGCATCCAGATCTTTTCAAAGAGCCCGATCCGGCCGAGCTCGAGCATTGGTACCGAGTGACGCTCGAGCGAGCAAGCGTGGCGGCGTGGATTGCGGAAATCGCCACGACACCCGTCGGGTACGTGCTCGCGGTCGAGCGCGAGGCGGAAGCGCTTCCGGTTTGTTTCGCGCGACGTTGGCTCGAGCTCGATCAGATTGGGGTGAGCGCGAGCGTGCGCCGGCACGGCGTGGCCCGCGCGCTCGCCGACCGCGTGTTCGAATATGCGCGCGAGCAAGGCTTCGAGCGCGTGGAGCTCGGGACTTGGGCGTTCAATCGCGACGCCCAGCGCGCGTTCGAGGCGCTCGGATTCGTGCCGCAACGGCTGCGCTACGTACGGACGGTGTGAATCAGTCGAGCTCGAGGGCGGATGCGCCGATGATGTCGTGTTGGGACGCGGACTCGACGTAGGCCACGACGCGAATCGCCCCCGAGACGAGCTCTGCCTTCGGCTCGAACGCCCAAGCGCCCGCAGTGCTCGCAGCGAGCGGGCGCGTGGTGAACGCGCGCACGACGTTCACGTGGGCGAGGCGCTCGCCGGCGTTCTCGCCGCTCGCGACCGCGCTCTCCGCGTGCGGCTCGACCAAGGCGAGGTTCAGCACGCGGTCTGCGGTCTCACCCGTGACGCGGTAGCTCACGGTGATGCTCGACGTACTGCGCTTCGCTTCGAGCGCGACGAACGCGCGCGGCGCGGCTTCGAGCGCCGACGAAACCAGCCCATCGATGCGCGACGCGTTCGAGCCCACGCTTTCGGCGCGGCCGTTCACGACGGCTTGTGGCGTGTACGTGCCACCGCTCGGATTGATCCAGTTGTACGCGTGCTGACGCGCCGAGAAATCAGCCTGACTGAAGCGATCCCGCCAGCCGAGGTAGTTCCAATAATCGACGTGAAACGAGAGCGGATACACGGGCAATGCGCCGGCTTTCGCGCGAGCCGCCAAGCGCGAAAGCGCCGCATCCGCGGGCGGACAGCTCGAGCAACCTTCGGAGGTGAAGAGCTCGACGACGGCGACACCTTGGGTCGATGGCGTCGCTGATGCGACCGTGACAACGTGAGCAACTGGTTGCTCGCTCACGGGTGTTGCAGTCTCGGTGATTGGTTGCGTCGAACGCGAACAGGCTGCGATCGCCGATACCGCGCCGAGCAGCGACGCACTTCTCCGCACCCAAAAACAAAATCTAGACACGGCGTCGCCACCATTCACCGAGCGAGACAGCGAGGAACCACGTGAAGCCGATGCTGAAGTGACCGACGATCAGGTGTGCGCGCGCGCCGACTGGGCAATGCACGAGCAGGATCAGATTTGCGACGAGCGCGACGATGCCTGCGCCGAATGCCCACACGCGATACGGCAGGTCCAGACCGCGATCGAACACCCAGCTGAGCGCGAACGAAGGCGCGGCGAGCGCGCTGCCGTACCCGAAGCACGCCAGCGAACGCAGGGCGAAGTGGCCGTCGTCGCGCGAAGCGTGCGTTTCCGGCACGAGGCAGAGCGCGCACGGTAAGCACCAAGTCACGAATGCGAGCATGGCGCGCGCACGCGCGGCGTGACGCTCCAAGGGCGCGGGGCGAAGCGCGAGCCAGGTGACGAGCGCGAACACGCCGACGAGCACGCCTCCCACCGCGAGCCGTGGCGTCGAGATCGAACCGAGCGGAACACGATGTCGCAACAGCTCGTACGCGAAGAGCGCTGCGGGCAGCGCGAGTGAAATCAACCAGCGGAGCCGCGTCGAACGACTGCGCAAGAACGAGCGCACGCCGTGCTCGGCTTCGAGAGTCGAGGAGACACGTGCGAAGCCGAGCGTCGCCAGAGCGGGCTCAGCGGCAGCGCCGGCCAAGTGGCGTCCGAGCGCTGCGTCGTCGCGAAATAGCTCGCGACAATGTGGGCACCACTGCAAATGCTCGCCGACGAGCGCGCCGGAGGGCACGGCTCCGGTCATGAATCCTTGGCGAATCTCGGCGCAATCCACGGTTCTCAGCGTGGTATGCCGCGCTCGGGCGAAAGGTTACGCGAGACGCGACTGCCCGCTCGCGCTCGCGTAACCCCTGGAAATCAGGCTCAGCCCTTCTTCGGGGCTTTTTTGGCGGGCGCTGGCGCGGCCTTCGCGGGGGCCTTCTTGGCCGCCTTCTTCACCGGCTTCTCCTCGACGGGCGGTGGAGCCGCTTTCGCGGGCGCCTTCTTGGCAGGAGACTTCTTGGCTGCCTTTTTCGCCGGCTTCTCCTCGACGGGCGGCGGAGCGGCTTTCGCGGGCGCCTTCTTGGCGGAAGCTTTCTTGGCTGCCTTCTTCGCCGGCTTTTCTTCGGCGGGGGGAGGCTCGGCTGCGCCCTGCTTGGCTTCCCACACGCCGAGATGCGCGCCAGTCGGATCGACGAAGATGCCAATCGCGCCCATGTCGCCGATCTCTTGATACGGCAGCAGGGCAGTCGCGCCGGCTTTGACGGCTTTGGCGATCGTCGCTTTTACGTCATCCACTTGCACGTAGGCGAGCCAGTAGTTCGGCGCGTCCGGCGATTGCTTCTTTTGCATGCCGCCACCCACGCCGCCGCTGACGTCGATCATCGTGTAGCCGCCCATGGCCGGCAAATCGTTCAGCTTCCAAGCGAAGACGGTTTGGTAGAACTTCTTGGCTTTCTTGACGTCATCGGTATTGAGCTCGACGTGGGCGAATGGATTGGGCATGTAAACTCCTGGTTTCCGCGGGAAAACTGAGACCCCGGGCACGAGGCGGCAGACTCTCACGAGGCGCATTCTCGAGCAAGACAGTGCCCCGGCGCCGTGCGCTCAGAATGTGAAGCCGGCAGCGCGCTCGCACCAGAAACCAGCCACGTCATTGCCGGTTTGGTTCACGGCAAAGGCGCACGCCGAAGCCTGGTAGTCGAGCGGCGGATCGTAGACGGTGCCGCTCACGCTGAGCGAGGTCGAGAGGATCGTCAGCGCCGTGGTCGCGGAGGGCTGCTGGGAGAGGGTGCCCGCTTCGGTCACGACTCCGGTCATGGTGATCGCGTAATTTTCATCAGCGGTTGCGCTCGGCGGCGCCGAGTAAAAGCAATTTTCGAAGTCGTACGTGAGCGACAAGAACGAAGCGCCTTGGTCGGCGTTCGCTTCGGCATCACCGAAGATCCGCACGCTGCCGATGCCATCGCCGTTCGGCAAGCACGGCAGAGTGACGTTCTGCGGCCCCACGTCCATGGCCGAGATGCCTTTGTTGAACGCGAAGCGCATCGCTGTGCGCATGGCGCGCACGGCCACATCGTCTTGGCAGGACTGATCGCAGCTGGGCGCAGGGGCGGGCTTTGCGCCAGCACCACAGCCAACGAGGACCGAGAGAGCGCACAGCATGCAGTAAGCTCGCGCGATTGTCGTGTTCATCTCAAAAGCCTCCCTCGATCCCCAAGCTCGGGATCGTGATCGGACCGATGGTTTGTGTTTGGCAACCCTGCAGGGTGCAAGTCGTGGAGATTGCTTCTTTGCTCAACGTCGCGTTCATCCACTCGGCGACGAACGAAAGATAGGCCTGCCGACTGAGCTGCCAACGCTTTTCCAAGCGTAAATCCAGCTTGAAAAACGGGGGTAAGCGCGTCGATCCGGGGTCGGTCGGGTCGGGCGCTTTGGGCAACCCGGTGTAGAACGTCGCGCGCGTGCCTGCGCGCCAATTGCGGCCGAGGTCGAAGGCGATGGCCGCGTTCAGCACGTGCGTGCGGTCGAACGTGGCCACGAATTGTTGGTTTTGATAAGTGCGAATCGAGCGCGAGAGCGTGTACGAGAAGAAGCCGCCGACGCGACTCGTGAGCCTGCGCTTGAGAAACAATTCGAGGCCGTAGGCTTCGCCGTTCGTCCGCGTCTCGAGCGCCGATACGGTCGTGCTATCGCCGCCACCGCCGCCGTCGCGCCCGACTTTGCCTTGCTCGAAGCGCGGAGTGCAGTTGCGCGCGCTCGTCGGTTGCGCGCCCAGATCGCCGCCGAGCGTGTCGTCGGGAAACGAGCCGGGCGGACAACCGTTCACGGTCATTTGCGTCGAGCCGAGCGCATCGCTCATGTTGAAGAAGCCGTTGTGAAAGACGGTCGCGGTGCCCGTCGTCGCCTCGCCGAACTTGTATTCGATGCCGCCGCTCTCTTGCACCGCAAGCTGCAGCCCGCCGCGCAGCCCACCCGGTTGAAATCCGGGCAAAGGCACGACGAACGCCGGCGGCTGATGCGCGAGGCCGAAGGTCGAAAGGATCGCGAGCTTGTCGTCTACTTCGAGCCGCGTCGAGAAGCGCGGGTCGACGCCGACCGCCGCCTCCCCTTGCGACGAATAATAGTCGAGTCGCACCCCGGGGATGAGCTGCAGCTTGCCCAAGCTGAGCACGAGATCGGCGCGCATACCTGCGCCGAGATCCGTGCGCGTCGGGAACAAGCCGGCGGCTTCCGTGGCGGCGGGTCCGAGATTCGTGGTGTCGATCTGCACGTCGTACGCATCGAGCTGCACGTCCGCCCCGAAGCGCAGCAATGCTTCCGGCGCGACGCGCACCGAAGCTTCCGTGCGCGTGCCGACCAAGCGATCACGCACGAAGCGATTGTCCGGCAACTCCGAGCGATCGAGCCCGACCGTGGCCGCGACGCGCAATTTTCCGTCTTCCGCCAATTGACGATCGTAACGCGCATCGATGCGATGAAATTCGGTACCGAAGAGCGTGATCGTGTCGGTCGCCGTTTTCTGGCCGAGGAAATCATACGAGCCGAATGAGAAGACGCTGAGCGTGTCTTTCGGCGTGAGCGCGTAGCTCAATCTGCCTTGATAATCCCAATAATCGAGCTTCACGTCGGAAGAGAGCAGCGAGAGCAAGCCGGCCGTGAACGAGTAGCGCCCAGCGAGCAAAATCTCGCCGCGATGCTCGTCGAACGGCGCCTCCACGAATGCGCCGGCGTCGAAGAAGCGCAAATTGTATTCACCGTGCAGCTCCGTCGCAGGCGGCACGGTCTCACCCGAGACGACGCCGCCGCTGAAACGCCCGAAGCGCGCCGGATAACCCCCAGGGTATAAGTCGACGCGATCCATCAACGCCGGGTGCACGACCGAAGGCCCCACGCCGATGTGAAACAAGAGCGGCACGCGAATGCCGTCTAGGAAATATCCGACATCCCCGGGCGGCGCGCCGCGCACGAAGAAAAACGGCAAGCCTGACACGATCGGCGTCACGCCCGGCATGATCTCGATCGCGCGAAACGGATCGCCGAACGTGCCCGGGATTTGTCGCACCTCCGCGCGCGAGAGCGAGGCCGTGCGCGAAGGCTCTACCTTGACGCCTCGCACTTGGATTTCGACGGGCTTGGCCGGGTTCGTCTTCTTGGCTGGGGCGCCCTCCGCGTCGCTTTGCGGCGCCGAGGTTTCTGTGCTCGGCTCTTCCACCGGCGCGGGCTCCGGCGGATGAAACTCGACTTGCACCCGGATGCGCACGCGCACCGCTTGCCCACCGCGCGTGGCGGGCTCGAATTTCCAAGTCTTGGCGGCGGCGACGGCGAGGCTCGAAAACGGCTCTACGCTCTCGTTCGGCGTAGCCGAGCTCACCGAGCCATCGCGCTCGACGGTCAGAGTCAAGACGATGCTCGCCTCCCCCTTCGCGGCTTCGGGATATGCGACGTTCAGGTCGGAGATCGGCTTCGGCGCGATCGTCGGCGCGGCGGTTGCCACGGTAGCGTGAGTCGTTTGCGACGGCGCAGGCGTTTGCGCGTGGACCGCGAGTGAGCTCGCAGTGAGCGCCAGCGCGAGCAATCCACCGCACGCGCGCGCTGTCTGTACCTGTGCCCGAACCAAGAGCCTGCACTATCGCACTCGGCGCGCGATCGGCCTAGCCCGGTGACCACGAGCGGCGCTGCTCGCATGCAGAAAGCAGCGCCGCTCCGTCACACGCTGCAGCCGCGCGCCTCAGCCCCGGCTGAGAAATGCCAGCAATGCGAGCAGCGCCACCGGCACGAACAGCCACAGCATCGGCGGGCGCGGCAAAGCTGCACCCTCCGCACGAGTCGCGACCGACGCGACGTTCGCGTCCGCTTCTCCACCACTGACCGCAGCTTCATTTTGTGTCGACATATGTACACGAATCCATTCCGCCTCGATCGAGGCGACAAAGAGCCCAATTTCACGGCGTTCGAGCGCTGACGAATCAGCTGACGCGGCGTGGAGGCTCTTCCGAATTCATGCGCGGGATACGACGCTTGGCGTGAAAATGAGTGCAGAGCCGAGCGCGCTCTTCACGCGCAGCGCGCACGTGCAGCAAGCGTTGCCACACCGGCGCGCGGAAGCCGGCGGCGAGCGGCGGCGCAATCGGCAGGCGCGCGAGGAACGGCGCACGCGCCACGCGCACCGCGACCACCACGTGGAGCGCAGCGCTCTCGATGCGCTCCGCGCGCTCACTCACGCTGGAGGACACGCCGAGCGCGCTCAGATGTGCTGCGCGCGCGACGCGCTGCTGCGCAAACAGCGTGAGCACGAGCACGAATAGAGCGAACAGCCGGGACAGCGCGGTGCGCGTCGCTCGGCTGACAGCGCTATTTCGTGCCTTCGTCACGCTGCTCACCGTAGCAGAATCGTCACTCGCGGCGAGCGCGGCGCAGATCGCGCGGGCAAATGGCCGCGGATTTTAGTCTCGGCGCGCGGCTCTGGCAGCTGCTGCGAGAGCGAGTACGCTTCTGCCCATGGCTCAGAGGACACGCCGCGGGCTCGTCGCAATCGGCGTGATGAAGTTGCTCAAGGGTTTGGCCCTGATCATCGCGGGAATCGGGCTTTTGTCGCTGCTTCACCGCGACGCGGCCGAGACCGTGCGCCACTGGATCGAGATCATCCGCATCGATCCACACGATCGCCTGATTGACCACGCGATCGAAAAGATCGGCGGCATCGACCATCGCACGATGCGACGGCTCGGCATCGGCACGTTGTTCTACGCGGCGGTGTTTTGCACCGAGGGCATCGGCTTGCTCATGAACAAACACTGGGCCGAGTACATGACGGCCGGCGTCACGACTTCATTCCTTCCGCTCGAGATCTACGAGCTGTGCCACCATCCGAGCCTCGCCAAGGCGGTCGTCACGTTGCTCAACGTGGCCGTCGTTGCGTACCTCGTGTTCGAGATCAAGAAAGAGCGCGAGCATCGCAAAGCAGAAGCCGCCGCCGCGACCGCCAATGCAACTCCCGCCGAAGGAATGTCCGCACCAGCTTCCGCGAAGAGCTCGGCACTTTCACACTGAGCTAGTTGCAACCGATCTGTTGCGTGCCAATCGCGATGTCGTCGAACCAAAAGTCCGAGGCTGGACCGGCATACTTCTCGAAGCCGAAGTGCAAAAAATCGTAATTTTCGTGAACGATGCTCGTGACGTGCAGATCCGGCACTACGACACCGTCGACCCAAACTTCCAGCTCTTGATTCGGCGCGTCCGACATCAGCTCGAGACACGTGTAGGCGCCCGCGGCGAACTGCACGCCCGGCTTCCCGTCCGTGTAGAAATTCTGGTTCGACAGCCAACCGTGCGCATCACCGTTCACGGTCATCATCAGCATTTGGTTCATTTCGCCGACGCGCCACGCGTTGCCCGTGTTGGGAGCCGCGAACGTGTCGGCCAAGACGAACGTGTTGTGTCCACCCGTCATCGCAACATCGAAGCGCACGAACGCGCGCACGAAGATCTTGCCGCCCGCCTGCGGCAACACCGCCGCGTCGTGGTAACTGAGAAACGTCTGATAATCGACGCCGTGTACATGCACTGATTTGGTGCCGCTGTGCGCGTGAGCGGCGGCATCTTCCACCGCGACGATGTCCGTCGTGGCATCACTGCTGCCGACGAACCCGCCGGACCACGGCGCGGAGAGTGCCGCGCCGGCCGTAGCAGCTTCGAAATCATCGCAAAAAAGCAGGCCGGGGCGAGCCGCGCAAGGATTGCGGCTAGAGGCTCCCGCGCTGCCTGCGGCTCCTGCATTTCCGCCGTTCGTTGAAGCGCCCGCGGAGCTTGCACCGGAGCCTCCTGTCGCAGCGCTCGCTCCGCCAGAACCTGCGCTCGCGCCGTTCGAGCCTCCGCTCCCTGCCACGACGGTGCCTGCACCGCTCTGACCTTGCGTGGTCGCGCCGCCGCCCCCAGCCACACCGTTCGTCGAGCCACCGAATGCTCCGGCAGCTCCGCCATTCGCGCGCGGTCCGCCGTTTCCGGCGTCACTCGCGCTGCAACCGCAGATACACGTCAAGAGCAAGGCCCAAGGCCAAACTGAAAGAGTCATAGGGGTCGAGCCTCGGACTGTGTGCTTTTACGTGAGCTCGCTGAGCGCGCCGGTGATGTCTGCAGCGATCGGTTGCGTGCCGAACGTATCGATATCCACGCCGAACGCTTGCGCGATCGAAACCAAGATCTTGCTGTTCGTCGTTGGCGAGTACGTCA
>FTDA01002017.1_pt1 | contig 12013 bp, 9 predicted proteins | sample 1639731 | NCBI WGS metagenome assembly FTDA01 (sample SAMEA3914869, study PRJEB12502) | metagenome | biome: forest; material: soil | place: USA | collected 2012-03-12 | depth 0.1 m
CTTCAGATCTTCGTCCGTGACGCGGATGCGTCCTTGCAGGCGCACGTTCACGAGCTTGGCTTGGAGCAGCTGGCGCCGGAGCTCGTCCCGATATTGCTGCTCGGTGATGCCCGTCTTCGCGGCTTCCGCGATCAGCTTTCCCGGCGTGCTTTGGTTTTGCGAGGCGACGCGCGCGATGGCTTCGTCGATCTCTTTGCTGGTGATGGTGATTTTGGCTTGAATCGCGGCGCGCTCTTCGAGCTCTTCGTCCACGATTTTGTCGAGCACACCCTTGTACACCTGCGAGATCGCGGCGTTGCGCTGCGCGCCTGGCGGCACGGTTTGCGTCACCTGGAGCAAGAACGGTTGCGCGCGCGATTTCAGATCGCTGAGCAAGATCGCGCGATCCCCAATCACCGCGACCACGCGCTCGATGACGGTCGCTGCCGCGGGACGGCTCACCGCTGCGCTGCCAACGAGCGCAGCGAGCGCGACGAAACAGGCCAGCGGCCGGACGAACGAAGCCAGCGGTTTGAGCGGAGCACGGAGGCGCGACACGGGTCGGCTTCTAGCACTGCTCCGCCTTGACCGAGCCCGGGAAAGGCTGAAAAGTGAGAACGATGGGGCTTTTTGCTTGGTGTGGTGCGGGTACTTCGGTGTTCCTTTTCGCGGTCTGCGCGGCTGGGCAAAGTGCGACTGGCTCGTTCCCGCCGATCCCGAGCGCGGCGCCGACCACGTCGGCGCCGTCGCCCACTGTGCCGCCCAACGCGCTGCCAGCGAATGTCGCTCCGGCCGCGCCGCCACCTGCGAGCGCTCCGCCGTCGAGCGCTCCGCCGTCGAGCGCTCCGCCGTCGAGCGCTCCGCCGTCGAGCGCTCCGCCGCCGGGCGCACCGCCGCTCGTGCCGGCGCCAGCGGCGCCGAATCCGGCGTACTCATACCCGCAGGGTTACGCGTACTACTACCCGACCTTGCCGCGCCGCGCGTCTCGTCTGCCCGAGGATGCCGCGGTGCGCGCTTCACCGTTCATCGATGTGACGATGGCGAGCATCGCTTGGCAGAATCGGTTCTCGCAGTTTTTGACGGTGGGCGGCCAGGTTGGCGCGTACTTCGGCGGACGCGTGCGCGTCGCGGTGAGCGCGCTCGTGCCAGCGAGCGAGCTGACCGACAATTACTCGTACGACTTCAGCGACGGCGTCGGAGACTATCGGCTCGTGCCGGCGAAAGACGTGTCGGTGATCTTCGGCGCGACCGTGGGCTACGCGCTGCTCCGCACGCCGAGCTTCGCATTTTCGCCCGGCGTCGCGTTCAGTCACACGAACGTGGCCAATTACGGATCCGCGCTCGCGTTCTCCATGCCGTTCGATTGGGTCACCGAAGGCGGCTTGCGCATCGGGCTCGAATTTCAGGGCGGACGCGCGATCGGCGGCGTCTATCGCGTGACCTGCTCGTCGCCGTTACCGGGAGTCGGGAGCAGCTGCGCCGAAGGTCCGCAGATCGATCGCGATCGCCCCGCGGGCACGACGATTCTCGCGCAATTTCAGCTCGGCTTCGGCTTCAACCATCCGGGCCCATTGCCGGAGTCGCGCTAGTCAGCGCGTCATGTGATTGGCGTCTGCGGTCGTGACGAAGAAGTTCCGCGGCCAGTGACGGTAGTAGCTCGCGCGCAGCACGGGCGCGCCGTCTTCGGCGTCGACCTCGTCCGTGAGCTTGCCGATCACGCGCACGAGCGAGCCGCGACCGACGCTGTTCGGGCCGATGTCGTCCTCGCTCGAGAGCTTCACGGTCGCGTGCAGGACGGCGTGCTCGTGCTCGCTCACGGTCACGCGGCACGTGTCTTCGTCGAAATCATCACACAAGTTGCGGTCGCTGAGCGTGCGCATGCTCAGCGTGAGGTAGGCGCTGCCGTCTTTGGCTTGCGTGCGCGTTTTGACCACGCCGAACAAGCTCGTCGGCGTTTTCTTCCACTCTTCTTTGTCGCGCGCGGCCATCACGGGGTCGTATTCGCGCGCGCCCTCGGCGGCGGAGTCCTCGGCGCTGAGCGGCTGGTACGTGCGGCTGAAGCCGTAAGGCCCGGCGGAGTGACAAGCGGCGAGCACGAGCGGCAAGACCAAAGCGAAACGACGCATGGCGCCCCCTGCTAACACGCCGACTTGCTGGAATCACCAGCGCCGCGTTGCTCCGCGCCGGAACGAGCGTTAAGAGCCTTCCCATGCCCCATCCCGAGCTCATTTTGCGCGAGCGGCTGCAAGCTGGTTTGGAGAGCGCGTTCGGCGCCGAATACCGCGACTCAGACCCGATTTTGCGTCGCTCCGAGCGCGCGGACTACCAGGTGAACGTCGCGATGAGCTTGGGCAAGGCGTTGAAACGCCCGCCGCGAGAGGTCGCGCAAGCGCTGCTCGCCAAGCTCGACTTGTCGGATCTGTGCACGGAAAAGGGCATCGAGATCGCAGGTCCTGGTTTCATCAATCTCACGCTGCGCGAAGACGTGCTCGCGAGCGCGCTCACGGAGCTCGTGAGTGACGCCTCGCTCGGCGTCGCGAAGGCGTCGCAGCCGGACGTGTGCGTGATCGATTATGCGTCACCCAACATCGCGAAAGAGATGCACGTAGGGCATCTGCGTTCGTCGATCATCGGCGATACGTTGTGCCGGGTGCTCGCGTTCCGCGGTCACACCGTGATTCGGCAAAATCACATCGGTGATTGGGGCACGCCGTTCGGGCTCCTGCTCGAGCATTTGTTCGACGAGCAGCAAGCGGGCACGGCCGCCGATCTCGCGCCGAGCGCGATCAGCGATTTTTACAAAGCCGCGCGCAAGAAGTTCGACGCGGATCCGAGCTTCGCCGACCGTGCGCGCGCGCGCGTCGTGCAGCTGCAATCCGGTGATGAAGCGACGCTCGCGCTCTGGCGCCAATTCGTCGCAAGCTCCAAGCAGTACATGGAAGGCGTTTTCGAGCGTCTCGGCGTCGAGCTGGTGGACGCGGACGTGCGCGGTGAAAGCTTCTTCAACGACAAGCTCGCGCCCATCGCCGCCGAGCTCGAAGCGCGCGGTATCGCGGTGATTGATGACGGCGCGTTGTGCGTGTTCCCGCCGGGTTTTGCTGGTCGAGAAGGCGAGCCGTTGCCGCTGATCGTGCGCAAGAAAGACGGCGGTTACGGCTACGCAGCGACGGACTTGGCTGCGATCCGCTTTCGGCACGAAGTGCTCGGCGGCACTCGCTTGCTCTATGTCGTGGGCTCGCCACAACAGCAGCACTTCGCGATGGTGTTCGAGGTCGCCAAGATGGCGGGCTGGCTCTTGCCGCCGGTGCGCGCCGAGCACGTCGCGTTCGGCTCGGTGCTGGGCGAAGATCGCAAACTGCTCAAATCACGCAGCGGCGAGACCATCAAGCTGATCGAGCTGCTCGATGAAGGCGTGCAGCGCGCCTATCAAGCCGTGCTCGAGAAGAACCCGGACTTAGCTGAAGAAGAGCAACGCGCGATTGCGCGTCAGGTCGGCATCGGCGCGATCAAGTACGCGGATTTGAGCAGCGATCGCATCAAAGACTACGTCTTCGACTGGAAGCGGATGATCGCGTTCGAAGGCAATACCGCCGGCTACCTGCAGTACGCGCACGCTCGCATTCATTCGATTTTCCGCAAGGCAAAGCTCGACGGAGCCGGCGACGCGCCAGGCCCGATTCAGGTGGTGGCGTCCGCAGAACGCGCCTTGGCCCTGGAATTACTTTCGTTCGCGCGCGCGCTGATCGACGTGGAAACGACGCTCGAGCCGCACAAGCTGTGCGGCTATCTGTACGGGCTCGCGTCGGCGTTCTCGAGCTTCTTCGATCAGTGTCCGGTGCTCAAAGCGGAGCCCGTCGAGCGCGCTTCGCGGCTATCGCTGTGCTTGGCCACGGCGCGCACGCTCGCGACCGGGCTCAACTTGCTCGGGATTGCTGCGCCGGAACGGATGTAATGTCGCGCTCGCGAGTCATGCGCCGGAACGCGCGCAGCCCGAGCTCGAGCGCCAGCAACGCGAGCAGCGCGAAGCCGATTTCCGGCGAAGCATCGACGCTGCCGGTCGCGCCGTTCGAGCGCGCCAGCGCGGCGCCGTTTTTCGGCTTTTCCGGGAGCGCCGTGAGCTCGGTCGGGTCAATCGTCGCGACGCGCTCTTCGTGGTGATCGTCCACGGTGATCGCGTAGCGACCCGCGAGCGGCGGAGTGAATGCTTTTTGCGCGGCGCCGCCAGCAAAGGCTGCGCGATCATGCGCCGCGAGCTTGCCGCGCGGACCCTCCACCGTCACGATTGCGTTCGGCGGGAACAGCCAATCACTGCCGGCGGTGCTTTGCGTGATGCCGCGACGTGCCTGCGCTTCACTCAAAAGATAGTCGAGCAGCGCGAGGAACGCGGGCCGGAGCGGGAAGTCACTGCGCTCCACGGAAGTGGGCAACGCGACCGTGAACACCTCACCGCGACCGAGCGCGCGCTCGGTCAAGAACGGCTGTTTGTCGCCGAACGACGCGAGCACTTTCGCGCCCAAGAGATCGGCTGTGCCGAGCCCGGCGCGGCCGTGCAACGCCAAATCACGCACGCTCGCGGACTCTGGGCCGAGCCACGAGAGCGAAGCATCATCGATGCCTCCTGTCGCATTCGCTTCCCAATGCACGGCGCCGTGCACGAAAGGTTCGAGTGTCGAGCCGAGCGGAGTTTGCTCGGCGCGCGGACCCAGGAAGGCGACCGCGACGCCGCCCTGTTGCTCCACGAAGGTCGCGAGCGCGGTCCGTGCTTCTGGCGTAATGCCCGCGGGATCGTCGAGCAGCACCAATGCGTTTCCGGTGAGCTCACTCGGGTTGTCCGGCAGGAGCGCGCTCGGGTGCAGGACCGCGGTGCTCTGCAGTGCGGCCAGCGCCTGTTCGAGCACGGGCGCGCCGCCGGTTTCGGCCGAGTCATTCGCGGTGTCGGTGACGACGAACACGCCGAGCGCGGCAGATTCGGCCGACACGGCCGCGCGATCGTCACTGGCGAGCGCGTCTCCGCCGGTCAGCTCGACTTCCAGATGATCGAGCTTGGGATCGAACGGTAAGCCGAGCTCTTGTACGCCGCCGCGCGAGGCGAGCGCTGCAGGCTCGATTCCTTTGCTACCCTTGAGGGTGAGCGCGCGGCCTGCGGCGGCAGCCGGAGAAGTGCACGCGACGCGCGCCTCGATGCGCTGACCGTGGCGCTCGGCGGCTGAAACGCCGCAGTTTTCCCGGGCATCTGCCAGCTCGGGCAGGGGGAGCCACAGCGGCGGATCGCCATCTGGGAGCGGCGCGCCGGCGAGGTCGCTCAGCACGACGACGCGTTTGTCGTGATGCGACAAGCTCGCGAGGCTCGAGCGCGCCATCACGACAGCGCCGTCGAGATCCGTGCTGCGGTCGCTTTCGGCGAGCTCGGCGAGAGCGCGGCGTGCTGCGCTCAGATCCGTAGTCGCTGCGAGCGCGAGGCGCGCCGGCTTTCCGGCGAGCACGATCGCAATCGCGTCACCTTCACGGGCGGACCCGAGGAGCTCGCGCGCCGCGCCCAGGGAGCGATCGAAACGCGTGCCACCTGCGCCGGTCGCGCGCATGCTGTGCGAGTCGTCGAGCACGAGCGCGAACGCGACGGACGCGCCGGAGCTGCGTGCGAGCGATAAACGCGAGCAACGCACGAATGGCGTCGCGCCGATCACGGCCAAGCATACGATTGCGAGCGCGCGGATCAACAGCAGCAAGCGATCTTCGACGCGCGCCCGCTCGCGTGCGACCGAACGCGCCGCGGGCACGAGCGCGGCGGGCGGAAACGGCCGTTCTCGCACGCGGCCGCGCCGCAAAAGGTGAGCGGCGATCGGAATGACCACGAAAAAAACGACGCCGAGCGCCGCAGCTACCAAAAAGCTCACGAGCGGCCTCCGAGCGCATCCAGCACATTACGCACGGTTTGCACGGGATCCGCCGCGGTGCTCGCTTCCACCAAGGTGCCGTTTCGCGTGAGCAAGCGCGAGCGCCAAGTTTGAGTTTGCGCGGCGAGCGCGGACAGATATTCAGCGCGCGCGCTCGCGGCGTCCGTTTCCACACGCGCTCCACCTTCGAGCGCGCGCAAGTGAACCGGTCCAGTGAATGGAAACGTCAGCTCGACCGGATCGAGCGTGCGCACAGCGACGAGCGTCTTACCGCGCACACCGAGCGAGCTCACTGCATCCAAAGCGCCTTCCGGCAAATCCAAAAAATCACTGAGCACGACCACGCTCGCGCCCCGCACGGCACGTCGCTCTAAGCGTGCAACGGCGCGCTCGAGCGCAGCCAAATCCGTCCGCAAGTCCGAGCTCGGCTCTGCCGTCTCGAGCGCACCGACGACGCGCTCGAACGCTTCACGGCCGCCCGAGGTCGCGAGCTCCACCGTGCGCTCACCACCGAGCCAATCGAGCGACACGCGATCACCCGCAGAAACGGCTATTTTAGTGAGCGCGGCGGCGATCAGCGCCGCGAAGGCGTACTTCGCGGCGGGCGCGCCTTCACCGCGGTAGCTCATGGATGAGCTCGCATCGATCAAAATGCAGAGCGTGCGGTCCGTCTCGGTTTCGAACTGACGGACCAACAATTCACCGTGACGCAGCAGCGCGTGGCGATCGATGAAGCGCAAATCATCGCCTGGCACGTACGTGCGCTGCCCGCCGAATTCGATGCCCGCGCCGCGCCTGCGGCTGCGATGCCCGCCGGCATACACACCGTCCGCGACGCTCTTCGCGTACAAGCGCAGCGGCGCGAGCTTGCCCCAATCGAGCGTGCGGCGAAGCTCGGTTTTCGGCGCGCTGCTCAATTGCCTCCGCGCGCGCACGCGGCCAAAATCTTCGGGCTCAGCTCGACCGGGTCGAGCACGGCGTGCTTGTCGCGCTTGCGCCACTCCGTGCACGCTTGCGTCGCGAGCCCAGTCGCATCGAGCGCGACGTACGCTTCGAGCAACTGGCGATTGACGATGGCTTGCTCCGGCTCCGTGAGCGCGCCAGAAGCCAGGAAACGGCTGCCACGGCTCGCCGCGTCCACGTAGCGGCCGCCCTTCACGTCCGCGATCAGCGCGGGAATTTCCTGCGAAACTTTGCGCTGCGCGTCGCGCACGGTGCCCATCGCTTCCGAACAGGTGTTGCCGGCCGAGCTTTGCGCGGCTTTTTTCCCGGCGTCCGTCAACGGCAAGTCGGTCAGCGGCACGAGCACGACGTCGTTCGGCTGGATCTTCTTGCCGTTGAAGCCGTTGTAACGGTCGAGCACCCAGGCCTTGTTCATGTCGCCGTAGTACTTGAAGGCGATCGTGACGAGTGTCTCGTTCGAGCCTTGGACGATCGCGCGCAAGTTGTACGGGACGATGATCTCTGCGCCTTCTTCGGGCGTGAGCCACGGGTTCGAGCCGTTCGCGATCGAGAGCACGTCCGAACGGTTCGCGGCGCCCAGCAATTCCGCGGCCAGGATTTCCCAAGTGTCGCCGTGCTTCACGGTGCGGTGCCCGACGGACGGCACTTCGAGACGCATGCCTTTCACGATCGGCGAGCCGCCTTCGAGGCCGAGCAAGTTCGCGTCGACCAAGAATTTCTCGTACTGAATCTTGCCGTAATATTTTTCGGCAACTGAAGCGAGCGTGTCACCTTGCACGACGACGTGTGTGAACGCGTTCGCGCTGTGGGGCGCGACGCCGAGCCCGAGCGCGCAGGCGAACGCGAGGCTGAGACGGCTGAGGCGGTTCATGGGCCGCGGGAGTGTAGCCGGATTTCGGCCCGATCAAAGCGTGCGCAACGGATCCGCGTCGCGCTCGGACACGACGATTTCGAGCTCTCCGCCCGCGAGCTCGCGGAGCTGCGCGCCGAGCTCCTGCAAAAAGCCGCGCTCGGTGTGCGTGTGCTCGGAGAGGATCACGCTCGCGCCGGCGCGTTGCTTGGCGAGCACGTCGTGGTGGCGCAGCTCACCGGTGACGAACAAGTCCACGCCGTGCACCCGCTCGAACAAGCTGCCGCCCGCGCCTGCGCAGATCGCGACGCGCTGAATCGGCGCGCCCGCATCTTGTTTGCCGCTGCTGGCGACGCGCAAAAAAGAGAGCCCGAGATGCGCCTTCAATCGCGCGACGGCTTCCGGCAACGAGATCGGCGTTGCAAGCTCGAGCAAACGCCCCGCACCGACGTTCACCCGCGGTACGGTCGCGAGCGGATAGACATCCCAGGCTGGCTCTTCGTACGGATGATGCGCGGCAATCACGCGCGCGAGATCTTTCAGTGCGCGGGCTGGAGCGCGCATTTCGACTCGAGCCTCGTCGACGAATTCGAGCTGACCGCGCGCACCAACTTGCGGATTGCTGGATTCTCCGCCGAAAAATGAGCCTTTGCCGTCGAGCTCATGACTACACTCGCGATAGTCGCCAATCACGCCGAGGCCGAGCTCGGACGAAAGCGCGCTTCGCAGCTCCGCGACGTGCGAGCGCGGCACGAACACCACGAGCTTGTATTCGGCGAGCTTGCTCGCATGCGGCACGAGCGCGCTCAGCGTGCCTGCACCGAGCCCGCGCGCGAGCCAATCATTGACGCCACCTTCGGCAGCATCGAGCGCGGTGTGCGGCGAGTACACGGGCAGCTTCGCTTCGAGCGCGCGCACGATCACGCGTTCTTCCGGCGAAGAGATGCGCATCCGCTTCAGCCCTTTGAACACCGGCGGGTGGTACGCAATTACCAAATCCGCGCTCTGATCGATCGCTTCGGAGAGCACATTTTCGCTGAGATCGATGCACAAAAATGCGCGCTTTACTGGCTTTGCCATTGCGCCAACCGGTTCCAGCAACAGGCCCACGTTGTCCCAATCCTCGGCCAAATGCAGGGGCGCGATGCGTTCGAGCAGGGCGAGCACTTCCGACAGCGTGCGGCTCATGCGCGCGAGCATAGCTCGGCCTCCCGCTTCGTTCGCGGCAATTTCGGGCTAAGCTCTCGGTAATGCTGCTGCGCGCGCTTGGTTCGACTTTTGTTGGTGGGCTGCTCTGTTCGGCGTGTTTGACCTCGGCGCCCAGCACCAAGGGCGGCGAGTCGAGCGCCGCATCCGCGGGCACGGCCGCGTCGCATCGGCCCGTGGCTTGGCCGAACGGCACGCACGCTGCCGTCTCCCTCACGTACGACGACGCGATTCAATCGCAGATCGATAACGCGGTCCCCGCGCTCGCCAAGCACAAGCTGGTCGCGACTTTTTTTCTGACCGGCACTTCCCCGTACTTGCAAGCGAACCCGGACGTCTACAAAGGCCTCGTCGCGGCAGGTCACGAGCTCGGCTCACACACGATGAATCATCCGTGCGATCGCGCACAATCTTGGGTGAAGCCAGGGTTCGGTCTGCAAGACTACGACGCAGCGCGGATGCAAAAAGAGCTCGAGGACAATCTCCAGCAACTGCGAGATTTTGGACAAAAAGAGCCGTTTTCCTTCGCGTATCCGTGCGGCTCGATGTGGCTCGGTGAAAAGCACGAGAGCTACGTGAAGCTCGTCGAGCCGCTGTTCGTCGCGGCGCGCGGTGTGCTTCCGGCCGTCACCGATCCGAGCTCCGACGATCTCATGAACGTGCCGAGCCCGATGGGCAATGCGAGCGGCGCGGCTCTGGTCTCGTGGGTCGAGCGCGCAGTGGCGCAGAACGGTTGGGTCACGTTCACGTTTCACGGCGTGGCCGGTGATTACTTGGCCGTGGACGCCGAAGCTCATGAAGCGTTGCTCGCCTATCTCGAAGCGCACAAATCGACGATTTGGACGGAGCGCTTCGGCACCATCGCGAGCTACGTGAAAACCAAGCGCGCCGCGCCGTGAAGCGCGCGCCTCGGTAATCTCAATCGCCGAAGCGAATATTCGCCGACGACGATTGCGCGATGCTGCGCTGGCGCGTCATCGAAGGCGGATACTCTTTCAGAAGGCCCTCGGTCGGGATCGCATCCAAGAGCCGCTCCAGCTCGCGCGCGGACGGCGGCCGCTCGGCGGCGCGTTTGCGCAGACACAGCATGACCGCGGCATCGAGCGAGTCCGGAATGTCGAGCTCGGGCCGCGCGACGCGCATCGGCCGCGGAATCTCGCGCTGGTGGAGCTCGAGCAATTCTCGGCGATTGCGGCCGCGAATCGGTAAGTCTCCGGTTAGGGCTTCGTACATCAAGACTCCGAACGCGTAGAGATCCGTGCGTGGATCCACGGGCGCGCCGATGCATTGCTCGGGCGCCATGTATTCGGGAGTGCCGAGCGTATACCCGTCTTGGGTGAGCGACTCGGTTTCGCCGAGCTTGCTCATGCCGAAGTCGAGCACTTTGATCGCGCCGTCATCACAAATGAAAATGTTCCCGGGCTTCAGATCGCGGTGCACGATGCCGAGCCCATGCGCGGCGATCAGAGCGTGGCACACCTGAATGAACATCGGGATGCCGAAGCCCGGCGCAACCGGACCTTGACCCTTGAGCCGCTGCGCGAGGCTCATGCCGTGCAAAAGCTCCATCACGACGTAAATCGAGCCGTCGGGCATTTGATCGAGATCGAGCGTGCGCACGACGTTCGGTTGATCGATTTGCCCTTGCACGCGCGCTTCACGGCGCAGGCGCGCGATCTCGGACGCGTCCACCGCGGCCGCGCCGCGCAAGACTTTGATCGCGACCTTCGCCCCGATGCCGATGTGCTCGGCGGCGTAGACCGCGCCGATCCCGCCCGAGCCAATGCGGTGCAAAATGCGGTATTTCCCGCCCAAAGTTTCACCGGCGAGATCGCCCGCGGCGTCACGGAATTGTCCGCCGCGCGCTTCGAGCCCGCGCTCGAGCGCCGCGATCCGGTTCTTCTCGAACACGCGCGCGGCGCGCTCTTCTTCCACCCGCTCCGTGAGCAAACCCACGGCGCCGCCGAGCGCCGCACCCACGAGCGTGCCGATCGCTGCGCCGAGCTGACTGCCGGAAGCGAGCACCGCAGCGCCGCAAGTCGCGCCGCCCAAAGCTGCGCCGATCGCAACACGATGACGTCGCGGCGGCGTCCAATGGATTTCGTAACGGCATTCACTGCCGCCCTTCGCCAAGCACACGTTGTGCTCGATGGTCGCGTCACCCAAACCCCAGACGCGCGGCACGCTGGAGAGCTCGGCTTGGCGCGTCAGACAGAGCAGCGCGTCGTTTTGCTCGGCTTCGAGCTCGGGCCGCGGGTGATACACGATTTCGGCCATGCTGCGGTCCGCATGCACGAGCTCGTACGAGCCGATGCGCGTGGATTCCGCCGAGTTTGCGGCCAGATAGCGATACGCATCTTCCGGCAACGAAGCGACACGCAGCATGCGCACGTACGCGCCGAGCGTTTCCGGATGCGTCATCCAGCTGCCGCGCGTGGCGAGCGCGTTGTCGCCGAGCGCAGTCGCGAGCGCGGCCAACGTGCGGCGCGCAGCGGCGACCGAGATCCACGCCGAGTCGTCATCCACCAAGGCCGGTGGGACGCCAACGGTCGCGAGCAACGTGCGTACGGCGCTGTCGCCGCGTTCATCCCGCAAGCGCAGGAGGTACGGCTTGAGCATCGCGATGCGCAGCTCTTCGCGTCCCGCGCCAGTGGGCGGTAACGGAGCGCGCTTCGCGCGGACCGGTCGCGGATTTCCGCTCAGGTTTGCCTCACGTGCAAAATCGATGGCTTTGGCCCCATGACGCTCGGGAATAGTAACACCCAGCCCTTGCTGCTGCCGTTGCGGCTAGCTCGTCCTCGAACCAAAACGGCCGGCCGCGCTCGGAGCTGAAGGGGATTCGGCCAAGGTTTCGGCCTTTCCCCAGCCTCAGGGGTGATATTTGCTAACTGTTGCCGATCGCCTCCCGGCGGCCTTTGGGCCGCTTCGGGCTGGGCCGCTCCGTGTTTCGGTGACGCGGAGCCGGCGCGTGCTGCGTTCTGCGCGATCGCTATTTTGCTGAACGGGCGCGGAGCTTTACGACCAGAGCGACTTGGCACAATGTTGCCACTTCGTCCGCGTATGGTGGAGCCGCGGAAGCACGAGGAAAAGATCATGCAACTCGGAATGGTAGGTCTCGGTC
>FTDA01001064.1_pt1 | contig 11981 bp, 9 predicted proteins | sample 1639731 | NCBI WGS metagenome assembly FTDA01 (sample SAMEA3914869, study PRJEB12502) | metagenome | biome: forest; material: soil | place: USA | collected 2012-03-12 | depth 0.1 m
CGAGCCGCCCTGAGCGACGGTGAGCGGGAACGTGGTGCTGCCCGCATCGACCTGGAGTGGATCGACGATGGCCGCGCCGCTCGCGCTCTGCAACGCGAAGCTGCCGAGCGACACGGTGGTCGATCCGGAAGCCTCCGGACCGAGCTCGAAATCGAGCTGAAAGCCGCCGCCGAGCGTGCTGCCGAACGAGGCCCCTGCCGTACTGGGCATCGCGCTCACACTGGCCTGTGCGACCGATACGGTCAACGAAACGGCGCTCTTGTCGCCACAGCCGCCGAGCGCGAGCGAACCGAGAGCCAAAACCGAGACCGTGATCCAGTGGCGCATGCCCGAACCATAGCGACGATTCGTGATCGCTTCCAGCTCGCCTCACGGTGGTATGCTCCCGCGCACGTGAGCTCGTTTCGTTGGTCTTTTTGCGGGTTTGGTGCCGCCTTCGCGCTCGGCGCGTGCGCGACACATCCGCCGATCACGCAGCTTGGCCCCGCGTATCCGGAAGGACCTGCGCCGGAGCTCGCAAAAACTCCGCCGCTCGAGCCGGCCGCGTCCAGCCCAGCGCCGGGCGCGCCGAGCAGTGCGCCCCCCCCACCAAAAAAACTCCCCCCGAGCTTGCCTGCGTTCGGGAGCGCCCGTTTTGCGGGCGATGGCCCGCTCGTGGTCGAAGCGGCGAGCCGCGCGGGCAATTGGCTTTCGCTGTGCAAGCAAGCGAGCGGAGACGCGAACGGCAAAGGCGCGCTCGCTCGCTTTTTAGTGAGCCCGAGTGAAGAGCTGCCGCTCGCTGCGTTCTTGCGCGCGAGCGTCGATGGGCGCTACGCGATCGTGCAGCGTGGCGGCGCGGTTTTGTTGTGGGATGCGAGCACGCGCGCGACCACGGATCTTTCGGTGCTCGGTGCGGAGACGTGGCTCAGCGCGGAGACGGGTGCGGCCGTACGCACGTTCGATTTCGATCGCACGAGCGAGCACCTTTTGTACGTGCGCACGCGCGAGCAGCACACGCGCGTCGTGATCCGCTCGCTCGCGGACGGCGGCGAGCGCGAGCTCGATCCGGGCGCGGGTGAAATTTGGCGCGCTGGCTTCGATCCGGGCGGCGCGTTCGTCACCGTGGCGCTCGTGAGCACGGACACGAATCACAACGGTCGCTTGGATTTGCCGTTCCCGCTTTTGAAAGCGCCGCGTCCGTGTGGGCATGATCCGACGCACTTTCACGCCTTCGAGGCGCGCGGGGATCGGCCGGAAATCATGCTGCTTCCGCTCGCCGGCGGCGAAGTGATTCACGAGCCCGAGCTGCTCATGCCACTCGGGGATGCACTCTTGCTGCGCAGTGAGGACGGCGCGCTCTCGCTCACACGCGCCGGCAAGAAACGCGCGCTCGAGCCCGCCGAGTGCAAAGCGCGCATCGTGCATGCCGATCCGGTGCGAGAGCTTCTGCTCGTGGGCTGCGCGCAAAAGAAAAAGAGCGGTCACGTGAGCCTCGAGCTCGTGACGCGTGAGGGACGTAAATCGCTCAACCTCGAGCAAGCCATCGTCGATCTCGATCGAGAAGTGAGCGGCTCGCCGCGAATCGTGCCGCTCTATCCAGGCACGGACACCGTGCTCTTCGATGCCGACAAGCGCGACGTCATCACGTTGCAAGCGGGAGACAGCGTGCTCGCCGTCGAGCAGGCGCATGCCGTGATCCGCCGTGGCAACGCGCTCGTGCTATTCGATGCCGCGACGCGGACAGAAACGGCGCTCAGCGGTGAGCTCGAAAAATATCCGCAGATTTTACGAACCTCGCCGTTCTTGTTCGTTTCCCCGCTGCTCGTGAACGTCACGACGGGAGAAGTCGTCGGCACGAGCTCAGCACGGCCGCTCGCGCTCGATGCAACTGGTCAGCTCTTGTTCGCCGAGAGCAGCGCGGACGGCGCAGTGCCCGCGCGCGGACCGTTGCACTGGGAAACGCCCGCAAAATAAGCCCTGTTCTTCGAAAAATCGGCAACCGAACCGCGGGTGATATATTCCGCGCCCTCCGATGGACTTGCTCGACGATCTCGCGTTTCGCGGCCTCATTCATCAACAGACGAACCCAGAAGGGCTGCGCAGCCATCTGCAGAGCCCGCGCGTCGTCTATTGCGGCTTCGATCCGACGAAAGATTCACTGACGATCGGCAATCTCGTGCCGATCCTCCTGCTACGTCGGTTTCAGCAAGCCGGGCACACGCCCGTCGTGATCATGGGCGGCGGCACGGGCATGATCGGCGATCCATCCGGCAAGGACGCCGAGCGCACGTTGATGACGCCGGAACAGATCGACAAGAACGTGGCCGGTCAACGCTTGACGTACGAGCGCCTGCTCAGCTTCGAAGGCGCCAATGCCGCGATCTTGTTGAACAACGCGGATTGGCTCAAAAACCTCGGCTACCTCGAGGTATTGCGCGATGTCGGCAAATACTTCTCGATCAACATGATGATCCAGAAGGATTCCGTGCGTGATCGCCTGAACAACCGCGAGCAGGGCATCAGCTACACCGAGTTCAGCTACATGCTGCTGCAAGCGTACGATTTCTTGCACCTGTATGATCAGCATCAGGTCACCCTGCAAGTGTGCGGCTCCGATCAATGGGGCAACGTGGTCGGCGGAATCGATCTGATTCGCCGCAGGCATCAAGCCGAAGCCTTTGGCTTGACCGCGCCGCTCGTTACGAAGTCAGACGGCGGCAAATTCGGTAAGACCGAAAGTGGCGCGATTTGGCTGCATGAATCACGCACTTCGCCGTACGCGTTTTACCAATTTTGGTTGAACACGCCGGACAGTGACGTCGTGAAGTACCTCAAGATTTTCACGTTCCTGAGCCACGAAGAGCTGAACCGGCTCGAAGCCGAGCAAGCGCAAAACCCCGGCGGTCGCGCCGCGCAGCGCGCGCTCGCCGAGCACATGACGGAAATGCTACACGGTGCGAGCGGTCTCGAGCACGCGAAGAACGCGACTCAAGCGTTGTTCTCGGGCGATGTCACGGGCCTCGCGCGTGACACGCTGGAGGAGCTGTTTCAGAACGCGCCCTCGGTGAAGCTGCCGAAAGCCAAGCTCGACGGTGAAGGCATGCCCGCTATCGACTTCTTGGTCGAAGCCGGCGTCGTGAAGAGCAAGCGAGAAGCGCGCGAGCTTTTGACGAGCAACGCCGTCAGCGTGAGCGGCAAGAAGGCCGAAGCCGAAACCCGCATCACTTCGGAATGGCTGCTTTTCGGGGAGATCGCGCTCGTTCGCCGCGGCAAGAAGACTTGGCACGTCGCTAGGTTCGAGTAGATTCGAGCCTCGGCTAACCGGGGCTCAATCATGAACGTAGTGGGTGTGGGACAGAGTCAGGACGACGCGGATCTGGCAGCCATCGTGGTGCCGCCGAATGCGAAATTCGGCGGCGGCGCGCTGCTCTTACTCGGCGTGCTGACGCTGGTCTTGTGTTTGCAGACCGTGCTGATCATCGTGCGCTATCAGGCGATTCTGCTGGTGGTGGTCGTGATCATGTTCGTGCTCGGAGCGGGCTCGGCGCTCCTTGGGTTTCAGCTGACGCGCGGCAGCGGCAAAGCGGCCGTGCTCGGGACTGGCTTTGCAGGCGTGACGTTCGTACTTTCGGGCGCGTGGTTCGTGTGCGCGATCTTGAGCAACGTCGTCTCGCTGCTCGCGCTGCTCCTGATGCCAATCGCAGCCGCCGCGCTGTTGTTCTGCGCGATCAGCATCGGCTGGGCCAAGCGCGCGGACTTGGCGCGTGAGCGACTGCGGGCGCAGGGGCTCGATTCGGGCCTATGAGCCTACGCGCAGACATCGCGGCCGCGCTCGCGCGTGGCGTCGAAGCCGAGTCGCCGATCGCGGCGCGCAGCGCGCTGAAGAAGCTCGATCCGCTCATGTCTCTGCTCGCGCGGCGTAGGCTCGCGCGTTTGCTCGAGCGCGCCGCGCGTGAAGCATATTCCGCGGATGATCCCGCGCATCGCTTACGCGTCGCCGCGCTCTTGCACGCGCAGCCCAAGAAACGCGCGCGTGAGTCGGAGCCCGAGATCGATTTCGACGATCGCGCCGTCGTGCTCGAAAAGTACGCGCAGCTCGGCGCGCAGCCCGGGCCGCGCGCGCACGGACCCTGGGTAACACTCGGTCTCATCACGCTACTGGGCGCGTGCGCCGCAGGTGGCGTCTTCTTGCGCCAGGCGCTCGCGCCGTTCGATCCTCGCGAGACCGACGCAGGTCGCGTGCTCGGTGAAGGGCTCGGCCTGTTCGTCGCTCGCACGAGCAACGGCGTGACCGGCCCAGATTTGAACGAAGCGCGCCGTGCGCTCTCCGGCCCGATCGCGGAGCACGCGCTCGGCTCGGACACGGTGAGCGCGCTCGGCGAGCTCGCAGATGCGACGGGCTGGGTGCGCAATGCTCGTACGGGAGCTGGCTCCGAGAGCGAGCGCTATTACAACGCAGAGGGCGCGCTCACGGCCGTGTTGAAGCGGCATAATTTGCCCTATTTCGTCGACGCCGACATCATCGCTCGGCACGAATCTCCGTTGCCGATTTTGATGAGCTTTTACCTCGAGCGCGAGGCCGAGTTCGACGCGAACGGCGCAAAAGTGCGCGCGCTCGATCTCTGGCGGCTCGACACGCTCGGCGTGCGCTTCGGCGCGCTCGGGTACACGAGGCCGCGCACTCCGGCCGCGCTCGTGCTTTTGGATCAGATCGAGAGCGATCTCGTGCGCTCGGTGTTGCCCGCGCTCGCGCCAGGAGAGCCGTCCGAGCTCGTCGACGACGAGACGCGCGAACAGAACCTGCCCTGGGTTACCGAGATCGAACGCACTGCGGGCGAAGCCGTGCGCAAACACTACGCAGCGCTGAGCGCAGATCCGCACGTGGTCGAGGTCGGAATGCTGTTGGCCAAACGCCGCACGCTCGTGCGTCGCTGGCGCCGCACGCTGGCCGACGGCGGCAACCTCTTGCACGTGCCCGAGCGGCTCATTCCCGAGGCGGACTACGGCAAGAGCCTGCACCTGCGCGTCGCGAATCAAGAGCTGTACGATTGGGACGAGCTCCACGGCGATCTGCTCTCCAAGAAAAACTACGCCGCATTCCTGCGCCTGCGCGATCCGTACGTGCTGGCGACGGAGCGACACGAAGTGCAGCATCGCCTGGATTTTGCGCTCGGATTTCGGCCGGTGCCGCGCTCGCTCTGCACTATCCTGGGGCTCGAAAATCCGCTCGATGCGCCGACGGGCAGCCTGCAAGAGCGAGTCAGCGCGGAGTTTTCGGCGTACTTGGCGGAGCTCGTCGAGAGCGAGGAATCACCCGTGCTCGAGCTCGTCGTGCTGTCGAACCTGCTCTTGAATGGAGATCTCGGCGGCGGCGTGTATTGGTACGCCGCGCTCGGTTTGTTCGAAGCTGTCGCCAAAGAGCTCGGCATTGATCCGGACACAGTCGTCGGCCGAGGTCGGCTCGACCGCGCGCGCATTGCAGCACTCGTCGGTCAGCTAATCACGCGTGACGGCAATGAGCTCCGCGCCGCGGGCGCACGCGCGTACGAAAAAGCGTACAGCGAGCCCGTGCCTCACGCCGTGCGCAAGCTCGTCGTAGCAAACGCCGAGTGGCGTCACTGATTCGTTCCGCGTCGTTCAATGCCACGCTGGCGCGGCGATGTATTCGCTCCCGAGCGTGGTCGGGTTGCCGTTCGAGTCGAGCAAGGTGGAGTCGTTGAAATCCAGATCGTTCGGATCGCTCGCCGAGCGAGTCTCGAACCAGGCGTAGCGCACGACGAGTGGATGCTGTTTGAGCATCGCGAGCGCGTCGGTGTAAAATTTGCTCACGACATCCGCCGCTTGCAGACGGCAGCTCCACTCGGTGATCCAGATCGGGCGCTGCCATTGCTCGGCCCACTCGATCTTGCCCTCGAGCTGGCTCGTGTCGTTACACGTGTTCGCTTCCCAGCCGTACCAATGCACGGCGATGAAATCGACGCGCAGGTTTTGGGCGGCCACACCGGTCATGAAGTCCGGAAGCCAGCCTTCACCTGCAACAGCGGGACTGCCGAGCTGCACACCCGGTTGATCGAACGAAGGCCAGAGCTTGAGCGCATCTGCGACGGACATGTTCGCTTGGCCCGTGCCGTCCGGCTCGTTGAAGCCGAGTAAATACTTGGCGCCGCCAGCGACCGCTTTCGCGGGCATCGGCACCCAACTGAGCTTCGTCCAATCACCCCAAATTTGCGGCACATACTCGACGCCGGTGCACTTCGTGGTCGCCCCCCAATTGTAAAACCACGAGACGCCGAGCTTCGCGAGATCTGCGCACTGCCCCGCCGTGGTCGAGAACGCGACGCCCTTGAGCGGCTGCATGCCGCCCGCGCTCGCACCGGCAGTGCCGGCGTTCGGCGAGCCGCCGCTCGATGTCGAGTTGCCAGTGCCGCCGATCGCCGAGCCCGCGCCGGCAGTGCCCACGCCCATCCCACCAGAAGAAGTCGTGGTCGCGCCGGCAGTGCCGTTGCTCGCGCTGCCGCCACCCGCGCTCGTGCTTGCGCCGGAGCCATTCGCGCCCGTGCCTGTCGCCCCGCTGCCAGTGGCGCCCCTACCCGCTCCGCCAGTGCCACTCACGCTCGCGCCGGAGCCGGCGCTGCCACCACTGTCACTCGAGCCACACCCCACCACGATGCCCAGCGCGCCAAAAACGGCGAGCGCGGTAACCATTCTCATCCTTCCGGCATAACTCTGAGGAACGGAGCCGAGCAAGGCATACACCCACCGCATTTTTCTGCTTCGCCAAATTCCGTTCAAGTTTCGCTACGGATCACCGTTCCGAATTTCGATTGACCCTCTCTCCGCCCAATGCGCTCCGTTAACGGCTACGCGTGTGTCAACTGCGCCGATGAGGAATTGGCGAAGCGCGGGATCGATCCCGCGCACCCGACGCAAGCCGTCGCCGGAAACGAGGTCTATGTTTCGGCCGCGCAGGCCGCGCGGAACCGCGGCGTGCTCACGCCTGATGCCGTCGACGCGGCGCGGCGCGCGCCCGAGCTAGGCGTGAATCGCCCTGAAAACAGCGGCAATCAGGGCCGAAAGCTCAACCTGTACGCCTGAACGCGTGGCGCCCGAGACGCGGCCGTTGAAACCGCGTGCCGCTTTCGTTACGACCGGCGCGTGAAAAACGACGTTTTGCCCGGCGTGAGCGCGATGAGTTTGTACGTGCCGCGGTTCCGCGTGCCGCTCGACCAATGGTGCGCGTGGACCGGCAACAACTGGGACAAAGTCCGCGCCGTCGTCGGGCACAGCTTCCGCGTCTGCGGTCGCCACGAAAACGTGTACACGATGGCCGCAAACGCCGTTTTGCGTTTGATCCTGCAAAACGAAATCGATCCGCGCCGCATCGGCTCGCTCGGGCTCGGAACGGAATCGAGCACGGACAACGCTGCTGGCGCCGTGATCGTGCGCGGCATGGTCGACCGCGGGCTCGACAAGCTCGGCTTGCCGCGGCTCTCGCGCCAGCTCGAAGTGCCGGAATTCAAGCATGCGTGCCTCGGCGGTGTCTACGCGCTCAAAAACGCGCTCCGCTACGTGAGCTATGACGGCGGTGATCGCCAAGCCATCGTCGTCAGCGCGGACGTGGCCGAGTACGAGCGCGGCTCGAGCGGAGAGCAAACGCAGGGCGCCGGCGCCGTCGCGATGCTCGTCGAGAAGCAGCCGAAATTGTTCGGCGTCGATCTCTTGCACGCCGGCAGCTCGTCGGACTACCGCGGTCCGGATTTTCGCAAACCGCACGCGCGTCACTTCACCGATGGCTACGCGCCGAACACCGAGCGCTTGAGTGATTTCCCGGTCTTCAGCGGCAAGTACTCGACGTACGCCTATCTCGACGAAACCGTGCACGCGGTCGAAGACATGCTCGGCAAGCTCGAGGTCTCCGCCGGCAAGTACTACGAGAGCGTGCAGGGCTTGTTTTTCCATCGCCCGTATCACTTGATGCCAGTGCAAGCCATGGCGTTCTTGTACGTGCGCGGCCTCGCGCGCGGCGATCATCATCAAGATGAATTTCGCGAGTTGTGCGCGGAAGCAGGCGTCACCGTCGAAGCCGTGCTCGCCGAAACCGCTTCCACGCCGGACTTGTACGCGCTCGTGCTCAAAGACGGCGTCGAGCTCGACCCGTACGCCGCGACGAGCACCGTCGCGAGCGCGCTGCGCAAACGCGCGAGCTTCCGTGAGCTGCTCAGCAAAAAGATGAGCCTCGGCTCGGAGAACACGAAGCAGCTCGGCAATCTCTACAGCGCCGCGCTACCAGCGTGGATCGCCGCCGGCCTCGAAGACGGCGCCGAGAAAAAGCTGGCGCTCGCCGGCGCCAACATGGTCGCCGTCGGTTACGGCAGCGGGGATGCCGCCGAGTCGATCCCGATCTCACCGAGCGAAGGCTTCGAAACCGCGGCCTCGCGCATCGGCCTCGCACGCGCGCTCGGCGGCGCGATCGACCTCACCCAACAACAATACGAATCTCTACACGATCGCCGCGAATTGGATCTCGACTACGCGCCGAGCTCCGAGTTCGTGATCGATCGCGTCGGCACCGCGTACGACGCGACGTTCCAGGATTTGAGCGTCGAGTATTACGAATACGTGGTGTAACGCCGCCGCTCGCGTTGGCTCGACTTCCTGGTTGGGTTCAGCGCTGACGGCTGAAACTGCGAACAACTGCAGGAGTATTTGCACAGGTCTGGCGCGGCGGTGGTGGTCGCCAAGTGCCCGAGATCGAAAGGATCTGAATCAAAACAGATGATCGACGCCCGCACCCGCGGGGATGGTCTTGGCGAGCGCGGAGGGCGCTACGTCGAGCGTATAGGTGTAGGAAGTGGCGGCGAAACCGGGGGCCGCGGGGACTGCGACTCGATACGTCGAGCCGCTCACGAGCTTGGGGACTGCGACTTGTGAGCTGAAGGTGGTCTGGCCCTCGAGGTTCGTGGTCGAGGCGGAGTCGAGCAAGTTGTTGCGCGCGCCGTAAGTCGAATCGTTGAGCGCGGCGTAGATGTTGCCGAAGTAGCCGGTGTGGCAATAGCTGTAAGTCGGGGCTCCGCCGTCGTTGTTGTAAAGGGCCCAGGTGACGTTGGAGAAAGAATTGCCCTCGAGCAAAGCGGAGGCGCCGCAGAGCGCGCTCACGCCGTAGTAGGTGATCGTCGAAAAATAGTTATCGAACAGGTGAACCCACGTGTACGGCCCGAACAGCGAGGGATTGCGGCCATTGCTGTTGTCGATCCAATTGTGGTGGAAGGTGAGGCCCGGGTTGCGATTGGTGCCAATCGCGTAGTGCGTCTTGCCGCCGCAGCTGTTGGTCGTTTCGCCGTAAAAGCGGTTCCACGAGAAAGTCATGTAACCCGTGAGGGTTGTCAGATTGCCGGCGCTGTCCCATCCGGAGGCGATGTTCAGGAACGAGTGGCTCGCGTTCATGAACGTGCAGTGGTCGACCCAAACGTGATCGGACGGCCACATCAGGAGCGAATCACCCTGATCCAAAATCCCTGGATTGATGTCGGAAAACGTGAGGTTGCGCAGGATGATATTGGCGGAGCCGGAGAGATCGAGCTCGAGATTTTTGAGCGTGGCGCCTGCCCCCAAGCCGATGATCGTCTTGTTCGAGCCCACTTTGAGCGTGCGCGCCGTGAGTGTCGCGTTCACGAGTGATGCTCCTGCCGGGCAGAAGAACGAGCCGATGGCTTCGTAGGCAACTGGCGTCGTCGGGTTGCACGCTTCGTGGCAGACCTGAACAGTGCTCGGCGTGGTCGTAAAATCGTACGTGTTCGCAGCGACCAAGATGATCTTCGCACTGGTGCCGCCCACCGCGTTCACGAACTGACTGACGCTCGTGACGTTGACGACGGCGCCAGCTGCGAGCGCAGCGGCATAGCTGCCGCCGCCCGTTGTACCCTCTTGCAGCGAAGCGCCGCCAATCGGTCGTTCATCGACGATCGTGGCGATGGACGGCGCGCTTACGCCAGAACCAGCGGCACCAGCCGAGCTGCCATTGGATCCCGAAGCGCCCGCAGCTGCGCTTCCGCCCGCGCTCGCTCCGCCGGCTCCTCCTCGACCTGCTGCGGATTGTGCGCCGCCAGCACTCGTGGCGCCCTGACCGCCCATCGCGTCGGCTCCGCCACTCGTCGAGACGGGCGTCGTGCCGGCCGAGCCTCCCGCGGCGAGCGGTACACCCGCGCTGCCGGCTTTCGCGCTGGTTTCTCCGCCCAAACCGGCGACGACGTCACCTCCGCCGACGCTGTTCGCGCCCGCCGTGGACACCTCGGTGCCGCTCTGTCCCGATCCGCTCGAGCCACAAGCGCCGCCGAGCGCGATGAACAGAGCAAGCGAGGCGATGAGTAAATACGAAGTTCGGTCGAACGCAATGGGTGGCATCGAGCGATTGGTTGCCGAAGGTCGCCACCACCGGTCATGTTACGCGCGCTCATTAGCGACCGTAACCCGCGGCGACAATGTTCGCTTGAACCGCGTTGTCCGTCGCGTCCGGCGGGTTGCCGATCGTCATCGCTCCTTCGTAGAACGTACCAGTGCCGCCGAAGCTGCCGTCGCCGCCGGTGCCCAGGATGATCGCGCCTTGTAGCTTCTTCGGGCTATAGTTGGGTGTTGGGCGGCCGCCGTCCCACTTGATCGCGAGCGCGCCGGATTGCGCGTTGCCGGCCTTCAACGTGAAGTGATTTCCGGATGGGCCTTTGAGCATCGCGGTCACCCACGACATGCCAGTGATGGAGGTGTTGCTGGGCGTATCCTTGGAATCCCCCTTATACATACCGTTTTCTAGATCGCCGGCGATCCAAGGACCCGTGCCGCCGCCTTTGGCCCAGAGCGTGTCGCTGCCCCAATAGATCGCCTCCATCGTGCCGTTGCCGTCGTCATTGCCGCTCGACTCGGCATTGCCGTAGTCGAAGCAGCAAGGGCTACTGAAGCGCTTGCCGTCGAGCACCATGTACATCGCTTCGGCTTGATCGCCGGTAGCAGTGCCTTTGGCGCTGTTGTTTCGATAGGCTACGCTCGGAGTCGTGCGCTCGGTTTGGTAACTCGCGTTCCCGGTGACCGAGATGCCGTACACGGTGTGCCCACCGACCGTGATCTTGCCGTCAGTCGCATTCGCTTCCTTCCCGCCGTTTTGGAGAAACGTCACCTTGGGCGAGACGGGTAGATCGTTGTGTTGCGGCGATTGATCGTAAATCACCGCAATGGTGCAGGTCGTGCTGGCGCAGAATGAGGCTTGCGACGGCGTATCCGCGAAGCCACCGGGCACGAGCGTCGAGATATCGCGCGTGGTTTTGTCGGAGGCGCGTCGTACTTGGTAGAGTTTGCCGCTGTACGCGGCGTAGAGCGCGCGCACCGTGCTGTGCGCCGCGACGCAGGGTGTTTTCGCAGATTGATAGAGATCGCACGGGCCAGCGACGGTCGCGCTCGCGCCGCCACTGCCGCCGCCGTTGCTCGCGCCAGCGGTGCCGCCCGCACCCCCCATGCCAGCGGCGCTCGCCAACCCAACGCCGCCCGCGCCAGCGGCAGGGTTTCCGCCTGCTCCGGCGCTAGCGCCCGAACCGCCCCCGTTCGTCGCGCCGCTGCTGCCGGCGTTGCCACCGAAGGGGCGCGCGCCGCCGGTCGTGTTGGCCCCGCTCGCACCGCCACTCATGCCCGCGGTCGAGCTGCCGCCGCTCATACCGCCGGAACCTGCGGTGGCGCTCGGCGGCTCGCCGCTCTCTGGAGAACTGGCCGTGCCGCACGCGCCGAGCGCCCCAGCGAGTAGAGCGACAACGACATTGAAGCTGGAACGCGGTGAGTCGATTGAATCAAATGGCATGGACTGCGGGGAGGTTGCGCGACGCCGCCGCAACCGGTCACTTTTCGAAGCGGCGCGGCGGTTCCCCCCCGTCCGGCGTAGCCGGCGTTTGGGGGAACCCAGCGCGCGGAGCGCGCAGCGCGAGCACGCTGGGCCGTGTCGTGACGTGAGTGGCGCGGGGCACCCA
>FTDA01001692.1_pt1 | contig 11961 bp, 9 predicted proteins | sample 1639731 | NCBI WGS metagenome assembly FTDA01 (sample SAMEA3914869, study PRJEB12502) | metagenome | biome: forest; material: soil | place: USA | collected 2012-03-12 | depth 0.1 m
CGTGCTGACTGCGCCGTGGTCACCCGAGCCGCCACTCGTGCCGAAGTTCACGAACTGACTGTTCGACAAAGCGGCAGCGACCTGAGCCGTGAGCTCCGGCGCGAGCTCGAGCTTCTTCAAGTCCAGATACGCGCCGCCGGCCTCGGCCAAGGCCTGCGCTTTCATGCGGATCGCTTGCGCTTCTGCCTCGGCGATCGCGCGGATGCGGGCGGCTTGGGCGCGGCCTTCGGCCTCTTGCTGAATCACGTTTTGCTCGGCGTCTGCGCGCGCTTGCGTGATTTGGCTGGCGCCGAGCTCGGCCTCGCGCTGTTGGCGAAATGCGGCTTGCTTTTCGGCTTCTGCGCGCGCGATCGAAGCGCCGTTCGCGGCGATTTGCATGTTGAGCGCGCGCTCTTGATCATTGATCTTCTGCGCGGCTTCGAGCTGCGCGATGCGCGAACGCTGCTCTTCTTGTGCTTGCACGACGTCCGCATCCGCCTTTGCCCGCGCGGCCGACTCGCGGCGACGCGCTTCGGCGACCTCGCTCAGCACGGCTTTGATGTTCAAGCTGTTGAAGGAGAGCCCGAGATCCATCAATTCGCGCGAGCAAGCATCTTTGATGATCACGGCGAGCTCGTCGTCCTCTCCGCGAGGCGCGAGCGCGAGATCCGTCGTGCCCGTGGTCGCGAGCGCGGTGCTCGGCGCGCTGCCGGAGCGCGCGTTGAACAGCTGATCGTGCTTGAGCAAGTTGATCGCGCGCCGACCCGCGGACGAGAGCACGTCCGTGAGCGTCGAGAGCTGCTCGTTGCCGGATTTCGAAAAGAACTTGTTTGCGGCGGTATTCACCATCGCTTCGTCTTCACCGACGCTGACGATGGCCGAGGCTCGCACCGTCACTTTGACCGGAGCGGAGCGCCCGTTGGGATCTACGTCCGCCGTTTGGTCGGTGATCTCGATATCGACGTTGATGGCTTGCGCGGGAATGAAGCGCACTTGCGTGATCACCGGCACGATCAGCGCTTTGCTCGGCCCGCGATAGATCCGCAAATTGCGGCCGCGGCTGGCGAGCAGAATCTCACCCGCGTCCACGCTGCGCAGGAACGTGGTGATGATGAACGAGGTGAGCAGGAGCACGATCAGCACCGCGACGCCCGCGATGATCAGCGAAGGTTCGACCATGATGACTCCGTCTTACCTCAGCTCTCGGGCAGCGTAACCGTGACTCTTTCACGCGCGGCGTCGACATCCTCGATCACGAGCTTGTCTCCGACTTTCACGGTGAAATGCCGCTGGTCTTCGCGGAGCGCCGCGGCGAGCTGGACGCGTCGGCCGTCCCGCACCGTCGAAATCATGCCACGGCCGTTCCGGAACGGGATCACCGCTTCGGCCTCGCTGAGCACGAGCTGATCGAGGGGCGAGCACTCCGCTCCTTGCACGCGAAAGAGCATGCGCCAGAGCGGGCGCACGAGCAGCCCTTCGATCAAGAGCGCGGGTAGCGCGGCCGCGAGCGCCGCGTGGAGCGACGAAAGATGTAGCGCGCGCTCGCATGCATTGCCGAACGCGCCGTACAGCGCAAGCAGGCTGAACACGGCGCGTGGCGAGGGTAGAAAGCTCGCCGCGTGAGTCTCTGCGGGCAAAATCTGCTGCGCTGCGCCGCGCCCGCTGGCAATGCTCGGCGGAGCGTGTGCCTGCCCGACGCTCGGCGGTGCATGCGCGTGGCTGAGCCCGTGAGTCACTCCGCTGCGCAAGCCGTGGCCGAAGAGCGCGCCATGGCCGTGCGACAGGGCCGGGAGCGCCATCGCCGTGAGGCCGACGAGACCAATCACCATCAGTGTGAGGAACATCCTGACGCCTCGAGTCTAGCGCTTCGCGCGAGGAGCGCGACTCGCGGACGAATGCCGCAAATTCGCGCTCTTCGTAGCGGGCGCTCGCGCTCGACGCTCAGCGGCGATCCACGCGGACGCGCACCGGGCCGAGCCGAATTTGCTTCGTGCGCGCACGGCGCTCCAGAATCGTCGCGGATTCGGGCAAGCCGTGGCTCGCGAAGTGCTTCCGAATACGGAATACTTCACCATCCACTTGCGCGGGGCTGATGCGTAAGCCATCCGCGAGGCGATCCTTATCCATCCACCCGCTCGAGCTTTCGGGGACACCAGCGGCGAGCTCGGCCAGCTTGTGCCGAGCGAGCGTCAAGAGCAGGTAATTGTGCGCTCGCGAGCCGAGTGGCACCGTGCGCGTCGCTTGCTCCACCGTGAGCTCGACGAAATCTTCATCCGAAGAAACGAAGAAGTGGAGCGTCGGGGGATCACTCGGCGCTTGTTCGGGACTGACCGTCAGATCACTCGAGACGGGCCAGGAAAAGCGGTAGCTCTGCCCACGCACCTCGAAGCTGTGACCGTCCCGCAGCTCGAGCACATCACCCTCCGAGTCCTCTAGCTTCCACAAACCGTCGCGGTCGAGGAACACGGTGCATTCGGGACTCTCGTTGGACGGGATACCGATCATGCCGTGGTGCTCGAGGTGCGTCTCGCCGCTGTCCGCAGCGACGACCATCACTTGCGGCTCACTCGTGTCCGCGAGCACCCAGCGTTCTTGCTGATTGCCGAACGCGATGATCGCACCTTTGTTCAGGCGATAGGGCCGTCCGGGCTCGAGCGTCGCGCCGTTCAATTGCGTGCCGTTGCGGCTCGCGCGATCGAGCAGCTCCCAACCATTGCCGAACCAGCGAATCACCGCGTGCTGCGAGGACACATAGTTTTTCGCGAGCCGGAGCGCGCACTGCGGACCGCGACCGATCAGATGTTCTGGCGTCAGGATGCAGGAGCGAGGGCCGCTGACTTCGCGCAATTCCGCCATAAAACCCGCTCGATTACAGCACAGCGCCGCGTGGCTTGTAAGTCACTGCAATCGACGCGAAGCCCCGATCCCGCGTACGAAAACGAGACGGGTCAGCGAGATGCTCGAGTGCGTCTCGCGAGAGGAAACGAGGATGGAGCTCATCGGCGAAGCTGTGTCTGCGGTTACTCGAAGTGGCGATGCGCGCGTGCAGCGGAGCGGGCGTGCTCCGGCGCACGAAGCGATCATGCTCTCGGCCCTCTGGACGGAGCTCGTCGGCGGAATGTGCAAGCTCGTAGGTTGCGTCTTCGACGAGCAAGGCTGCGAGCTCACGATTTCTCGCGAGCATCGCACGCTGGGGGAGAAGCCGCGCGCATTGCCGCGGCGCCACGCTCAAATCCTCGAGCGCTCTTTGCTCGATGGCGCGCGCAAGTCTGTCGCGATCGACCTGAAATTGTGCCCTTCGACCGTGGCCGAGATCCTGAAGCAAAGCTTCACGTTCATGGGCATTTCCTGCTGGCCTTCTCGCATTCCGCTCTGGCTCGTGCTCGCAGCTCATGCGCAGCGCGAAAAGTCGCTCGCACGGGCGGCCACGCAGCTCGTGCACGACAGCCATTGCATGCCCCGGCAAACCGTGAGCATTTCGCGGCCCGATCGCGACCTGGCCATCGCGCTCACTCCGGCCGAGTACGCGGTCACGCGGCTCTTGGTCGAGGGGAAGAGCTACGCCGAAATGGCAGTGCTTCGTCAAACTTCCTCGCGAACGGTAGCAAACCAGCTGGCCGCGGCGTTTCATCGTCTCGGTGTGTCCGGGCGGGCGGAGCTTTTGTGCCTGCTCGCACAGCGTGAAGCCGCTACCTGGCGGATTTCGCCACCCGGCAACCGCTCGGCGCTGATGCCTGTAGAAGATACCATGGGCTTTCTACCCATCGCGAGCTGCCAGGGTCGCTAGCTCGTAGTCATTTTCGCAGGCATAGCGACGGCCCGTGGGACGCGGTAAATACACTCGTCCTAGGGATCTGGATGAGTCGAGCTGGTTGGGTGTTCGCGGCGACCTGTTGGACGGCGCTCGCGCTGCCTGCGCGGGCGCTGGCGGGTGAGCCGGATGTGGCCGAGCAGCTATTCCAGGAAGGCCACGCGTTGCTCAAAGAGCAGCGTTACAGCGAAGCTTGTCCCAAATTCGCCGAGAGCCAGCTGCACGATCCGGCGTCTGGCACTCTGCTCGCGCTTGCGTATTGTCAAGAGCTCGGCGGCTCGCTCGCGAGCTCGCGAGCGAGCTACCTCGCGGCCGTCGCGCTCGCGCATCGGGAAAACCAGCCCGAGCGAGAGCAGGCCGCCAAGGAGCACGCTCTTGCGCTCGCCGCGCGAATTTCGACCCTCACGATCGACGTGCCTGCCACGCTGTTGCAATTGCCTTCTCTGCGAATCACTCAGAACGGCGTAAACGTCGCGCTCAACGACCTCGGGAAACCAATCGACGTGGATGGTGGGGTTTACGCGATCACGGTCACTGCCGCGGGCCGACCAACTTGGTCCGAGCGTGTCGCGGTCGAGCTCGAGCGGGATCATCGAACGGTAAACGTACCCGAGTCGCTCGCGCCGATCGCGCTCGGATCGCCGCGCGCGACGGCCGAGCTCGCCGCGACGGTGCCGGTTCGCGTCGATCCTGCACCGCACTATTGGACCACGCCCCGCATCGTGGGTTGGAGCGCGATCGGTGCGGGCGCAGTCACAGGCGCCCTTGCGGCGTACTTCGCCGTCGCTACCAAATCAGCGCAGGACGACGTAGAGGCCGCCGCCCTTCGCTCGATCGAAAGTCAGACGAGTCCCACGGGCACACGTATCCCGTGGGACTCATCTGGTCACGCGCGCGAAGTCGACGGCAAACGCGACGCCGCGCTGGCACAAGGCTTCGCCTTCACGTCCGGCGCACTCCTCGTCGGCGGCGCCGCGCTCGTGATCTTCGGCTCCGAAACGCACGAGCGCGCCCCAGCGAATCTATCGCTGGCAATCACCCCTAGTGCGGCCGAGCTCGGCTACAGCGGATCGTTCTGAACGATCGAGCGGAAATAGAAGAAGCTAGATCGCGGTGAACGTGGGACCGACGGTGATCGGTTTGCTCGTTCCGGGCGCAGTCTCGTCGTAGCTCAAATTGACGCGAACTTGGTTCGGCGCGCTGTAAAGCAAATTATATAGAGTCGTGTAGTCGGCGGACGTGAGTGCGCACGTCGCTTGTTTCGTAGTCGTGCTGTAAGTGCCGTGGTCGGATGTGGCACCGCCGACTACGCCGACCGCAGTCAGGCTAGGAGTTGGGTTGGATGTATCTTCGAGTAGCTTGCCGCTCTGAGGCGATGAAGGGATATGCAGGCCCGGTTCGACGTACATGACGAGAGCAGTAGTCATCTGTGGTGTGTTCTCCCTGTTTGTTTGGATTTCGAATACACGTGTGCACGATTGGAAATGGTCGAGCTCGTGAGAGGGTGTTGATTCGTGTGTGCGCCATCGAAGAAGCTCGGGCCGCAACCACACGACGGGCATAGTTTTTCGCGCGTGAGCTCGCCTTGGCGAGAGCCGCGCGGCTCGGCGAACCAGCAGACCGTGAGTTTCGAATACGTGTCTTACGGTTGAAACACGAAGTCGGTATTACATCCAATCGAGCAGGCATCCGCGTAGCTCGCAGGACCGCCCGCAGCGAACTGCGAGAAATCGTACACGCGCACGCTTCGAGCCGAGCCGACGGCCGCCGCAAAATGCGAGCTGGGATCCCAGGCTAAGCTCGAAGCAGGCGTCGAACGCCCGCACCACGCTCGCGGTCCCGTCGGATATTCTTCGCTGCACGCCGGCGGAGGTAGCAAATCGTCACCGCCGACTCCGAACCAATTCTGGCTTCCGTTCTTGGCCAGCACTAGGGCGCTCAGCTCATTGCCGGCTTGCCAGAGCAGGATCGATTGATCCGGCGCGAATGCGAGCTCCCCCGTTTGTCCAGGCGTGACGTTGGGATCGAGTGGCAGGCTGAATTCGACCTGCGCGGAAACTCCGTTCGCGACGAACAAGTGATCTCGCGTCGTGAATGCGAAGCGGTCACCCTTCGGCGAGAATGAGCGACGGTGCGTCTCAGCATCGCCTTGGTGGTACCCGGACAACTGGAGGAGCGTCAGCTCGGTCGCTGATTTCGAGCTCGCATCCAGGTTGTACAGGCGCACCTCGCCGGTCGTGCTCGGTGCGGCCGCGGACACATCGCACACGACCTGCTCTTGCGCTGGATTCCAAGCGAGAATCGAATCACACCCGAGATCGAGAGTACCGTTTCGCGACAAGTCCCAAGCCATTGGCGGATCACCCGTTCCACCAGATGCTGCAGTCGAAAAAATCTCGAGCTCGTCGCGCGCGGGATCCGCAAAGGGGAACGGCGCCGCGACGTGGAGACCCGCTGGATCGGCCACCGCGCTGACGACTTCTCCTCGCAAAAAGTTGTCGCTCTCGTCGCCGGTATAGCTCGTGAATTGCAACAGCGGCTGCTGCGGATTTTCGCTAATCACGAATAGTCCGCCGAAAGCGGGCTCCAAGTCGAGGGGCGGTGGTGATAGATTCTCAATCGCACCCTGGAACGTGAACGTCGTGCCATCGAACCCGAGGACATACGGAACGTCGCTTCCGGGAATGTCCGAGAAAAGGGCCGCATGAAACGCGAGCAACGTCCCATTCTCCAGCCACAACAAGTCCGAATCCAAACGCGGATACGTCGCATCCATCACTTGAGTTGGATTGAGCAGAGTGACCGAGCTTTGGCTCGAAGTGAGGTTCGTCGCATCGATGCCGCCGATGAGCGTATTCCCGTCTGCGTCGAGGTACGCGACGGCCAGGATTGCGGCCTTCGGCGACCAGGCGTACGACAATACCGTTCCCGGAATCGCGAGCACTTGCTCTTGTGAAGTCGGTACGTTGACGAGCACCAACTCTTGATTACGGTCAGAGGTCGCACGGCGATAAGTGACGAGCTCACCATCCGTCGAAAACTTGAAGTCGACGACACCTGTGTTGTTGCTCGAGTTCTCGACGCCCGCTGCGTGCGTTTTCAGCGCCGGGTCATACAAACGAAATTGCGTGTCGCCGTTCGTGCTCTGCGTGAAGGCGAGCCAGCATTTATCCCGATATTCGAGGGTCGAGCTGAGCTGACTCTGACGACCTTTGGTGTCCGTGACGCGCAACGTGAGCGGCGTATTGCTGGGATTGGGTAATGCGGTGCCCGACACGGTTTGCGTCGTGCTATCGAATTTTAACCCTGCGGGTATAGAGAGCGCTTCCCAGCTGAACGGCGCGGTTCCCCCCGTGACGCTCATTGCGTCGACGAGATTGTAGGGTTGATTCGTGCATGCCGCGGGCAGCGCAGCGGACCGCGCGACGACGGGGCACAAGCCGGGGCCGGCGGCGCCCACGCCCAGCGCGATCACGACCGTTTGCTTCGCGCTCGTCGCATCCTCGACGGTCACTGTTACGCTCGGATGGGCAGCGTCCGCGCTTCCGTCGAGCTGAGTGTTCGCGCCGTGTGCTGCGCTCAGCGTTGCAGCGCCGGAATCAGTGAGTGACCAATCATAAGGCGCGACGCCACCCGAGACCTTGAGCTCGAGCGCGAACGCTTGACCGGGACACAGCTCTGGCGCTGGCGGGATCGTGATCTCGAGTGGTGCCGGAGCTTCGCCGCCGGCGCCGCCGGTCATGGGAGCATTGCCCGCACCGGCTCCGCTCACTCCGCCGCTGCCCGCGTTTCCGGTGCCAGCCGTGCTCGCGACTCCACCGCTGCCCGCGCTGCCTCCGCCCGCCGCGCACATGGCTTCCGAGTCACTATGCGCGCAAAACCCGTTCCTGCATTCGTAGCCGCCAGGACACTCCGAGATACACGCGACGAGGCAGTCCGGAACGTCGATATTGGGTGAGAAGCAGCCGGAGATGCTGGCAAGCGCTGCTCCGATCAAGAGACCGCGGCTCGCTAATTTGCGCTTCACGAAGTAGGGAAAATGCTCACTCGACACGACGATGATTCAATCCGTTCGCACGTTCGGGCACTGCCCAGCTGACCTGATGACGATAATTAGTGTCGAATCCCGCCGACGCAAACGAAATCGCAGCACCGCGGCAATGTCCGCGAGAACCACTACGCGTGGCGATGAAATGACTAAGCGCTGCTCGTTGCAGCTTTGCGCGCTCGCTTTGCACTTCGTGCATGCTCAGCTCGGTACGCGTGGCGAAGCTCGCCACACTCACTGCGTGCATCACACAATGGCGCTCGAGCAAGCGCTCAGTGCCGCTCGCGGATCAGATCTTCGATGTCGCGTGATTGAGCGGAGGGAAAGCTCGCCGTGGGGGCCGGCGCAACTCCGCTCGCACTGGTCGCTACATGCGGAGTGCTGCTGATACTCGGCGTGGACGTTTTTTTTGCGGGCTTCGGCGCAATGGCTCGAACCGCGGGCGGCGTTTGGATGCGCGCGTCGAGCGATGTGCTCGGTACCGAATCGGGAGCTGCGCGCGGGACGGCGCGAACGGTCGCAGTCACGAGCGGCAAGGTGGGCTCGCGCGATGTGAGCGCGGGCGCGGCCAGCGTCGCTTGGCGATGCACGAACAGCGAGGCGAACACGCCGACCGCGCACACCGTCACGGCGAACATTGCTCCGACGCGTTGCTGCGTGAAGCGCGGGCTCGGTCGAGCGCTCGGCGAGGTCGTCGAGTCGTTACCTTCGAGCGGCGCGTCCATCGGTAAGGAGATGGTCGCTTCGCTGTGCCCGGCATCGCGCGCGAACGAAATCGAGCCCGAGGTATTCACGCGTCCGCTCAGCGGCGCTCGTGTGATGCCGGCGACGCGGCTGAGCGACAACCGCGCATCCTCACTGCCGAAAGGCGCGAGCGCGGTGGCCAGCTCGGCTGCCGTCGCGTAACGCTGCTCGCGTCGTTTGCGAAGGCATTTGTGCACGACCTCGCCGAGCCCGACGGGGATCCCGTGCTCGGCCATCCGCGCATGCACGGAGTCGTCCGTCACGCTCAAAATCGCTGACACGATCTCCGGATAGCTCTGTCCGCGGAAGGGAGCTCTGCCTGAAACGAGCTCGTACAGCGTGATGCCGAGCGCCCAAATATCGGCGCGAGCGTCGACTTCGCGGGGATTTAGCAGCTGTTCCGGCGGCATGTACAGCGGTGAGCCGAGCCGCACGTCCTCCGAGCTGGTGAGCGCGAACGCCTCTGGTTGCTCTTCTTCCAGCGTTTTGGCGATACCGAAGTCGAGCACCTTGAGCAGCGGCGTGCCGTCGGCGCGCGTGGTCAGGAACAAATTACTCGGCTTCAAATCACGATGCACGATGCCGTGCTGATGCGCCTCGGCCAGCGCTTGCAGCGCTTGCAGCAAGTAGTCGACGGCGAGTCGCACCGGCAGCGGGCCCCGTTCGCGGAGCACCGCGCGCAAATCCATCCCGACGAGGTGCTCCATCACGAGCAGCGGCGCACCGTCCGGCAACGTGTCGACCTCGAGCAACTTGACGACGTGCTCGCTCGTGATGCGCGTCGCAGCGCGCGCTTCGCGTTGGAACCTGCGCGCTGCGGTTGCTGAGCTGAGCAGCCGCGGGAGCAGCGCCTTGATTGCAACGGCGCGATCCAAACTTTGATCGTGCGCAGCAAACACGATGCCCATACCGCCGATGCCGATGGTTCGCCCAACGACATACTTTCCTGCAACAGTTTGGCCTTCCTTGATGGAGGCCAACGAGAGCAACTCGCTCTCCTGCATTTTGGCGGCGGATTCGTTCATCTATCGCCCGACCCTTCGGGACTGAACGGTTTACGCTACCAGTGCTCTCGTCGCGACGAAAGCGCCACAGCTTGCTCGCGTCGACGTTCAGCGCTTCACCTGCGCCGGTGACGCGATGCGGAAACGTAACGGTCAAAATCCGACCCCATCCGCACACCTAGGCGTACTTCAGGCAGTGCTACTGGGCTAGTCGAGGGGCCACTCCACGCTGCTCCCATCTGCAACAGGTGGCAGAGATGGCGGCTCTTCCTCCGGGTTTGGTGCGCTCTCGGGCTTCGCATCCAACGCCGAGATAGAGCGCCACCAGGGCGCAACGCTAGTCACGCGTGCGGGCTCCACGGGCTCTCCCAACAGCGGCATCACGAGCTCTGCGCCGCGCGCGGGCGCCAATCGCAATAGGGTTTCCGCAGGCTCGTCCCAGGCGTGCAGCGCCAGATTGAACGTGCCCCAGTGCACGGGCAGAAATTTTCCACCGCCGAGCAAGGCGTGCGCTTCGAGCGCGTGCTCGGGGCCAAGGTGAATGTCACCCCACGACTCGTGAAACGCACCCACCTCGAGCATGACGAGATCGAATTTGCCGAAGCGCGTGCGAATCGCGGCGTACTCTGGCGTGAGGCCGGTATCGCCGCTGAAGAACACACTATGCTTCGGCCCGCGCACGACGAACGACGACCACAATGTCGCGTTGCGCCCGCCGAGCCCGCGCCCGGAAAAATGCTGCGACGGCGCTGCGTTCACTGAAAGCTCGCAGCCTGGGATACGCGCTTCTTCCCACCAATCCAGCTCCGTGATGCGCGCTTCCGGGATGCCCCAAGCAGCGAGGTGCGCACCGACTCCGAGCGAAGTGAAGATCGGCGCTCGTAGCTTCGCGAGCTCGAGCAGCGTCGGGTAATCCAGGTGATCGTAGTGATCGTGCGAAATGACGATCGCATCGAGCTCGGGCAGCGCCGAGATCGGCACGGGCACGGGTTGAAACCGCTTCGGCCCCGCAAAGCTGACCGGTGACGCGCGGTCGCCCCACACCGGATCGGTCAGCACGCGCGCGCCATCGACCTCGAGTAACACCGTGGAGTGACCGAGCCACGTCGCGCGCAGCCCTGTCTCCGGGCGCTTGGTCCAAGCAGCGAGCGGACTCTGCGCGGGCAACGCCGCGCGCGGCACGCGCCGCTGCCCTCCACACAAAAACTCGGTGATCGTCGGCGTGGCCGTGCCCTTCTTCAACCCCTGCGCGACCGGCGTCGTGTTCTTGAACGCGCCGTCCACCCATCGCGCCGAAGCCTGCATCCGCTCGAGCCGCAACCCAGTCGCGTGTGCGCCGAATGATTTCATTTGGTTGCCCCCATCGTACTACGCCGTTGCGGGGGCCGCCCGTGCTCGGCCTCCGGCCTGCGCGCGCGCGGAGCTCCCCCAAACGCCGGCTGCGCCGGACGTGGGGGAGCTAACGCTCAGCGCCTAGTCGCGGCGCGCAGCGCGCATTGCGCAACTATCCTGCTTAGTCGTGCGCGGGCGCGCGCGGCTATCGATGTTCGGTGACCGAAAACCGGCGCGGCCGCAATTGACCGCGTTTCTGGGCAACCCCGCAGTCTCGTACGTCGATCAAGGTTCGGTGACCGGACATTGATCTAGGCGACGCGCACACCGCGCCCGCGGCGCGTACCCAGCGCGTGTGCGCTTCGGCGCACCGAGGTGCACCGCATCGCACCGATTCGTTTCGCAGCGCGTTCAGTGCGCGACTGCTCGCCGCAAGCTCGAGGGCCTCTCCGAATCGATACAGGCAACGCATGCATCTGCACCCATTGTGGCGCGACGCAGATCGTGCGCTTGCCGGCGAAGTCCAGCCCCGTGCAGGGCGCGAGGTCCGCGCCGTCAATGATGAGAGCACTGACGCGCTAGCCACAAAAGCGAAACGCCTCGTGCTCTCGCACGAGGCGTTCATTGCGTCGCTCGACGGCTAGCTCCCCCGCGTCCGGCGCAGCCGGCGCTTGGGGGAGCTCCGGCCGCGCGCAGCGAAGCGAGCACGGCCGGTCGCCACACCGCGCTAACGCGCGGGGGGCAGCTACTTACGAGCCGCCGCTTCCTTCGCCTGCTGCTCGCGGTACTTCTTGATCATCTCTTCCTGCTCCTGGCGCGGCACGACGGCGTACTTCGCGAACTCCATCGTGTACTGGCCTTTGCCTTGCGTCGCAGAGCGCAGATCCGTCGAGTAGCCGAACATGCTGTTCAGCGGAACTTCGGCGGTCACCGTCACGTTGTCATCGCTCTTGGTCTCGAGGATGACGCCGCGGCGCTGATTGACTTGACCGACGACCGAGCCTTGGAACTCGACGGGCGCTTCGATTTCGACCTTCATGATC
>FTDA01001420.1_pt1 | contig 11935 bp, 10 predicted proteins | sample 1639731 | NCBI WGS metagenome assembly FTDA01 (sample SAMEA3914869, study PRJEB12502) | metagenome | biome: forest; material: soil | place: USA | collected 2012-03-12 | depth 0.1 m
GCGATCACGAGCGGCACCTCGATGTCCGCGCCGATCGTCGCCGGCGCGATCGCGCTCCTGTTCGAGCGCGATCCGACGCTCACGCAAGACGCCGTGCGCGCGCTGCTCCAAGCCGGCGCGCGTCCGCTCCAAGGGATTGCGACGAACGAGCAGCAAGTCGGGCCGGGCGCGCTCGATCTCGAAGGCGCGCTCACCGCGGCGACCGAAAGTGAAACGCCTGCGGAGCGCGTGCCTGGCGCGCAAAGTTGGCTCACGCTGTCCGAATCGTATGCGCATCCGGATCCGAATTGGCCGCTGATTGGTTATGTCGAGCTGCGTGATGATGCGGGTGAGATCGCCGATCTGGCCGACCCGTCGCGGCTCACGCTCACGGCGACGCCGGCCGTCGTGCACGAGCCGCTGGCGCGCGTTGCGCCCGGTTTTTTCAGGTTTTCGGTGAGCGCGCCGGGCGGCACGGGCGGCCAGACGTTGCACTTGAAAGTGCTGCTCGATGGCCAGCCGCTGCTCACTCGCGACTTATCGATTTCGGTCGATCCTTGGGTGGCGGCCGATGGCGTCTCGGCGCGCGGTGGCAGCTGCGCATTCGCTGCGGGGAAAAACGCGAGCAGCGCCGGTTTGCTCGCGCTCGCGCTGGGCGTCGGTGTCGGCTGCGCGCGAAAGCGGCGGCGCGCTCACATGCTCGCGAAATAGACGGTGCACGACGCGGGCTCGAACGGATCCAAATCCGGATCGAACGGGTGCGCGAGATCGACGCCGCCCATATTGATGCCTACGGCAAGCACCGCGCGCACGTTGAGCAAATTGACGACGCGCGCCTCCGACGATCGCCCGCGCTCTTGAAACGGCACGTCGACGCGTGCCATTTCGCGACCTTCGGCATCGACGCTGATGAGCCGCCATTTGAAGGCGACCGGCGCTTCCCAGTCTGCTTCGAAGCCGAGCGACGTGCCGAGTGGTACTTCGTCCATGTCGATCCAGACGAGCTCGATGCCGGTCGGCTCGAGCGGTTTCGAGGCGCGCACGCGGCGCGGCAGCGATGAAAATTTGAGCATCCAGTCGAAGCGCGGGCGCGCGAAGCCGCCGGCCCATTCGAGGTAGGGCGGGTGCGTGCCGTCGTCGCGATCGCCGAGAAAAGCGCGGGAAACGGCGTAGTCGCCGAGCAGCGCGGACATCTTGGCCGTGTCTTCGTCGACGCTGTGTCGGAGCACGTCGAAGACGTCGGGCTCGTCGTTCCACTCGAGCGCGCCGATTGGCGTGGTCGAAGCTGCGGCTGAAAACAAGGACGCGCCGAGCGCGCCCGGAGCTTGTGAGGAGCGCGCGAGCTCGAGGAAATCGAGCAAGAGCGCGGCGCTGGCGTTCGTTTTTGCGGTGCGGCCCGCGAGCGCGCGTTCGGGCTGCGCTTGCGCATCGTCGATGGCTTCGACGTCGAGTGACGTGATGCGTCCAGTGAGCCACCATTGCTCGAGCGCGAATGCGCGCGAAAGCCCGGGCGTCGCCGCGGGGTCGAGCCGTTTTGCCACCGCTTCTGCGACGCACAACGACGCTGCGCGTGCCACCCCCCAAAAATCCAGCGCGCCTCCGCGACAGAAAGCGCTGGCCGCGTCGAGCGGAGCGAAGCGGATCGCGTCGGGCTCGACCGTGAGCTCGTCGTTCGTGTCGTCGAGGTACCAATCGAGCGCGTCGCTGCCGCCATGAGCGTCGTCGGCGAGCGGCGCGGGCAAGCCTTCGACCAAGACCAGGCGTTCGTACGCGAGCTCGAGCGCACTGAGCGCAGCGAGCGCTTGCGCGCCGGACACGCCCGCTCCGCGATGCACGCACACCGGGCGCAGCGCCGAGCACGCGGTCTCGCCGGCGCGCGGACGCTCCGAGCGCGCGCCGAACGGAGCACCGGTCGGCAGCTCGGGATCGATCGCGACCGGCGGCCGAACTACATGTGGGCCTGCACCGAAGAGCAGGGGTGGATCGCGACGCGCGGTGCCGGCGTGCGCGCTTCGCTCGGCGAATGCTGCGAGTCCGAGCGCGCAAGCAACGCCAAAACGAGCTCGGGTGCGCATTGCCACGGCGGACTTTAACCCGGAACCGAGCGCGGTCGCGCGGCGGTCAGCCGATCGCGCGCGCCGGCGAGATCCGCAAGAATTGACAGGGTTTACCCGAAGCGCCCTATACTCCGAAGTTGCGGGCCTCAGGCCCGAAACAGCCATGTCGAGCCCGCGCTTCGATCCTTCCTACGCTCTCGAGTTCGATCTCGGCCGCGGCCAGATCCGTCTGCAGAACGCGGGCGAACGCGTGGTCGTCCCGGCCGACGCGCTCATCGCGTTGTGCCAAGGCGCCGGCGACGAAGCCGTGCGTGATTTCGGTCGCCGCCTCGGTACCGAAGTCGGGCGCACGCTGCTCGGTCGCTTGGGCGACACTGGGCAAGCCTCGCTCGAAACGGTGGTCGAGCATCTCGGCGGTGAGATCGCGCTGATGGGCCTCGGCTCGCTCGCGCTCGAGCGTTGGGGCAGCGCGCTCGTGCTCTCGTTCGCACATTCGCCGCTCGGTAACGCGGGTGACGCTCTGCTCGGCGCGGTGCTCGAAGGCGCGCTGCAGCGCACGTTCGGTCGTGATGCGGTCGCCACCAAACTCGTGCGTGACGACCAGCACGTTCGCTTCTTGATCAGCGGTCGCGAAGGCGCGGACAGAGCGCACGGGCTCCTGACTTCCGGCGTGGCTTGGGGTGAAGTGTTGGCCCGTTTGGCTTCGGGCGCGCGAGGTGTGTCATGAGCCAAGAAGTCGCTCGACTCGAAGAATTGCTGGCGCGTGTGCGAAAGAATGCGGCTTTGCCGCGAGCGGGTCGCGCCGCGTTTGCTCCGCCCGCGGCCGCGCCGAGCGCGCCCGCCGTCTCGTCATCGCCGATCGCCGCGCCCGCGCCGTCGCCGCGCCCTGCGCCGGTCGCGTTCGCTGCGCCCGAACCGATCGTCGTGCCTGCGCCGGAATTTCCGGTGCCTGCGCCGTCCGTACCGCCGCCCGCGTTCCTCGATTCGGTCGATGATCTGTTGGCCGATCCGTTTCCCGCGTCGTCCGCGCCGCCACCTCCGCCAGTCGAGGAAGAGATCCCCGCCGTCGCGGTGGCCGCGACGAGCGAGCATATCTCCGGGGTGATGCCGGTCGCCGAGCTCAGCGAAGAAGCACCGGAAGAGCTGCTCGAGGACGACATCGTCGAGATGAGCCCGACCGCGCTGGCGGCCGAAGCGGTGGTGCCCGCCGCGCAGCCGTCACTCGATGACGATCTGAATTTCGAAGACGAAGAAGATGCCTCCGCGGGCATCGCCGCTGCGTCGGAAGAAGAGCCGCCGGTTTCGTCGTCGCGCAGCAGAGTCCCCGGCACGATGGACGAAGCGCTCGCGCACGCCGCCGAGCACCTGGAAATTCAGGAAGGCCGCGAAGTTCCGCTCAAAACTCCGCCGCCCGAGTCGGGTCCGCAAGCGGCCATGGCGCCGATGCCCGCGCCCGCCGCGCCGGACATCGACGAGCTGCTCGAAGCCGACATTCTGCCCGTTGCTGGTGTGAGCGCGGCGGTGCCGACGACGGAGCAACTCGGTCAAACCATCGATTTGGAAGAGGCGCGCGGCCCGCACCTCGAGCTCGATCATCCGGTCGCAGCGGCCCCGGCGGACGCGCCGGCGGAAGAGCTCGAAGTGACGCTGCCGGGTCGTCAGTTCGGCGGCGGTTACCAAGAGGATTTGATGCCGCCGCCCGAGGCGCGCGGCGATCTCGACGCGCACTTGAAGCGCGCGGGCGAAGAAGCCATTCCGCCGCCGCCCGAGTCGTTCGGCCAATTGCCTTCGCTGCAACCGGGCGCGCGCACGAGCGGCTTGTTCGCCGCGACCGGCGCGCCCAGCGTCAGTACGGAATCGCCGGCTGAAGCCGTCTCGACCGTGACGATCGAGGCGCCCGCAGGCGCCGAATTCTCGCCCGAGCTTTTGGCGCGACCCGACCTCGCCCCGACGCCGATCGCGAAGTTCGTGCGCATCCAAGCGCCGCGCCCGAGCACCTTCCTCGAGCTGCTCGACAGCTCGCTCGCGCTCGGCCGAGACTGAGCCGAGCGCGAAACCGCGAGGGTTCGACGTGAAGCTCGCGAGCATTCGTCACGGCCGCGACGGCGCGCTCGTCGTGGTCAGCCGCGACGGCGCGCGCTTCACCCCGGCGAGTGAGATCGCGCCGACCTTGCAAGCCGCGCTGGACGATTGGAACCGCACCGAGCCGCTCTTGCGCGCGCGCTTCGAAGAGCTCGAATCCGGCAAGATTTACGGTGATTCGCTCACCGGCGTCGAGCTTTCGGCGCCGCTGCCGCGCGCCTACGAGTGGATCGACGGCTCGGCGTTCATCAACCACATCGTGCTCGTGCGCCGAGCGCGTGGTGCCGAGCCGCCGCAAACGCTCACGACCGACCCGCTCGTGTATCAAGGCGCGTCCGGACACCTGCTCGGCGCGCGAGATGATTTTTCCCTCGGCGATGCCGCCTTCGGTTTGGACTTCGAGGCCGAGGTCGCCCTGATTTTGGGGGACACACCGCGCGGCACGGAGCGCGAAGACGCGGCGGACCACGTGCGCTTGCTGCTGCTCGCCAACGACTGGACTTACCGCAACTTGGTGCCGGCCGAGCTCGCGAAGGGTTTCGGATTTTTCGTGTCGAAGCCGGCGACGTCGTTTTCGCCGTTCGCGGTGACACCCGACGAGCTCGGCTCCGCGTATCGCGACGGGCGCGTGCATTTACCGCTGAAAACACGCTTGAACGGCGCGCTCGTCGGCGACCCGAATGCGGGCCCAGAAATGCACTTTTCGTTCTTCGATTTGATCGCGCACGTGAGCCAAACGCGCGCGCTGACCGCGGGCACGATCCTCGGCAGTGGCACGGTCTCGAACGCCGATGAAGCGCGCGGCGTATCGTGCTTGGCCGAAAAGCGCGCGCGTGAGTTGATCGCGACGGGCTGCGCCGTGACGCCGTTCCTCGGCGCTGGTGACCACGTCGAAATCGAAATGCTCGGTGACGACGGCGTGAGCATCTTCGGTTCGATTTCGACGCGCATCGTGCCGTGAGCTCGCGCTAAGCTCGGCGCATGATTTTGCATACGTACTGGCGGAGCTCGTCCGCATATCGCGTGCGCATCGCGCTCGGACTCAAGGGCCTCGCCTATGAGCCGCGCTTCGTCCACTTGGTGCGAGACGGCGGCGAGAATCATCGCCCGGAATTTCGGAGTAAGAATCCGCGCGGACAAATTCCGGTGCTCGAGCTCGAAATCGACGGGAAAACGGTATTTTTGGCCCAATCTTTGGCCATCATCGAGTTTCTCGAGGAGCGCTTTCCGAAGCCTGCGCTCTTGCCTCGAGATCCGATCTTGCGCGCCCGCGCGCGCGAGCTAGCCGAGATCATCAACTCGGGCATTCAACCGTTCCACAACACCGGCACGACGGTGTTCCTGAACGAGCACGCGCCCGAGCTGGAACGTTTGTCGCTCGGGCAACATTTCATCGGCATCGGGTTGAGCGCGCTCGAGTCGCGCGCGCGCGAGCTGGCCGGTCGCTTCCTGATCGGGGATGAGCCGACGGTCGCGGACGTCATGCTCGTGCCTCAGTTGTATGCAGCGCGTCGTTTCGAAGCAAAGTTGGATGGTTATCCCACGCTGCTCCGCGTCGAAACCGAATGCGCGAAGCTCGAAGGCTTCGCCGCTGCGCACCCTGACCGACAACCGGACCGGGAGTAGTTGAGGCAAGAACGATCGCTGCGCGATCGGCATTTGCAAAATGGCTGCGGCGCCGGGAAAAAGCGCTACTTTGAGAGGATGGCAGAGCTAGAGCCGCTCGGTATTCTCGGCCTGGAAGGGGTTCACTATTACGTGCGGGATTTGGAGCGCAGCGAGCGCTTCTACGTCGACCGCATGGACTTCGCGGAGATCGCCGAAAGCGGTCCGACGTTGAGCGAAGGTGGCCGCCAACGTTCGCGCGTGTTTCGCGCGGGCGAATACGTCGTCGTTTGCTCGACGCCGATGGGCGAGGGTGGTCGCGCCGATCGCTTCTTGAAGAAACATCCGGACGGCGTCGGCACGCTCGCGTTTCGCGTCGCGGACGCGCAGCGCGCGTTCACCTTGCTCGACGGCCGTGGCGCCACGCCCATCAACGACATCGAGACGTTCAAGGACGACGGCGGCACGCTCAAAACATTTTCCATCACCACCCCGTTCGGCGACACCACGTTTCGCTTCGTCGAGCGGCGCGGATACCGCGGATTTTTCCCTGGTTTCACCGAGATCGAGCCCGCGCGCGGCGGCCAGAATCGCGAAGGCGTCGTGGGCGTGGATCACATCACGTCGAACTTTCAGACGATGTCTCCCGCGCTCTTGTGGATGCAGCACGTGCTCGGCCTGGAACGTTATTGGGACGTCGAGTTTCACACGCGCGACGTCGGGCACGTGCAAATGCGGGACGGCTCTGGGCTGCGCTCCGTCGTGATGTGGGACGAGCAATCGGGCCTCAAGTTCGCCAACAACGAACCCTATCGCCCGAATTTCAAGGCCTCGCAGATCAATCTCTTCAATGAAGATCATCGCGGTGATGGCGTGCAGCACATCGCGCTCGAGGTCAGAGACATCATCCGTGCCGTGCGCGACTTGAAAGCGCGCGGCGTGGAGTTCATGCCCACGCCAAACACGTACTACGAAGCGTTGCCCGCGCGCTTACGCGATCTCGAAATCGAAAGCGTGGACGAAGATCTCCAAACATTGCGCGAGCTGCAATTGCTGGTCGACGGACACGGCCACAAGTCGTACTTGCTGCAGATCTTTTTGAAAGATTCAGCCGGTTTATACGGCAATCGCGAGGCTGGTCCCTTCTTCTACGAGCTGATTCAGCGCAAGGGCGACAGCGGTTTCGGCGCCGGAAATTTTCGCGCGTTGTTCGAGAGTATCGAGCGACAACAACAGCTCGAACGCGAAGGACACGGCTGATGCTCGAGCGGCTCGCATTCGGGAGCGTGCCGCCGAAGGCGCACACGATCTTGCGCGGCTCGAACGGCGAGCTGCGCTACGAAGAGTGCATCACGCGCGCGGGCTTCGACGGGCCGTACACCATCGTGTATCACGAACATCGCCCGCACGAGGCGGAGCCGGCGAGCGTGTCGCACGGTTGGGAAGTCGCGCGCGGTCGTCCAGCTGCTCAGCTGACGCGCCATCATTTCAAGACCTTCGAGCAGAAGGGCGGCGGCGCGCCGCTCGACGCGCGCGTCCCGCTGCTCGAAAACGAAGATTTGGTGATCTCGGTTTTGTCGCCGAACACCGAAGATTCAGCCTATTTCGTGAATGCGGATGCGGACGAGCTCGTGTTCGTGCGCGAAGGCGGCGGCGTTTTAAAGACACAGCTCGGGGAGCTGTCGTTTCGCGCGAACGACTATTTGTGTCTGCCGAAAGGCCTACTCCATCGCTTCGTCCCGGATCCCGCGCTCGAGCAAGCATGGCTCGTGATCGAGAGTCGCGGTCCGATCGCGATCCCGAAGCAGTATCGCAATGACATCGGGCAGCTGCGAATGGACGCGCCGTATTCGCATCGTGACTTTCGCGCGCCCGTATTTTCCGGCCCCGTCGACGAAGGTTTGCGCGAGCTGGTGGTGAAGCGCGGCGACGCGTTCACCGGTTATCGTTACGCGCGCTCGCCGCTCGATGTCGTCGGTTGGGACGGCACGTATTATCCGATCGCGTTTTCGATTTTGGATTTCGAAGCGCGCGTCGGGCTCACGCATTTGCCGCCGAACGTGCACGCGACGTTCGCGCTTCCCGGCGCGCTCGTGTGCAGCTTCGTGCCGCGTTTGCTCGACTTTCATCCGAACGCGATTCCGTGCCCCTACCCGCATTCGTCCGTCGATATCGACGAGGTCTTGTATTACGTGCGCGGCAATTTCACGTCGCGGAAGGGCATCAGCCCGGGCAGCATTTCGCTGCATCCGGCGGGCATTCCGCACGGCCCGCATCCAGGCGCGTACGAGCACAGCCCGGGCGGCTCGCGCACCGAAGAGCTCGCCGTGATGCTCGATTGCGCTCGCCCACTGCGCGCGACAGCCTCAGCCCTCGCGTTCGACGACCCGAACTATCATCACAGCTTCGTCGATCCGGGCGCGAGCCACTCGATCGGTTGATCGCGCAGCCAGGTGCGTTGCCGGCGCGCGAAGATGCGCGTCGCGCGAAAGATCGAGAGCTCGAGCGCGGCTAGATCGATGGGCTCATCGCTCTCGAGCGCGAGCGCGACCTGCTTGTAGCCGACGGACAAAAACGGCCTTGTTCCGGCGTATCCGGCTTGCAATAGGCGCGTCGCTTCCGCGACCCAGCCCGCTTCGAGCATCGCGCGGCAGCGCGCAAGGATGAGCTCATCGAGCTCGGATTTCTCGCGGCGTACGCCGAGCAGACGCGCGTCGTGACGCGCGGTCTTGAAGCCGTGACCGGCTTGCCATTCGCTCATGCGCACGCCGGTGAGCTCGAACACTTCGAGCGCGCGGCTCACGCGCACGAAGTCATTCGGCGCGAGGCGGCGCGCAGATTCCGGATCGACGCGCGCCAAGTCCGCGTGCAGTCCGGCGCGACCGACCTCATCGACGCGCGTTTGGTGACGCGCGCGCAGCGCCGCGTCCGCCGGCGGCGCGGGCACTAGGCCGTGAATCAGCGCGCGCACCCACAAAAATGTGCCCCCGCACACGATCGGGCGTTTGCCGCGGCTGCGGATGTCGGCGATCGCGAGCTCGGCCAGCTCGGTGAAGCGCGCGGCGTCCATCGGCTCACTCGGCTCGATCACGTCGATCAAGTGATGGCGTACGCGCGCGCGCTCGTCGTCGCTCGGCTTGCCGCTGCCGATGTCGAAGTGACGATACACCTGCACGCTGTCGGCGCTGACGATCTCGCCGTCGTGCGCGGCGCAAAGCTCGACGGCCAGCGCCGTTTTGCCGGAAGCAGTGGGGCCCACGATGACCCAGAGTCGATCGTCACTCGTTGCCAAAGCTCGAAATCACTCGGTTCTAACTCGCGACTGGGTCAGCCGTGTTTCAGCGCCGCCCAACTTTGCGCTCCAACTCGGCCCAGCTCAGAAAGGTCACGACGGGGCGGCCGTGCGGGCAATGTCCCGCAAAATCAGCCTCGTCGAGCGCATGGAGCAAGGCGTTTGCTTCGTCTGGCGAGAGCAGGTCGCCTGCGCGGATCGAGCCGTGGCACGCCATCGTGGCGAGCGCGAGATCGACGGCGTCCGAAAATCCACGCCCGCCTTTGCGCGAAACTTCGGCCAAGAGATCGCGCACGAGGCGCTCGGCGCTCGCGCGTTGAAGTAACTTCGGCACGGCGTGAATGCTGATGCTCTCCGGCCCGCGCACGCGCACATCGAGCCCGACCTCGGCCATTTCGCTGCCGCGTTGCTCGACGAGCTCGGCCTCCGCGGGCAGCACGTCGAGCGTGACCGGAAAGAGCAGCGCCTGCGACGGCACCGCGCGACCTTGATACTGCGTTCGCAAACGGGTGAAGGTGACGCGCTCGGCGGCCGCGTGTTGGTCGAGCAAGTAGATGCCGTCTGCGCTCTCGCACAAGAGATAGGTTTGGCGCAGCTGAGTCACGAAACGCAGGCTGGACCAGGCGATTTCTGGCTGCGATTTGAGCAGAGCCGCCGCTGAATCTCGCACCTCGACCAGCGCGGGCTCGCTCGCGAGCACACCGACGAACGCCGCTTCGACGTGCGCAGTCGCAGGCTGCGTGGGCGCGCTGATGAGAGCCGTGCTTTCGCGCCAAACGCGCTCGCCTGGCGCCGCGCGTGGCACGACGACGGGCTCTGCCGCGATCGGCACGACCACCGGATCCGGCTTCGGGCGATTCCAGGCACCGCGATTCGGCGTCGGGAGCGAGAATGCGCTGGCGAGCTCGCGCGAGAGCGTGCCGAAGAGCGCATCGGTGAGCGCGCGCGGATCGGCGAAGCGTACTTCTGCTTTTTGCGGATGTACGTTCACGTCCAAAAACTCCGCGGGCAGATCCAAATGCACGATGCCGCGCGGATAACGCCCGCGCTCGAGCACGCTGCCGTACGCTTGTGCGATCGTCACCGCGATCGCGCGGTCGCGCACGGCGCGCCCATTCACGAACAAGCGCAGCCCGCCGGCACCCGCGCGCGCGTGCTCCGGTCGAGCCAAAAAAGCCTCGATTTGTAAGGGGCCGCGCGTCCCGGCACAGCGCGTGAGCTCTTCGCCCGCGTGCACTTGGGCGGCGCGCTCGCTGCGATCGGCGGCGCGCAAAAACTCGCGCACACCGCGCCCATCGCGCGCGAGCGTGAACGTGACGTCGGGGCGCGTGAGCGCGGCCGCCTCGACGACCTCGGTGACGTGCCCGGATTCGGTGCCGCTCGAGCGCAGGAACTTGCGACGCGCCGGTACGTTGAAAAAAAGATCCCGCACGTCCACGCGCGTGCCGACGGCCATGCCCGTCGGGCGCGCGACGGGATCCGCGCTGCCTTCGATCCAAATCTCGACACCCGCGTCGCTCTGCGCGTTGCGCGAGCGCAGCGAAAATCGGCTCACCGAGGCGATGCTCGGCAAGGCTTCGCCGCGAAAGCCGTAGCTCGCGATGTGATTCAGATCATCGATCGCGCGCAGCTTGCTCGTCGCGTGGCGCTCAACGCTCAGGCGTGCGTTCTCTGGGCTCATGCCCGAGCCGTCGTCACTCACGCACAAGCGCGTGATGCCGCCGCCTTCGATCTCGACGTCGACGCGCGTGGCTCCAGCGTCGAGCGCGTTCTCGATCAACTCTTTCACGGCGCTGGCCGGGCGCTCGACGACTTCACCGGCCGCGATTTGACTCGCGAGCGCAGGCGGTAGCACGGCGATCTGGGCTTCCACCATGGCCGAGGGCGAGCATTGCATCGGCTCGCGGCGCGCTCAACGTTTACAGCAGGCCAGCGCGCAGAGCAGCTTCGGCGAGGCCGCCGCCCGTGCTCGAGCTGGCCTTCAAAATGTCGGTCGCTGCGGCTTTCACTTCGACGGGCGCTTGCGCCATCGCGAAGGAGCGGCCCGCGCGTTTCAACATCGGAATGTCATTGAGCCAATCACCGACCGCGACGACTTCGGCGGCGGTTACGCCGTGGTGCCGCGCGACCCAATCGATGGCCGTGCCTTTGTCCACGCCCGCGGCGCGCACGACGAGGCCCCAAGTCCCGGAGTAACCAGGGCGATCGACCTCGAAGGTCACGGTTTGCAAATGCTCGGCGTGTTCGGCGACGAACGCTTCCATGCCGCGGATCTGCGAAGGCACGCCGAGCGCGACGAGCGCCGCCATACGCGCATCGGGTGCTTGCCACGAAGCGACGTCGACGAGCTTTTCGACGCGCTCGGTCTGCTCGGACCAGGTGCTCAGGTAATCGAGATAGGTCTCGCCGCGTTCGTCGTGGAACAGGCGATCGCCGGAAAACGCGAACGCCGCCGGGCGAAACTTTGCGAGCGCTTCGAACAGCGCGTTCACGCCGAGTTCGGACAGCGGCGTGCTGTGCAACTCGAGATGATTCGAGGCATCCACGATGTGGCTGCCATCGATGCACGCGACGGGGCCCAAGATGCTGAGCATCTCGGCCAGCTCGCGCGTGCCGGAGTACATGCGCCCGGTGCAGAGCGTGACGGGCACGCCGCGCTGAATCAGCGCGGCGATCGCTTCGGCGTCACGCGGGTGTACGTCACCGTCGGAACCGAGCAACGTTCCGTCGATGTCCGTGACGAAGACGCGCGCGGTCAGTTCGCGGAGCTCGCACCCGAGGGCGCGGTGCCTTCGGGATAAACCGAGACGCGCTTCTTGGTGCGGGAGTCGTGCTCGAACGTCACGGTGCCGTCGACCAACGCGAAGAGCGTGTAGTCACGACCGACGCCGACGTTGCGGCCCGGATTGATGGTCTGCCC
>FTDA01001071.1_pt1 | contig 11918 bp, 12 predicted proteins | sample 1639731 | NCBI WGS metagenome assembly FTDA01 (sample SAMEA3914869, study PRJEB12502) | metagenome | biome: forest; material: soil | place: USA | collected 2012-03-12 | depth 0.1 m
GCCACGTGCTGCGATGAACATCCTCAACACGATGGCGGAGCGCCTGCGCGAGACGAACGCCATGCTCTCCGAACGTGCCGCGAAAAACTCGGTCGAAGAGATCGAGAAGAACTTGTCGTGGAGCCAAAGGCTCGCCGACAAGGTCGCCGAGCTGAACGGCAGCTGGGCGTTCATCGTCTTTCTCTTGGGTCTGACGCTCGGCTGGATGTTGCTCAACACATTTCTCCAGCACGGCCAATTCGATCCTTATCCGTTCGTGTTCTTCAATTTGCTGCTCGCCGTGCTGGTCGCGCTCCAGGGTCCGCTGATCGTGATGAGCCAAAATCGGCAATCGCTGAAAGACCGCGCCCGCGCCGACACCGACTTCAAGGTCAACATCAAGAACGAGGTCAACATCGAGACCATCCTGCGCGAGCTCGGCGAGTTCCGCGCCGAGACCAACACCCGCTTCGAGCGGCTCGAGTCTCGCTGACAGGGCCGCTTTGATCAGGCCTTTGAGAAGAACGCGGCGCCAGGCTGCCGAACACGCGTGATAACTTGGCGCGCATGAATTCGAGTCGACCGATCGTGTTGGCATATGTCGCGTGTTGGGCAGAGCTTCGGGCCGCGCAAATCGCCGGACGAGATCTGACGCACGTGAACTACGCGTTCGCCTGCATCAAAGACGGCTCGGTCGTGAATTTCATGGCCGCCAATTTCGATCGCTTGTCGGCCAATGACCCCGCGCTCGCAGCGCAAGGCTACGCAGCGGCTTGCGCCAAAGAAGAGGCAAACCTCGGTATCGCCCGCGAGCTCAAAGCCGCCTACCCGCACCTGAAGCTGCTGATTTCCGTCGGCGGTTGGGCTGCGGAAGGGTTCTCGGACGCGGCTCTTACGCCTGAAAGTCGCGAACAGTTCGCGGACAGCGCCATCCAGTTCATGCTGACTTACGGCTTCGATGGTGTCGATTTGGATTGGGAATATCCCTGCAGCGATATCGGCGGCATCAAAGCGCGCCCGGAAGATCGTGAGAACTTCACGCTCCTGCTCGCGCTCTTGCGCCGGAAGCTCGATGCGCAATCACTGAGTGACGGTCACGACAGCGCCGATTCGCGCTACCTGCTCACGATCGCGACGGGCGCGGCTCCGGATCACCTCGTCGGCGTAGACATCGCGGGCATCGCGCCGCTGCTCGATTACATCGGCTTGATGACGTACGACCTGTACAACGGGTGGAGCTCGCACGCGGGTCATCACGCCAATCTGTTCGACTCAGAGCTCGATCCGAACGGCGATAGCGCGGACAAAACCGTGCGCTATTTCCTGAAGGCAGGCGCGCCCGCCTCCAAGCTGCTCGTCGGCGCCGCATTTTACGGCCGGGGCATGACCGGCGTCGGCTCGGAGCACGCGGGCTTGATGCAACCGAGCACGCCCGGCTCGAACTTCACGCGCACGTTCGACGAAATCTCGAACCTGCTCCGCAGCGAGCCCAGCTGGAAGCGCCACTGGGACGAACGCGCGAAAGCGCCGTTCATCTACGACGGCGATGCCTTCATCTCGTACGAGGACGAGGAATCACTCCGCTGTAAGGCGCGCTATGTGCGCGAGCACGGGCTCGGGGGCGCGATGTTCTGGGAATACTCGAACAATCGCAACGGAGAGCTGCTGCGCGCACTGTCGCAGGCGCTCGGCGCCTAAACGAAGCCGAATCCGGCTCGAACCTGAGTCATCGCGGGCGAGAGCGTGCCGTCCGCGAGCCGCACGACGAACGACTCCTCCACGAACGCCTCGCCAGCGTGCGCCGGAAAACGACACGAGAAAAGCGAAAAGAGCGGCGGGAGCGTCTCGCGCGGAATCACATCGCGCATGCCTACGACGCAGAGGCCTGCACTCGCGACCGCGTCGAGCGCACGCCGCTTTTGCGGCGTGGGAAAACAAAACACGAACCAACCATCCGGCTCGAGCTGCCGCGCCGCAGCCTTCGCGTAATCCGAGACATCGCCGCGCAGCTCGAAGCGCGCGTGCGCCTTTTGCGAATCCTGCGGCACGATGCCCGTGCCGATCGGGAAATACGGCGGACTGCCGGTGATCAGCGGAAAACGCTCGGCTTCGTCGAAGTCCCGTAAATCACCGTGCAGCGTGCGAACGCGCGCGCGCAAGTCATTCGCCGTCACGTTGGCGACGAGCAAACGATGACTGATGGCTTGCGCCTCCACCGCCGTGAGCCTCGCGCGTTCGCCCATGCCCCAGAGCACGAGCAAACCAACCGTGCCGATGCCCGCGCCGAGATCCAGGTGCCGCTCGACGCGCGGTGACACTTCGAGCGCGTAGTGCGCCGTGAGCACGTCGTCGGCCGAGTGGCGATGACCGCGAGCACGCTGGAAGATAGACCAAGCCCCAGTCAGCCCGTCGAGCGTGATGGGCTCGCTCAGCTCCGCCTCGAGCTCGGCGCGCATTGAGTCGAATCGTGAATTCAAGCGCGCCCGAACTAGCACTCACCTCGGCAGCCGTCGATTTGCCCTAATTTTACAGCAGAAATGAGAGCCCGACGGCGAGCGCGGGGTGTCCGGCGCGGAGCGTGAGCGTGACGCGATCGGAAAAGCGCAGTCGCGCGCCGCCGTAAAGCGTGAAGTCGGCGCGATCGCGATGGCCGTTGTCCGTGAAGTGAAACGCGCCGCCAGGCTCCGCGAACACCGACCAGTGCGTGCTGAGCCAGAAGTTCCACTGCATCACGATCGGTACCCACGTATTGTCGCGCGTCCAATCCGCGCCGAAGCCGAGCCCGACGCTGTCGTTGATCGAGTGGATGAAGCCTTCTGGCACGAGCACGATCGTGCCGCGAAATCCCGCGCCCGGCGCAGGCCCGTCGATCGGCGCGAGTAAGAAGTGCGGCTCCGCTTCGAACACGTAGTGCGGGTGCCGATCCGGGTCGCGCACGATGTTTTCTTCAGCGTGCGCGACTGCGCTGAGTGAACCCACCAAACAAGAAAGACCGAGACCGAGTGCCGCAACCCTAAGCTTCATCAAAGCTCCTTTGTCGCCCCACTCAGCAAACGGTGTGCCGTCACTCTCAGCTCGAAATCGAGCCATTTTTCCGGGAGTACGCGGCAGAGCTGTCGCAGCGCGGCGAATTGTCTCGCGCAGCGACAGGGCGGCTCGAAGCTAAATCCTGGAATCATTCCCACAAAGCAACGTGGTCTTCGTCGCTCTGCCGAGCACGCATCACGGCACTGACTTCGCGGCACGGTGCTTGCTGAGTTACAGAACATGTCCCAAACATCGAATCTCGCTACGGTGGTGCGCGCGTTCGGCGTGACGGCATTGCTCGCACTCGCTTCGGGCTGCTACGCAGAGGCCGAGGCAGAACCGGCTTACGTCGACACCGAGGCAACGCCGGTCGACTACGAAGCCGCGCCCACGTACGTCTACGAAGGCCGACCCGTCTACTACGTGCACGATCATTGGTACGCGCACGACGGCGGGCGCTGGCGCTACTATCGCGCCGAGCCCGCGCCGCTCGCGCGTTATCGCACGCAAGTCCGCCAAGCGCCGCGCGCGCCGGAACGTCGTGAATCACCCGCGGCGCACGCAGCGCCGCCCGCTCATCGCGTCGAGTAACGAGGGAATGCCATGAATTTTAGACTTATCTTGGGTTTGATCGCGTGCGTCGCGGTCCCGGGCTGCGTGGTCTCGGCGGATGACGGCCCGCATGGGCATGCAGCCGGCGTTGCCTCCGGCACACTCGTCCTCGACTGGACCGTCGACGGCTCGAAAAATCCGGACCAGTGCGATCAGGGCGATGCGACGACGATCGACATCACCGTCATCGACGACGGCGGCGCGCAGTTCGGCGAATTCGAGCAGTCGTGCGATGCATTCGCGACCTCGATCGATCTTCCGCCCGGACACTATCACGCATCCGCGGTGCTCACCGATGGCGGCGGGCACGCGCGCACCACGGCCGTTCAGACCGGAGGCTTCGACATCTACGGCGATGACGAGCTCTCGGTCCCGGTGGACTTCCCGGCGAGCTCGTTTTACTGAGCTCGCTCAACAGCCGCACAGCTGAATACAAGCGGGATCGCCGCCGCAATCGGCACGGCAATCTTTGTCGCAATTCGCCGACGCGTTCGACGTCGAATTCGGCACCGATGAGCTGACCGTCGTGCAGCGGCCTTCCGCGATCCCCGCGCACACGCCCGTCGCGGTCTGATCTTGCAGCAACGCTTTTGCGTCCGCACAGCTCGCGGCCGAGCCCACGGGACAGAGCGAGTCATTGCACAAGCACTCGAGATCGATCGCGTTCCCGTTGATGCGATAGCCGCAGCTCGGAAGTTGATCTGAATCCACTACCACACCCGGACACGAGCTCGAGCCGAGACAGAGCGTGATTCCGGAAGCCGGATCGGTCCCGCAATTGACGCCCGTGCTCGTACTCACGCCGGCGTCCGTCGCAGTCGTACCCGCGGCACCGGCGCTCGCGCTCCCGCCAGACGTGCCGTCCTGCGGCATGCCGATTTGAAGACACGCGGACACGGGCAAAATTACAAAGGCAGCGAGCAGCCAGCGCATGGTGGCCGATACTCAGCGCCAAACCGCGAACCGGGCCAAGTTCCCGGCCCATCGTCGCGGCCCGCTGCCGTTCGAGCGGCCCTAGCGCTATGCTCCTGACACCGTGCGGACTTTCTCTGGGTCTGGACTGTTATTTTTGTTGGGGGCGCTCGCTGTGCCTGCCTGCGCCTCGCGCTCCGCGACGCAAGGGACCGCAGCCGCACCCGCGGGTTCCGGCGCAACCGGCACCGCAACAGCGAGACCCCCGCCACAAAGTCCGGCGGACATCACCGCCCACGCCACGCCCGCGATCGTGACCGTGCGCGCCGGTGACGCGATGGGCACCGGCTTCGTCGTGCGCGCGGACGGCTGGATCGCGACGAACTTCCACGTCGTGCGCGGCGCAACCGACATCCAAGTCGTATTCTCGAACCACCAGGAATACCCCGTGGTCGAGATCATGAACGCCAACCGCTTGCACGATCTCGTGATCCTGCGGATCGAGGCGAAGAATCTGCCCGTGCTCCCGGTCGGCAATAGTGATGCGGTGCGCCCGGGTGATGCCGTGCTCGCGATCGGGCATCCGCTCGGCCTCGAAGACACGGTCTCGAACGGCCTCGTCAGCGCCGTCCGTCATGTCCACGATGATTTGGACGTCCTGCAAGTCTCCGCTCCGATCGCGCCCGGCTCATCCGGCGGCCCCCTCTTGAACGACCAAGGTGAGGTCATCGGCGTCGCGACGGCTTTTTTGCGCGGCGGACAAAACCTGAACTTCGGCCTGCCCTCGAAATACGTCAAAGCGCTGGTCGACCGCCCTCACCCCATCTCGATGAGCCTCTTCGCCGCGGCGATGGCGGCGATTCAAAACCAAAACGAGCAGTCACAGCCGCAAATCACGCGCAACGTGCCGCATCATCCACTGAGCACGCTGAACGGCTGCACCAAAGAGCAAAAAGCGCTCATCTTCAAAACCATTCAAGGCGCCATCGAGATCGGCGCGCCGCTCTACAACGAAGGCAAGCTCAGCGCCTGCTACCAAGTCTACGAAGGAGCCGCCGCCGATCTGACGCAACGGCTCGGCGCGACGTGCGCCGGCCCCAAGCGTGCGCTCGGTGACGGTCGCAAACGCGCCGCAAAACTCGACGATCCGAGCGCACAGGCCTGGGCCATGCGCGACACCTTCGACGGTTTAATGGAGCTGCTCGCACGCTCGCTGCACTCAGGACCGTAGTCAGGCTCGACAGCCGCGCCCCGACCTTCGTAAGCTTGCGACTGCGATGCGCGGCGAGCAGCACCCCAAACACGCGGCCCTGCGAAGCGCTCGCGACCAAACCATCGAGCAGCTCACGAACGCGTTCACGCGCGACGAGCTCGGCTTGGATGAATTCGAGCAACGGCTCAATCAGGCGTACGCCGCGGAAGAGCCGTTCGCGCTCGCAGCCCTCGTCCGCGATCTCTCGCCCGAAACCGCGGTCACCGAAACGGAGCTCGTGGCCTCGCCCAGCAGCGCACTCGCCGCTGTGGAGCGCCCAGCAGCCCAAGGCCAACGTGCAGTCGCGATCCTCGGCGCGGTCGAACGCCGCGGCCACTGGCACATCGCGCGCTCTTCGGGCGCGCTCGCCGTGCTCGGCAGCGTCGTCATCGATTTGCGCGACGTCACGCTGCCGCCCGGCGTCACCACTATCGAAGTCTCCGCCGTGCTCGGCTCGATCGAGATTTTGGTTCCACCGCACCTGGCAGTGGAAAGCCACGGCTCGAGCATCCTCGGCTCCTTCGAGGGCGTGCAGCGCGTCCCGCGCGACGCGGACGCGGACCTGCCCGTCTTGCGCGTGCAGGGTCGCGCGGTGCTCGGCAGCATCGAGGTCGTCACCCGTCCGGATGATGCCCGGATGGCACGCGGCGCGCTGCACGGCAGAGCCGCGCCCCGCCTCGGCTCCCGAAAAGGCTGAACGCGCTTACTGCTGCTCGAGCGCGCCGACGCCCGCCCACGGCTTGTCGTCGATGTGAAAGTGCAGCAGATTGCCCGCAAATTGCGCTGAAAAGTGATAACCGACGCCTTGCGGGTCGTACAAGATCGCGTTGATCTGGTCGCCCTCGGCGCCGGTGATTACGAATCGACCATTGAGGTTCACGCCCGGCCCGACCGCGCTGAACTGGCTCTGGTTGAACGTCACGACCAGCTGATTCAGCTCCGCTGAAAGCACGGCTTGAAGCGGCAGATCGAGCGGCACCTCGGGCGCGAAGCTTTGCAGCCGCCAAGACCCAGTCAGCCGCTGATTGGCGATGGCTACGGTGTTCGGCGCGGCGCTCGCCCCACCACACGCCGTAAACACCGGCGAGGCGACGAGTAGCGAGCTTAAAACGAGCAGCTTCGTGAATCGCGATAGCACTCGGTCACGATAGGCGGCCTAATTTCCACACGCAACGAGGCACGGTTGCTGAAATGCGCGCGGCCGCCCCCGCATTTCGAGCTACTCCTCGAAATCCACGGCATTTGCTGCGTTGGCCGGCAGCAAAAGCCCGATTTGCTCGAAACAGCCGGCAAGCGCGCCCTCCAGTGGCGCGCGCACCGTGACGAGCTCGCGGGTCACCGGGTGGGTAAAGCGCAACGCAGCCGCGTGCAGCGCGAGGCGATCGAGCCCATAGCGTTCGCGGAACAAACGGTTGTGCTCGCCCTTGCCGTAACGCACATCTCCAATCAGCGGACACGACAGATGCTTCAGGTGCCTGCGGATCTGATGCAGCCGCCCGGTGCGCGGCAAAGCGAGCACTAGCGCATAGCGCTCGAACGTCCCGAGCCGCCGATACTCCGTGCACGCCGGAACTCGTTCCTCACCCGGCGCACGCGGAATCGCGTGATCGATGACGCCGTGCTCCGGCGGATGTCCACGCGTGAGCGCGAAGTAGCGTTTGTCGATTGCAGCTTCAGCGAACGCGCGGTTCAGGACCCGCGCCGCCTCTGCGTTCAACGCGAAGAGCACCGCTCCGCTCGCGCCGCGATCGAGCCGGTGCAGCGGATACACGTATTTTCCCAGCGTATCGCGCGTCAGGCGCAGCAAGTCGACGTCATCGTTCGCCCAACCACGATGCACGATCATGCCCGCCGGTTTGGCGACGACTGCGCACACATCGTCTTGATACAAGACACGCAGCACGCTCTCCGAGCTCGACGACACTCGCTCACCGTAGTCCACGACACAGCTTTGCGTCAGGCATGACACGCCGGTCATAGCGATCGCTCAGCACACTCCGAAGAGTGAACGCAATTTTTCGACAATCGTGCCGCTTTACAAAGTGGCATGCGAGCTGCACATGCAGTGGTGAAGATGGCTGGTGTTTTGCGAGTCTTGCTCTGGGCCGTGGTGCTGATCGCACCGGGTGGCCTGCTGCTCGCGCCCGTGCTCGCCGCGCACGAGGTGCGTCGCCGCAATCGCGTGCGGCCAACCACCGCGCCCGTTTCATCCGCGCTGTAGCGGCGATTGCCGAGCTCTGGCGCGAGCTTCCATGGCAAAGTCGCCTACGTGAAGGAAACGCCGGCAAATCCCGCGCTTTTCAGCGACGAGCACTGGATGCGCGAAGCGCTCGCCGAAGCCGATCGCGCCGTGCTCCATGGTGATGTTCCAGTCGGCTGCATCGTCGTCAGCGCCGGCGGCGAGGTCCTCGCACGCGAGCACAACCGGCGTGAAGAGGCCGCCGATCCCACCGCCCACGCCGAGCTCCTCGCGGTTCGACTCGCCGCGCAACGCCTCGGCCATTGGCGACTCGAAGGCGCGAGCGTATTCGTGACCCTGGAACCGTGTCCCATGTGCGCCGGCGCCCTCGTCAACTCGCGGATCGCGCGTTTGATTTATGGCGCGCGGGATCCCAAAGCCGGCGCGGTGGAGTCTCTGTTCGAGATTGGCCGCGATCAGCGGCTCAATCATCGCTTCCAGGTGAGCTCCGGCATGCTCGCGGAAGATTGTGCAGCTCGGCTGAAAACCTTCTTCGCGCGTCTGCGCGCAGCAGGCGAGCCGAAATCTCAGGGCGAGAGCTCGGTCGGCGTATCGGTTCCCTCTTCCGGCGCAGCCGGCAGCGGCGCGGCGGGCCCTGAATCCGCGACGTGAAACGCGACTTGCTCGGCAAGCCCGGCATCGAGCTGCTCGGGCGTGATCTTTCCGATCTTCTTCGCGATTCCCATCAGCCGCTGCAAGTACCTCGTCCAAGCCGCGCTCACGCGACCGTCCTTATCGAAGTGCTGGTGCTCCGGGTTCGGCAAAATCGAAGCGATGTACAGCGCCTGGCCCAGCGACAAATCACTCGGTCGCTCCCCAAAATAATACTTCGCGGCCGGCCCAATCCCGTACACGCCCGGCGCGTACTCGATCACGTTCAGGTACAGCTCCATCAGCTCGCGCTTGCTCAGCTCTTGCTCGAGCAAGAGCGTCAACGCCGCTTCCTGCAATTTGCGGCCGAGCGTCTTCTCCTTGCCGAGGTACAGATTCTTCGCGAGCTGCATGCTCACGGTGCTCGCGCCGCGCACGAAGCGCCCCTTGATCAGATTATCTTTGATCGAATTTTGAATCGCCTCGTAGTCGAAGCCGTGGTGCCGCTCGAAGTGGCCGTCCTCGCACACCTCGACCGCGGTCTCCATGAACGGCGAGATAGCCTCGTACGGTACCCAATCCGGCGAGCCCGGCCCGCTCTCGATCTCCAGCGGCTGCTTGTCGGCGCCCTTGACCTCGCGCTGCCACACGGACGCAAAGCGCTTCGGCGACAGATCCAGCGGAATTTGGCTGATTCGGCAGTCGTTCATCACGTCCAGCCGCACGCGCGTGTCGCTCGGTCGCAGCGAGTCGTAGGCAACCTCTGCGTTGACCGCGAATGTTCCGGTCATGCGCATCGGCGCAATCAACGGCGCCAGCCCACGTGGCGTCGCGTCCAGAAATGCCTGGCACGAAGCCAGAGGCACGCCTCCCGTCCAGCGCATCCGCAGCTCACGCTCTGCTCGCGAAAGCTCCCCTTTCGCCTGCAGCCGGACCTCGCCGAGCCCGAGCTCGCCGTCATCGAGCACGACTCGCGAGCCGTCGAGCGCAGCCGACCCGCGCGCACGGAAAGTGAGATGCATACCGCTCAGCGGCTGCGGCGCGAGCTCCGGCCGCGCCAGCGAAACTTGCTCCAGCTCGCCGTTGCCGTCGAAAGCGAGGTCAGGCTTGTCGGCAGCAAACGTCACCTCACCGCTCGCCCTCAGCGTCGCCGCTTGTACGCCAATCAACCCGAAATCACCTTCCCGAACACCGAGACTGCGTAGGCTGATGGGGCCGCCGCGCACCTCCGCGCGTGCGTCGCCGGGCCCGAGCGGGAGCGTCAGCTTGAGCTCCAGCGGAGTGCCCGACGCCTCGGCTTTAGGCACCAAAGACGCCCGCAGCTCGGAGCCAATGCGCCCAATCGTGAGCGCGCTCGGGCCAATGTTTAGCTGCTCGGCGCCGCGTTGAAAACGGACGCGCACGCCCTCCAGATCGAGCGTCGCCCCTTCGGGCAGGGCACGGCCGGCCACATTCGAGACGAGCTCGAGCAGCGCGCGCAGCCGAGTACTTCGCGTCGGGTCTGGCCGAAATTCGGCATTTTTTCCGGCGCCGCGCACGGTCGCAGCCACTCCGGTCTCGGTGCTCTGGCTCGATTCGAGCGAAATCGACAGATCGAGCTCCGCCACACGCAACCTCTCGAGCTCCCGCCGATCCCGAGCGCGGACAATACGCGCCTCTGGGCCAGTCGCGTCCAGCTCGGTCGCCCCATTGTTCGCGTGCGCAAGATCGGCCTCGAAAGTCTCGTGCGCGCCGTCACGGACGTAACGCAGACCCCAGACCCGAGCGCTGGGCGCCGAACGTCGCTCGTTCCAAGTCACCCCCAACCCATCCGCCGAATAGCGAATGTCACCGCCCGCCGTCGAGTCGCTCTCTTTCGGCCGAGACTCGCGATACGCCGTCAGCTGCCGCTCGAGCTCGTCCGCCGTTCCGCTCAGCTCGACCTCGCCACCGTGCACCGTCAGCTCCGTCAAATTGAGGCGCCAGCCCAAGCCGACTCGCAGCGACGCCAAATGCACTTTTGCGCCCGGAACCAGCGGCGCGCTCACGTCGATTTCCTTCAGCCAAATCCCCCCCCAGCCAGGACTCACACTGCCGATCCGAAGCTCGAGCCCACGCGGCTCGGCCGCGCGCGTCGCGGCTCCACGCACCAAAGGGCCAAAGCTCAATGCAGCGCTCGCCGCGAGCACACTGAGCGAACCGCACCAAACTGCGATCCGCGCGCGCTGCGGCAAGTCCGCGAGCACTCTCATTCGGCCGATTCGACCTTTGGCGCGGCAGTCGCGCGCGTCGCACCACGGCGAGCCCCGCGGAGCCGTACCGCCAGCGCCTCCATTGCTGCCAGGCGCGCGCCCGTACGCCCCGCAGCCCAAGCCGGCTGCACGGATGCACCGAGCGCGTCCACATAGTCGTCGAGCTGACCAACTCGGCGCCCCAGCGCGCGAATCGCAAGCTCGCGTAAATCCACGCGCGGCGGCAGAGCAATTCCCTCGCCGCGCAGCAACTCCGCCGAATAAAAGCCCCAACTCACCAGGACATCGTCCGGCTTGAAGAACGCGCTCAGGCGCTTGGCAAAGTCTTCGCGCGACTCGCCCGCGCGAATTCGGTCCGCCAACAGCCGACTGTGCAGCTCGAACGAAGGAGCCAATGGCCCGTTCGGTGCCACGTACGCTTCGATACGCTCGCCCGTCTCCGGTCGCACCGCCGCCCAATGCACGACCTCGGGTGCTCGTGCCTCGAGCGCACCGTATGGCCATGCGTTTGCTTCCCCGTAGCCAATGACAATCGACTCGGGGCGCTCACTCAAAAGCGGCAAAACGAGCGGTCGTTCACGTGACGCCGCATTCAGCCGATGTCGCGGGCGGCTCTCCTTGGCCACGAACTCGAGCTGCGTCTCCACCATCGCATCGAACGGCTCGAGCAACTCGGGGATCCCCTCCGGCCGATGCTCGAGCACGCCGAGCGCCGCCGAAAGCGCCTCGATCGTCGACAAACAATGAGCGGCCGGTTCACGACGGATCCGGTACCGGCTCTCCGCGCTCGGAACCAAGCCGTAGCGCGGCAGATCGCGTAAAAATGGATTGAGCTTGAAGAGCTTCGCCGCCTGCCACCAAGTCCCGTCGATGACGACCAGCGTCACGGGGCCCAGCGGCGGCTCCGTCGCAAGATCGCGTGCATCCTCCGTCGGAAAGAGCAGGATTGGTGGAGCGGCCTCGTTCGAAAGCGCCGCGCGCAGCTCGCGGTCCCGCGCGAAGTCGAGGCCGACGTGAAGGCTCGAGCTCGAAAGCGCCAGCTCAGCTATGCGCGCCGTGTTGATGGGCACATCGC
>FTDA01000629.1_pt1 | contig 11862 bp, 9 predicted proteins | sample 1639731 | NCBI WGS metagenome assembly FTDA01 (sample SAMEA3914869, study PRJEB12502) | metagenome | biome: forest; material: soil | place: USA | collected 2012-03-12 | depth 0.1 m
GAAAACCAAACGCGCGACCGCGTGGCCATGATTGGCGCCATCCGCCAAGAGCTCCTGTCCAGCCTTCGTGCGGCAGAACAATATCGGAAACTGAGCGACAGGTTACGCGCGTTTCCGGACGAAACGCTCGACGCGTCAGACTACGAGGAGGCAGCGACCTGCTTCAATCGCTGCCGTGGGAAGGGGCTACAAGGCTCGAACACTGATTTTCTGATGTGCGCCGTGAGTCTACGTCGTGAGCTCGCCATCCTCACCACCGACAAGGACTTCGATGGCTTCGCGCGAGTGCTCGGCTTCGAGCTGCACGAGACGCGCTAGCTCGACGCTTGCCTCGGGCGGCCTTTCCAAATCGCGAAAATCGCCGGGTATACGGTGAGCTCGAGGAGGAATGAGGTGACGAGGCCGCCGACCATGGGCGCGGCGATGCGCTTCATCACGTCGGCGCCGGTGCCGCTGCTCCAAAGGATGGGAACGAGGCCGATGATCATCGTCGCGACGGTCATGAGCTTCGGGCGCAGACGTTTGGCGGCGCCTTCGACGATCGCGTCGCGCAGATCGACGAACGAATCGAGGCGGCCTTCGCGTTCGTGGCGTGCGTGCGCGAGCGTGAGGGAGAGCAGCATCACGACGCCGGTTTCTGCGTCCAAGCCGGCGAGCGCGATCAGCCCGACCCAAACTGCGACGCTCACGTGGTAGTGCAGCAAGTACAAGAGCCAAACCGCGCCGACGAGCGAGAATGGGACGGCCAAGAGCACGATCGCCGTCTCCGCGATCGACGCGGTGTTCAAATACAGGAGCAAGGTCGCGATCCCGAGCGTGAGCGGAATCACCCATTTTAGCCGAGCTCTCGCGCGTTCGAAGTATTTGAATTGGCCGACCCAATCGAGCCGCGTGCCTGCCGGAAGCACCGCGTGCTCGGCCACTGCGCGTTTAGCGTCCGCGACGTACTCGGCGATCGGGCGATCGGTGTCGACGAACACGAAGCCGACGAGCTTGCCACCTTCACTGCGGATCATCGGTGGACCGAGCGTGGGGCGGAGATCCGCGACTTGTGAAAGTGGAATTTGCGCGCCGTCCGGCGTGGCGATGAGCACGCGGCCGAGCGCGTCCGGTGAATCACGCAGCTCGCGCGCGTAGCGCACCGCGATGGGATAACGCTCACGACCCTCGACGGTCTCGGAGACTTGCTCGCCGCCAATCGCTTGCGCGACGACTTGATTCACGTCCGCCGCGGTGAGCCCGTGGCGCGCCGCTTCTTCGCGTTTGATCGCGAAATCCAGGTAAAATCCGCCGGTCGAGCGTTCGGCGAAGGCGCTGCGTGTGCCGGGCACAGCGGCGACTGCATGCTCGACTTCGATCGCCGCACGTTCGATCGCGGCCAGATCATCGCCGAAGACTTGAATGCCGAGCGGGCTACGCACGCCCGTCGCGAGCATCTCGGTGCGCGTTTGAATCGGCATCCACCAGACGTTCGGCATGCCGGGAAAATGCAGCTTGTCGTCCATTTGGCGAAGCAGCGAATCCCACGTGACGCCCGCCGGCCATTGTGCGCGCGGTTTGAGCGTGATCGTGACCTCCGCCATGCCGAGCGGCGCAGGATCCGTAGCGCTTTCGGCGCGGCCCTCCTTGCCGAACACGCTCACGACCTCGGGGAAGGCCTTCAGCTCGCGATCGATGATGCGAAGCAAACGCTGCGCTTCACTCTCGGACATGCCGGGCGGCGCGGTCGGCATGTACAGGAGCACGCCTTCATTGAGCGGCGGCATGAACTCACTCTGCAAGCGAAACACCGCAGGCACCGTGAGCCCAATGATCAGGATGGCAGCTCCGAGCACGTGCCACCGAAAATCGACGACGAAGCGCACGACCGGTGCGTACGCGCTCATGAGCCAGCGATTGAGCGGATTGCGGCTTTCCTTTTGGATCTTTCCGCGGATCAAGAGCACCGCGAGCGCCGGCGTCAACGTGACGGCGAGCACCGCCGAAAACCCAATCGAATACGTCTTCGTGAACGCGAGCGGCTTGAACAAGCGGCCTTCGACGCCCTCGAGCGTGAACACCGGCAAGAACGAGATCGTGATCACGAGCAGTGAGAAGAAGATCGACGGCCCGACTTCTTGCATCGCGCGCACGATCACGTCCCGACGCTCACCGGCCGCGCCGCTCGCCGCCCATTCGCCGAGGCGCTGGTGAATGTTCTCGATGATGATGATCGAGGCATCGACCATCGCGCCGATCGCGACGGCGATGCCGCCGAGCGACATGATGTTCGCCGTCAAATGCTGTTGCGCCATCGGCACGAACGCGAGCAGCACGCCGAGCGGCAACGTGAGGATCGGGATCAGCGCGCTCCGCGCGTGCAGCAAGAACAGGAAAATCACGAGGCTCACGACCGCCATTTCCTCGAGCAGCGTGTGCCGCAGGGTGGCGACGGAGTCTTCGATCAGCTGCGAACGATCGTACGTCGTGACGACCTCGACGCCAGGCGGCAGTGATGCCGCAATTTCGCGCAAACGCGCTTTGACGGCGGCGATTACGCTGAGCGCGTTCTCGCCGTAACGCATGATCACGACGCCGCCCGGCGCCTCCCCCTCGCCGTTCAGCTCGGTGACACCGCGTCGCAGGTCCGGCCCGATGCTGACGACGCCGACATCACGCACGCGAATGGGCACGCCGTTCACGACTCTGATCGGGCTGCTCGCGATGTCGTCCGAGTTTTTCACGTAGCCGCGGCCGCGGATGATGTGCTCATGGCCTGCGATTTCGAGCACGCGCCCGCCGACCTCGTCGTTCGAGGCGCGCACGGCTTTCACGACTTCATCCAACATGACGCCGCGTGCGACGAGCTTCGCCGGATCGACGTTCACTTGATACTGTTTGACGAAGCCGCCGACGCTCGCGACCTCGGCCACGCCGGGCACGCTCGCGAGCGCGTAGCGCACGTTCCAATCTTGCAGCGCGCGCAATTGCTGCAAATCATGCTTTCCCGTCTTATCGATGAGCGCATATTCGAAGACCCAGCCAACGCCGGTCGCATCGGGGCCGAGCGTGGGATTGACGCCCACAGGCAAGCGCGCGCGTACCGAGCTCATGTATTCGAGCACGCGGCTGCGCGCCCAATAGATGTCCGTGCCTTCTTCGAAAATCACGTTCACGAACGACATCCCGAACATCGATTGCGCGCGCACCGCTTCGACCTTCGGCGCCGAAACCAGCGCGGTCGAGATCGGATACGTCACTTGGTCTTCGACCAAATCCGGGCTTTGCCCCATCCACTCGGTGAAGACGATCACTTGCACATCCGAAAGATCCGGCAGCGCATCGAGCGGCGCGCGCTCGAGCGAAATCCAGCCCCACGCGCTGAGCGCGAGCACGGCGAAGATCGTGAGCCACGGTTTGTGAGCGCACAGCGCGATCAGTCGCGCGATCACGGCTGCGCTCCGGCTGGCGCGGGTACCAAGTCCATGCCGCATTTAGGGCATTTTCCTGGGTGGGCGCTGTGCACGTCGGGGTGCATGGGACAGCTGAAATCAGCTGCGGGAGCCGTGACCACGGCCGAATGCATCGGTGTCGGCGCGCTGTGCTCGGGAGCTGCTGACAGCGACGGCTTCGGCGCCGGCATACCCACGAGTGGCGCGTCATCGTGCGCCGGCTCTTCGTCGTCCCAATACTTGGCGGCTGTACCGATGCGCGCTTCGGCAGCAATCAAGAACACGCCCGAGGTCGCGACGACATCGCCCTCCTTCAAGCCGGCGAGCACTTCGTACTTGCCGTCGGACTCCAGCCCGATGCGTACTTCTCGTGGTTTGAAGCGCCCCTCGCCCAAATCCACGAACACCAAGCGGCGCTTGCCGGTGTACACGACGGCGCTCACCGGCAGCTGCACGCGGGCGCTTGAGTCTCCGTTGATTTCGACGTGCGCGTACATGCCGGGGCGTAAATCGAGCTTGGAGTTGGCGAGCTCGAGTCGCACGCGCGCCGTGCGCGTGGTCGGGTCCAAGTACGGATAGATGTATTGAACGTGCGCGGCGTATTCGTGGTCCGGCAAATAGTCGAGACTGACGTGAGCTTCACTGCCGATGTGCACGCGCGCGAGATCTTGCTCGTATACATCCGCCTCGATCCACACCCGTTCGAGCGCAGCGATTCGATACAGCCGCATGCCCGCATCGACCGCGGCGCCTTCGACCACGTCTTTCTCGATCACGAAGCCGCTCGCGGGTGACGGCACTGCGACGTTCTCGAGCGGCTCGCCTTTGCTCGCGATCGCGTCGATCTGCGCGGAGCTCAACCCGAGCAATTCGAGCCGTTTTCGCGCGGCTTTTGCGATCGCGTCGGTGTGGACGCTCGCGTCTCCCGCAGCCGCCGGCACGCTCGAGCCGCGCGTCGCGAGCAAGAAATCTTGCTCTGCGCCGTACAGCTCGGGGCTGAAGAGCCAAAACAAGGTTTGCCCACGGCGCACGCGCTGTCCGGTTTCGTTCACGGCGAGCTTGGTGATGTAGCCGTGTACTTTGACGCTGACTTCCGTGAGCGTGGATTCGTCGTACGCGACGCGCGCGGTGGCGCTGAAGTGGCTCGCCATCGGGCCTACGGTCACGGGCTCGGTGCGCACGCCGCTCAATTGTCGGCGCGCTTCATCGACCAGCACGATACCTTCGGCCTGCTGCTCTTTGCTGACCGCGATCAGATCCATGCCGCAGATCGGGCATTTCCCGGGAGCATCCGCGTGCACGGAGGGATGCATCGAGCAGGTGTAGTGATCGATGTGCGCGTCGTGTGAGCCGCCCGCGGTAGCCGCGACGGGCGCGGGCCCGTGAAACCAAGCGGAGAGCGGACTCCGAAATACCCACGCCGCGATCGCGAGCAGCAGCGCGAGGCCAAAGGAAACGAGCCAAGCCGCGCGCGGCTGTTGACTGAGCGAGCTCATCGCGCCTCCTCCGCATTGCTTGCGCCGGGTGTGCGGCCGAGCGCGTGCTCGAGCTCTGCTCGTCGTAGCTCTGCCTGAGCGAGCGTTCGCTCTCGTTCGAGCTCGGTATCGCGCAGAGACTTTTCGGCTGAAATCAGCTCGCTGAGCGATGTTTGCGACGTAGTGAATGCGACACGCGCCGCTTCCACCTGCTTGCGCGCGAGCGGCAAGAGCCGGTCATCGAACAAATGCAAACGCGTGCTCGCTTCACGAACACGACGAGCCGCGATGAACGCCTCTGACGTCGCTTTGTCGCTCGCGCGCTCGCTTTCGCTTTGATATTGGGCGTGGAGCGCGTTCGCCTCATCGCGTTCGCCGGCGCGCCGCTCGGCTTGGATCGGCAGAGAGAAGCCAACGCCGATCATCCAGCGATGCTCGGGCATGTCCCACATCGAGTTGTAGGAAGTGGAGAGCGTGAAGTCGGGATAGGCGTCGCGTGCGGCGCGCTCAGCTCGGGTTTGTGCTGCGCGGGCGCGTTGCTTTGCGGCCGCAATTTCCGGGCGATTCGCGCGTGCTTCCCGTTCGATCGCAGCATCGGAATCGAGCGCGACGCTCGGCAAGGTGAGGCTCTGCGAGGGCGCCGGCAACGCGCTTTCCGGCGCGCGATGTAACAGCTCGTTCATTTGCGCGACGCCGATCTCGCGCTCGCTCTGCAGCGCGATGGTTTCTTGCTCGAGCTGCCCGAGCTCGACCTCGGCGCGCAATGAATCTTGGGTCGAGCCGCGGCCGATTTCGAGCTGCGCCAGGGCCGCATCGCGCATTTGACGCATCAGCAGCGCGTGGTGCTCGTTGATCTCGAGCGCGCGCGTCGCGACGTAATATTGCTCGTACAGCGTCGCGGCGCTGAGCGCCAAGTCTCGACGCATGCCCTCGTAGTCCGCGCGCGCTGCCTCCGCCTCGGCGCTGGCCACATCCCGCTCGAGCCCACGCTTGCCGAACCAAGGCAGCTCCTGACTCACGCTCACCTCGTAACCGAGCCGCGCATCGCGCGAGCCGAGCGAGAGCGGCGCCAAGCCGAGCTCGATCATCGGATCCGGCAATGGGCCGGCCTGGCGCACGCGCGCTGCGGCCGCGCGAACGCTTTGCCGCGCAGACTCGAGAGTCGGGTTGGCCGCGAGCACGTCGCGCACGAAGCGCGCACGATCGAGTGACGAAATCGTGGGCTCGGCCGAAGCGGCTCGCCCAAAAACACTCAGGAGCGCGCACAGCCATGCGCCATGCACCGAAGCTCGGAGCTTACAATTCATGATTGTCTCGCAGAAATGGGAACGAACTTTCGAATCACGCGCGGCGCGATTCGTCGCGTGTCAGGGCATGTAGCGTACGAAGCTCAGGGCGCGTCGAAACGCGCCGAGCGAACGCTCAAATCAACCAAACACGATTTCTGAGATAGATCGGCGTGTCAGCGGGCGGCGGGCCGCGCGCGGAGATGTGCGCGCGCGGAGCGAGCCCGTGTTTCGCCAGCACCAGGTGCTCGACGCCGAGCACCGCGAACAACGCAGCGGGCGCAACATCCGTCGAAGCACTTGCCAAGCGCGGCGCCGGTGCCTTGGCTGCTTGCTGCAGCCGCTGACAACAATCCACGCTCTCGAGCTGCACGCCCTGCGCCGGCCGAGCCTGCTCATGGCCCGCGCAACAGCACGCGTGCATCACCTGCCCGCTCATGCGGCAGAAAAAGAGCGCCTGCGACGCCATCACCGCCGGCAGCACGAACGCGACCAGGGCCAGGAGGGCCAAGGCACGCATGACATGCTTCGAACGACGCACGCCGCGAGCGTAGCACTGATTCAATCGGGTTTACCCGCAAGCCGGCTCGGAGCAGTGGCTGTATCGATCGCGCTTAAGGGCAAGCGTCAACGAGACAGTGGCTGGCGGGTTGGGCCTGCCGGCGAACGGTTCGTGGTGGCGTCTTGGCCGAGATTTGGCTTTCAGCGCAAGCACTTGGCGGCGCGCACGGGACAGCAGCTGGAGCGTGAGCACGGGATTTGGGTTCCAACGTGACAGCCACGTCTTGCGCGCGCGCCCAACGAAGTACGCAACCCGCCAGCCGCGGTGGCCGACCCATCCGCATCATGGTTCTCCGCCTCCGTTTCCCCCGCCGACGAAGCCGTCCCCCACGTAGCCGCGCCAAGCTCCGGCTCGAAGGGCTGACCGCCGCCGAGCTGGGCGCCAAAGTCGGGCTCAGCGCGCGGACGGTGCGCTACTACACAGCGCAGCGAGTGTTGCCGTCACCGCAATTCCGCGGCGCGGCGACGCGCTATTTGCACGAGCACTTGGTGCACCTCGCGGCGATCGTTGCCCTGCGGAATCGGCGCTACTCGCTGGACGCGATTCGGCGTCAGCTCGAGCCACTCGATGGCGCGGCGTTGGCGCAGCTCGCAGCGACGGTGTTACCGGAGCTTGCGCGAAGCACGCCAACAGTAGCTCCCGCAACTGCAATCACGCCGGCTGTAGTGCACGACGCCTGGTACCGCGTCTCGGTCCTTCCCGGCTTCGAAGTAAACTTGCACACCGAGGCGTCGGCGGAAGTTCGCGCGCTCGCGATTGCCCTCGTGGCGCAGGCGCGTGCGAGCAGGTGAGCTCAGCTCACACACCAAACTCGTACGCCAGCTCCTCGATCAAGAGCTTGGACCCCAGACCCACGTTCGGGTCTCCATCGAGATCGCGGAGCATTTGTCCGAGGTCCGCTTTGGTGAAGACGCCATTGTCGTAGAGCCAGCCGGCGGCGTTCGCGAGGTTCGACGCTGCCAGCTCGTAGTGCGCGACTTGACGATAACCGCGCACGTACGCGGCCACGCTCACGCCACCGTACGTCTCGATGTCGAAGGCGGCGAGGTAGGGCGTGAGCAACAAGTCGAGCGGCGTCTGCGCTTCTGCCAAGGCAGCGGACAGACTGGCGCGGCCGGCCGTCACCCCCGCGGCTCGCGTCAAGGACAGCGCGGCGATCGCGAACGAAACTGCATCGAGCGAGACTTGGCCGTTGAGCGCGCGCGCAGTTTCATTCACCTGCTGAAAGCGAGCGGCCCAAGCTGCGGTATCCGAGCAAACCTCTCCTGGAAAAGGCTGCGACAAGTCCGTTCGACACTCCAGCCAATTCATGGCGTCGAAGCAGGGCGCTTCCGCTGCTTGCAAATCATCGAGCGAGACGAAGTCCGTGCGCGCCAAGGCAGCATCACAGGCTTGTCCGAGCACGGACAACACGCTCGTCTGCTGACCATCGACCAGCGCGCTCGGCGTCTCTCCGTTGAGGAACACCTGGTCGTTCGCGAGCACGTTCGCGCTCGTCGTGCTCGCGGCTACAGAGAGCATGCCCGCAGGCAACGGCGCTGACTCGGCCGCCAACACCGGCGCCGAGGGCGTCCCGAGCGTGTACACGTTCACGCTGTCGCTCGTGACGAGATCTTCGCCAGTCGGTCCGCGGTGAATGAGCCCGACGAAGTTGCCTTGGTCGTCCAGCGTGGGCGAGCCGCTATCGCCTGGCAGCGCGAACGCCGTCGATTTGAACCACTCACCGTCCGTGTCGACCACGGTGCCTTCGGTCCAGCGTTTCAACGAGGCCTCGGGGTGCCCGACCACGAAAACGTGCATCCCCAAGAGCTCGACTGCGGTGTGCGAGACGAGGCTCAAGAAATCAGGCGACGAGAACATTGCCCCTCCCCGCTCCTCGTAGATCTGCAGAGTCGCAATATCGAGTCCGAGATCCACCGCCTGCGGCACCGCAAAGGCGAGCACCGGAGCGCGCGGCGGCTCACCCCGTTGGTGCTCGAGCGAAAGCCAAACTGCGCAGCCCTCGAGCGGACACACGGGCGCGCCGAGCACATGATTGTTGGTCAAGAGCAAGCCGTTGCTCGTGATGAACGAGCCAGTTCCGCTCTCCGTGGCTGTCTCGATCCGCACAATCGCGCGCGCGGCTCGCGCAATCTCGGGCGGAGCGTTCGAAACGTCCTGAAAATGCGGCAGGTCAACCGTCGACTTCGAATCTGACGAACACGCGCTCAAAGCGCACGCGAGCAACAACGGCCCGAGCGCGCGAACACGTTTCACCCCAAAGCCCCGACTAACTCGCCCGCACTGATTGGATGCCATCCCGCTACTCTCGTTCGTCCCGGACAATCCCCGTCGCCCGTTGGATTACGTACACGAAAAGGTTGAAGAGAGCTAGACGCCAGCGCTCGCCGACCCAGCCTTCGGCGTCGAGTTTCGGCCGAAATGCGCGGAGCGACGTGCGCGACGCCGAAGGCTGAGCCGCAACGCGTCCGCTTCGCGGCACCATCAAACCAATTCATGCTAGTCGACGACTCTCGAACGAATACACGCGCCAAGCATGCGGATTGCCCGCGCGCGTCGACTCCGCTGCAGTGTTGCTCGTGTACTCGGCGATGATGCGGTTCCAAAACGGAAGCGCGCCCGTGTTGCCCTCCGAAACGCGCACGGTCCAGCGACCTGGAAAGCGATCCCAAACGAGCAAAGCCGCCCGCTGTCCCACACCCGAGCGTCGATAGCGACGAATGACGAAGAACTCGGCGATATCGAACACGTCCGGCTCTGCCGATGCGGGTGAGCCGCGTGTCACGAGCGCGAACCCGACGACGCGATCCCCGTAGCGGATGAGAAACGGGAATCGACTCTCGGGCTCGGACCAATAGAGCGGAAGTTTCCCATAACCGAAGCGCCCATCGAGCCCGAGCTCGATCGCGGGGAACGCTGCGCTGAGATCGTGAATGTAGAGCTCGAGTAGATTGGCGAGCAGCGCGGCGTCGCTCGGCTTCGCTTCAGCGAGGGTGACTTGCTCTGGCTGAGCGGCGTGAGTCATCGGGTCTGTGTGGGCGGCTCGGCGCCGATGATCCGCCTGAGCCCGGGCAAATCGACAGCGGAGTCTCGAAGCTACTGGCGTTCCGGTACGGACGCTAGCGTGGGCGGCCGCGCTTACTCCAGTGCGTTTCAGCCGAGCTCCGGGAAACGCAATTCCAGCGTACCCGCGTGCTAACTTCACAGACCGTGCGCGGCATCGAGGTTCGACCCGTCACCAAAGACAATTGGCAAGACTTCGTGCGCCTCTTCGCCGCCAAAGGCGCGCCGCACTATTGCTGGTGTACTTCGTATCGCTTGCCCGCTTCGCGCGATCTGAGCAATGCCCAAAAGAAGAGCGCCATGAGTGAGCTCGTCGATAACGGCACACCCGTCGGAGTGCTCGCATACGATGGAGACGAGCCGATCGGTTGGTGCTCGGTCGCGCCGCGAGAAACCTACGGGCGGCTCGCTCGCTCGAAAACCATGCCGCGCGAGACACCACCAGAAACCCCAACGTGGACCATCCTCTGCTTCTTCGTCACGCGCTCGCATCGCGAACGAGGAATCACGAGAGCGCTGATTGACGGAGCGGTCGCGTACGCGAAAGAGCAGGGCGCGGAGCTCGTCGAAGGGTACCCGTTCGATACAGCGGGGATTTCGTCGACGCATCGGGGGCATTCTCGAGCTTTCGAAGCGGCGAGATTCGAGCAGGAGGGGTCGCGCTGGGCTCGACGCGTTCGAGGGAGCAAAAAGCCATAGCCGGTGGGGTAGCCAAGCTTTTTTCACGCCAGCCGCCGCACCTCAATCGCACTATCCGCGAACCCCTGCCCCTCACGATGGATCGTGACCCACGGTCGAATCGTATCAATGGCTTCTTCCAGCGTACGCACCTGCACGACGATGTACCCGCCAACGAGCTCCTTGGCTTCCGCGAACGGACCATCGAGCACGAAGCGCTGTGCCGCGGAGCGACGAACGCGCGTGCCCTTGGTGCTCGGCTTGAGGCCTTGTCCGTCGATCATGGTGTTGGATTCGTAGAGCGGTCCGCAATACGCGTCCATGCGCTCGCTCGATTCCGCTGTTGGCCGTTCGGGGCCGCCGGCGTGAGCGCGAACCAGTGCGATGTAGCGATGTGTCTCGGGCTTACGCACCGGCGGCGGAGGCGGCGCGGGTGGATTCGGATCCGGCGGCGCGCCGAAATCCTGCGGCGTGAATGATTCACGCACTTCGAGCGTGCCGTCATTGCCCGGCGCATTCTTGGCCAGCTCGACCGCTGCATCACGTGAAGGCAAATCGACGAGCCAAATCGCCCGTAGCGCCGACGTATCGGGCACGACGACCGCCGGCGAATTCCCGTGCTCGGAGATCGTCGCGCCTTCATCCAGGAGCCGCTCGGAGCCGAGCACGTTCACGCGTTCTTGCGCAAGGTAGGCAGAAATCGCGGCGATCTCCGCCTCCTCTGCCGAGTCAGCGACCAACGTCATCATGAGCTTCATGGCGTACCTCCTGCCTCGAGCATACTCAGCTCAGCGCTTGGTCACATAGTGAACCGCGATGACGCCCGAGCCAAACGCCTTCGTCGAGCGCAGCTCGAGCCGCGCGCGCTGCTCGCGTGCGCCGAACAACGACTTACCGCCGCCGAGGATCACTGGCTGCAACGAGAGCCGCCACTCATCCACGAGATCCGCCGCCGCGAGCGCGCGCGTCACACTCGGGCTGCCAAAGATCATGATCTCGCCGCCAGCTTTCTGCTTCTCGGCACGCAACGCGCCCACGATGTCATCGCCGACGACGCGCACCGTCGCATCCTTCGATGCCTCGAGCGTGCGAGACGCGACAAACTTCTTCACGCCCTTGTACCAACGTGAATGCTTCTTCGCGTGCTCGTCCGCATTCGGCGCGTCACCCGCCGTAGGCCAATAGCCCTCCATCATCTCGTACGTCGTCCGCCCGTAGACGGCGAGGTCCACGCTGTTCATCAGCGGATAGGTGTGGTCTGCGAGCTCTTGATTGAAAACGACGAAGTCCATCGCCCCACTGGGAGCCGTCATGAAGCCGTCGAGCGAAATGTGAGCGAGAGCGATGATGTTGCGCATGGTGAATCC
>FTDA01000132.1_pt1 | contig 11861 bp, 12 predicted proteins | sample 1639731 | NCBI WGS metagenome assembly FTDA01 (sample SAMEA3914869, study PRJEB12502) | metagenome | biome: forest; material: soil | place: USA | collected 2012-03-12 | depth 0.1 m
AAACAGGACCCGCTCGGTAACTCCATCGACCCGCGGCACCCGTGGAACCAAACCACGACGCCGCGCCCGCAAAAGCGCGACTTCTCGAACAAGTACACCTGGGTGATGGCGCCACGCTGGTTCGATCGCAGAACTGGTGACCACCTCGCGCTCGACTCCGGCGGCGGCGCGCTCGCGCGTTGTTGGGTGACCGCGCTCGCCGGCCTCGTCGACTTTGGCTACGTCAAAGCAACGGGCACCAGCCTCAAAATTTACTTACCCAAAACCGCGAATCTGCCCGAGAGCGAGCTCGAGTGGAAAATCCCGAAGTGGAGCAACGCGCTCGAGCGAAACCGCGCGCGGACCTATTTTCAAGCCTATGCCGCGGCAGCCGCGCTCTACTTCACGGAGCGCGCGTTCGAGGAGCTGTATGCTGGCCGCACCACCACCTGGCATGATTTCAAAGTGCCGGATGAAGGCATCGGCTGCGGCTTTCACGAAGCGGTGCGCGGCATGCTCTCGCATCACTTGGTGATCCGCGGCGGCAAGATCGCGAACTACCACCCTTACCCGCCCACGCCGTGGAACGCGAGCCCGCGTGATTCGTACGGCACGCCGGGTCCGTACGAAGACGCCGTGCAGAACATGCCGCTGTTCGAAGAAAATCCGCGCGAGAAATTCAAGGGCGTGGACATCATGCGCACGGTCCGGAGCTTCGATCCGTGTTTGCCCTGCGGCGTGCACATGTACCTCGGCGGCGGCAAAGAGTTGCTCGTGCAGCATGCGCCGCGCTTCGGAGCGCACACATGACCGAGCTTTCGCAGCGCGTGGCGCGCGTAGAAGCACTCTTGATCGAGCTGGGCGCGCAGCAGGCGCCGGAAGCCGAACGAATCGCGCGCGAGGTGCTCGGCACCGTGCTCGACTTGCACCGACACGCGCTAGCGCGCATCCTCGACCTCACGCGGAGCGAGGACCACGCGGCCTTGACGCGCGATCCGAGCATCGCGGCGCTGCTCGCGCTGCATGATCTGCATCCCGTCTCCGCCGAAGCTCGCGCGAGGGCTGCGGTCGCCGCCATTCGCGCCCAATTCGCGCGCGAAATCGCGGACGTCGAGCTCTCGCAAGGCGAAGACACGCTGGAGTTACGGCTGGTCTCCAAGCCAGGAATTTGCCAAGGAACTCGAGCTTCGTTGAAGCAAGCTTGCGAGAGCGCCCTGCTCGAAGCCGCACCCGATCTCGCCGCGATTCACGTCAGCTTCCGCGAGCCCACACCGGCGCTCGTGCAACTGCGCCGGGGAGCCGCGCGATGAATCTCGCAAAAACCGGCTCCGGACCGAGCTTCGAGCAAGTGCGGGCGATCGCGAACGCGATCGCATACGAGGGTTACACGCTCTACCCGTATCGCCCGAGCTCGCTCAAGAATCGCGTGCGCTGGAACTTCGGTGGAGTCTATCCGCGCGCATATGCCGAAGCGCAGACCGGCGCTGACGCTCATCGCTTGGGCTGCGAATGCATCGTGCACGGTGCGAGCACGCGGCTCACCGTCGAAGCGCGCTTCTTAGAAGCGCTAGCGGGCGAAGACGAAGCTCGCCCGCACAGCGTGCGCTCGGATCTCGGCGCGGTCGCAGAGCTCGTGAGCTCGCACTTCGAGCACACATTTCGGCGCGGCAGCTTGGAAGGCGTGCTCGTGGCGACCGTAGAAGCGCTGACGCGCGATGTCTTCCGGCTCAAATTGAGCCTAGAAAATGAAAGTCCGTGTGCAGAGCTGGCACGCCTCGCTGCGTTGCCGCACACGCTCCTCGCGGCTCACCTACTGCTCGGTTGCGAGCACGGAGAGTTCGTCTCACTCCTGGATCCGCCAGCAGCGCTCGCTCCGGCCGTGCTCGGCTGCGCTCAAAACGGGCTTTGGCCCGTGCTCGCCGGCGCCCCCGGCAACCACCACACGATGCTCGCGAGCCCGATCATCTTGTACGACTACCCCGAGATCGCGCCGGAGAGTCGCGCGGACTCGTGTGATGGCACGGAGATCGACGAGATTCTGCTGCTGCGGGTGCTCACGCTCAGCGCAGACGAGAAACACGAGCTCCGCGCCAGCGGCTCACGCGCGCGCTCGATCCTGGAACGAGCGGAGGCGCTCACGGCCGACGAGCAAATGCGTCTGCACGGACGTTTGCGCGATCCCGTGCGCGCCGCGAAAGGCTTCCGCGCAGGAGATCGCGTGCGCCTGCGCCCGAAAGCGCGCGCCGATATTTTCGATCTCGCACTCGAAGGAAAGGTCGCCACCGTGCGCAAGGTCGAGACGGACTTCGAGGATCGCATTCACCTGAGCGTGACCATCGACGACGATCCGGGCGCGGATCTCGGCGAGCTGGGTTTGCCCGGTCATTGCTTCTTCTTTTTCGCCGATGAGGTGGAAAAGGTCGTTTCAGGAGGTGAGCCGTGAACGCGCGGGTGCTCGTCGCTGGCGTGGGCAACATCTTCCTCGGGGATGATGCCTTCGGGGCCCTCGTCGCGCGCGCGCTCGTCGCGCGGCCAGCCAGCCCCGGGGTCCGCGTGCGTGATTTCGGCACGCGCGGCGTCGACCTCGCTTACACCCTCGCCGAGGGCTTCGATGCGCTCGTGCTCGTGGATTCGATGCAGCGCGGGCGCGCACCAGGCACGATCACGGTGATCGAGCCTGATTTTCGTTCGTCCGAGCCAGTCAGTGAGCTCGCTGGCCCGGCGCACGGCGTCGATCCGTGCCGCGTATTTTCGATGCTCAATGCATTGGGTGGCTCGCTGCGCGCAGCACTCTTGGTCGCGTGCGAGCCACTCGCCTTCGGTTCCGAGGACGAACCGATGCTCGAACCGAGCGCGCCCGTGCGCGAAGCAATCCTCCACGCCGTACCGCTGGTCGAGGCACTTGCAAGCCAGCTAGTGCACACATTCGCGACCGAGCTTGCCCAGGTGCCGCATGCATGAGCTCGCCTTGACGCAAGATCTGGTCGGAATGATCGAGGAAACGTGCGCCGGTCGACGTGTCACGCGCGTCGTGCTCGAGGTGGGAAAGCTTGCCGCTGTGGTGCCGGATGCATTCCGCTTTTGCTTCGAGCTCTGTGCCGAAGGCACGGTCGCCGAAGGCGCCGCGCTCGAGATCATCGAGCTCGACGGGCACGGGAAGTGCCGAGATTGCGGGCGCGAGAGCGAGCTCGCTTCGATTTTTCAGGGCTGTCCGTGCGGCTCGCTCGCGCTCGAGCTGTTGAGCGGTGAACAGCTCAGGCTGCGCGAAGTGGAGGTGACCTGATGTGCGCGACGTGCGGTTGTGCCGGCGAGAAACCGAACGAGCAGCGCCACGCACACGGTTCGCCGCGCGCGCCCGTGAGCATGCACGGTCGTCGCGGCGCGCGAAAACCCGAGCCCACCAGCACGGTACGAATCGAACGAGCGCTGCTGCAAAAGAGCCAACGCCTCGCGGACCACAACCGGCACTGGCTCGCAGAACATGGCTGTGTGGCATTCAACATCATGGGCTCGCCGGGCGCCGGAAAGACCGCGCTACTCGAAGCGCTCGTGAAAGCCGCGCCGCGCTTCCCGCTGGCCGTCTTGGAGGGTGATCAAGCAACCGAGCGTGATGCCGAGCGCATCCGCAATGCGGGTTGCCGCGCAGTGCAGATCAACACCGGCACGGGCTGTCACCTCGACCCAATCTCGGTGCTGCGCGGCCTGGAGGCCTTGGAGCTCGCGGCGGGGTCACGCATTTTCTTCGAAAACGTGGGAAATTTGGTATGTCCCGCGCTGTTCGATCTCGGGGAAACAGCGCGCGTCGTGGTGCTCTCCGTGACCGAAGGAGACGACAAGCCACTCAAATATCCGCATATGTTCCGCGCGTGCGACGCGATCGTGCTCAATAAGGTCGATCTCTTGCCGCACGTCGAGTTCGACGTCGAGCGCGCGAGCAGCCATGCACGTACGCTCAATCCTGACGTCGCGATCTTTCAGCTGTCCGCCACGCGAGGACTCGGGCTCGCTCAGCTGAGTGATTGGCTGCTCGGGTTCGAGCCGGCCCAGGAAGTCAGAGCTTGACGCCGGAGCTGGCCGCCGAAGGCAGCGACGAGCACTGGAGCTCGCACGATGCCGAAGCCATCCTTTACCAGTTGGCGAACGCCTTCTTTGCCGACAGCGCGGTGTTTACGAATCCGGGCGCAGTTCGCGCGCGCGAGCCGAGTGAGCGCGCGCCAGAGCCCGAGATCGAGTTGCCCGTGCGCGAGAGCGTGGTGCTCGTGGTCGATGAAGCCGGCGAGATCGTGAGCGCCGGCGGAGCGGTGCACGCCACGTTCGGGCTCAGCGCGGAAGCGCTCCGCGGCACGCCGCTCGCGAACTACTTCTTGGGTGGTGTGCCACCGTCCTCGCGCCGCGCGCTCGGCCTGCGCAGTGATGGCTCTTCCTTTGCCGCACACGTGACGGTGGCCCAGATCCATGGCTGGCGTCTCACGCAATACGCCGTGCAGGATTTGACCGAAGATCACGCGCGCGTCATCGCCTCGCTGCGGGCCGAGGCGCGCTATCGCACGCTGGTCGAGCAAATCCCGGCCGTTACGTTCATGGCTTCGCTCGAAGAGGGTGATAGCGAGATTTACATCGGGCCTCAGATCGAAGCACTGCTCGGCTACACCCAAGCAGAGTGGCTAGAAGATCCAGTGCTCTGGTTCCAGCGCATGCATCCGGATGATCAAGGTCCCTGGAACGCCGAGTTCGCGCGGGGCTGCGCGGTTGGCGGCCCCTTCCGCGCGGATTGCAGGTTCTTCGCCAAAAGCGGGCGCACGGTCTGGGTTCACGGCGAAGCGCGCGTCGTGCGCGATCGGGAGGGTCGACCCTTGTTCATTCAAGGCGTGGCCTTCGACATCACCGACATCAAAGAAGCCGAAGCGCAAATGCGCGAAGCGCAGGCCTCGCTCGTGCGCACGGAGAAGCTCGCGGCGATTGGTGGGCTCGCAGCGAGTGTCGGGCACGAGCTCCGAAATCCGCTCGCCGCCATTCGCAATGCGTGGTTTTACTTGGATCGACGCTTGATTCAGAAAGCCGAAGCTCCGCCGGACGAGCGCGTGCTCCAGTTCTCACGCGTGATCACGAGCGAGATCGATCGCTGTGCCAAAATCATCGGCGAGCTCTTGGATTTTTCGCGTGAGCGCGCAGTCTATCGCGTACCGACCCCGGCGCGGGAGCTCGTGCAAAGCGCGCTCGCCGTGATCATGAAACCGGCGGACACGATCGAGCTCGTCAATGCAGTCTCGGAGGATTTGCCCGTGCCGAACTTGGACGCCGATCAATTTCGGCAAGTGCTCGTGAATTTGCTGCAAAACGCGGCCGAAGCCGTGAGCCAAGAAAACGGCCGAGTCGAGGTGAACGGTAGCCAAACCGGAGGCGAGCTCGTGCTGACCGTATCGGACAACGGCAAGGGCATGAGCGAAGACGTGCGCGCGCGCATCTTCGAGCCGCTCTACACGACCAAGCTGCGCGGCACCGGGCTCGGCCTCGCCATCGTAGACGGCATCATCAAACGTCACGGCGGCCACATCGAGGTCGCGAGCACGCTCGGGCGTGGCACGACCTTCCGCATTCGCGTGCCGCTCGGCGAGGCTTCCCGCGAAGCACCACCCGATTTAGGCGGCGCGGCAGACTTGCGAGGAAAACCCTTCAACGTTCGCTGAGCTGCGGGGCGAAAGCCGCGTCATTGCGCAGCGTCCAAGAGCGCCAACAAGCGCGCGAGAAAATCGGGGAAATGCAGGCCCTTGGGTAGTTGAGCGTCTACCTCTTGGCGCGCGGCATCGGCGTGGGCGCTCGCGCTCATCGCCACGATTTTCGCGCGCGGGAGCGAGCGACGGATGAGCGGAACGAGGTCCGAGCCGTAGCCGTCACCGAGAGCGTGATCGAGCAACACGGCGTCGTACGTGTGTGCGGGGTGCTCGAGGATGCGCGTCGCATCAGCGAACGAGACCGCGAGATCGACGCTGAAGCCATCGTCTTCGAGCAGGGTGGAAAGCGTCAACCGATTCGCTTCGTCGTCGTCGACGAGCAAGAGCTCCTTCATGCGATTCCTCCGAACGCCGAAGGCTCACCCGCGATTGGAATGCGCAAGCTCACCTCCGCGCCTTTCGCCGGCGCGCCGATGATCAAATCACCGCCCGAGCGCGTCGCGATGCGCCGAGCCATACACAAGCCGAGCCCCAGATGGCCTGGTTTGGTGCTCTCGAAGCGTTCCAAACACTTCTGCGGCTCGAGGATGCCGGGCCCGCTATCGACCACGCTGATCACGCAGTTGTCGAGCTCGCGCGCGAGCCGAAGGTGCACTTCGCCCGCGCCCGCCGCCTCCGCCGCGTTTTCGATCAAACAGCGCACGGCAATGGCCAACGCTTGTTCGTCGCCTTCGATCAAGAGCGTCTCGTCCACGATATTCGCGACGAGCGCGACCGACGCCGGCAGACGAGCGCACTGTGCCGCGAGGCGCACGCCATTGGCCGCCCGAATGACTTCGAGCTCACGCTTCCGGACGCCCTGCACGCGGCTCGTCCAAGCTTCGATCACCTCGTCCGTGCGTTGAACCTCGTTCTCGATTTTGAGCAAGAACTCGTTCACGCGTGGATCTCGTTCCGGGTTCACCTCGGTACCGAGCTTGCGCCGTACGAAAAACGCCAGATTTCGCACCGAAGCGATGCGATTACGCACATCGTGCCGAACGGGCGTGGCAGCTTCCTCGATGATGGCCAAAAGCTCGGTAGTGCGTAGGGGATCCGAGTGCGTCATTTTTTCACCGGAGTAGCGGCCCGCACGCGTGCGATGGCCGTCAAGAGATCTCGAATTTCGAACGGCTTGCGCAAACAGGTTGCGATGCCGCTTCGTGCAATGCTTCGCACTTGCTCGGCGGTCGCGAGGCCCGTGACGGCGATGATGTCCATGCGCGAGTCCACGCCCCGCAGTGCTTCACAAGTTTGAAGCCCGTCCAGCGGATGCATCACGAGATCCAGCACGCACACGTCCAAGCCGTGCGTGCGCGCGTAGTCCACGGCGCCGTGCCCATCCGCTCGAGTCTCCACTTGCATCCCGACCGAGCGCAGAGACGCCGCGAGCGACGAAGAAAAAGATTCCGTGTCGTCGACGATCAGCACCGCTTTGCGGCGCATCGCCCGCGCGACCACGTCCAAGATGCGATCCATCGCAAACGGCTTGTAGAGAATCGCAAAAAGGCCATCATTCAGCGCGCGCGTGACCAATTCCTCGGAGACGAACGCCGAGATCAGGATGAACGGAGTATCTAGCTTCCGCGCTCGCACTGCCGCGAGCACATCGACCCCGGTGGCGAGCGGCATCACCACGTCCGACACGATCAGATCGTACGGCTGTCGGTCGAGCAGGAGGATGGCTTCTGCACCATCGCGCGCCTCGACGATTTCGTAGCCCTCGAGCTCGAGATTCGCGACCAGCCCCGCGCGCACGCCCTCGTCGTCATCGGCGACCAAAATGCGCTTCGGTAGGCCTGCCTCGGCAGCCACGCCGTCCAGCGAGTGCGCGCCTGTGGCGTGGCTCACTTGCGCTCACCGAGCGCCGCCGAAAGAGCAGCCGTCGAACGTTTCAGGTGCGCGACTCCCGCAAACTGATTCACGCGCTCGATCAACTGCTGCGGGCTGAACGGCTTTCGCAGCATGCCGAGCATCTTGCGGTCTTCGTACGGTACGCGGTCGAGCAGCTCGTTCGCGTGGGCCGTAATTAGGATGAAGCAGGGTTTTTGCGCCAGGTTGAGCGCATCTACCTGCTGAAAAAACTCGACACCATCCATACCCGGCATCTGCCAGTCTGCGCACACGACGTGATAGTTTTCGCGTTTCATCAAATGCAGGGCTTGCGGGCCCGAAGTAGCGGAATGGACGACGAATTGCTCGGACAACACCGCTGCCATGCTCTCGAGCAGTGGGAAATCATCGTCGACCAATAGAACTCGGAAAGAGTCATATCGAGCCATGGCTCGGCTCCGTAATGCTGCGCATCGAACGCGTCCCCAGACGCTCACACCATAGCCGGTGCCGCCACCACAGTCGACGCGCGAACGGCGAGCTCAATCAAAACACATTCGCATCATGCGGCAGATCGCAACAAGCCCGGCGAAAACCGCCGCGAGCTCCGGCTTTTGCGACTCACCTGCGTGGCTCTGGCAATCGACGTGACTTTCGCGCGTTCGACTCGCGACTTCTGATATCCAGTCGCGCAGTTGAGGAGTTGCGAGAGTGCGCCGCTCGCTCGCTACAATCCGGGTTTGTTGCAATGTTCCCCGAAGAATTAGGGCACTCCGCAACACACCCGAGCTCCGAACGAACGTCCGCCCGCAATCGCGAGCGTCGATATTAACTCGCACGTTCGGAAGTCCGTACCGAGCGTCAGTGATTCAACGCAGGGCGGCGCTCACTCTCGGGTGTGAGACACGTGCGCCCGGCGCACAACACCTCGCAAGAAGGAACATTCGACGATGAATAAACTGGTCAAGATGGGGCGTGCGGTTCTGGTGCTCGGCTTTCTCGGCGTGCTGGTTTCAGCCGAGGCCAGCGCAGCGACGGCCACCGCGAACTTGAGCGTGAGCGCGACGGTCGCCGCGACTTGTTCCATCTCGACCACCGCCTTGGCCTTTGGCGCGTACGATCCGGTGGGCGCCAACGCGAGCTCGCCGCTCGACGGCACGGGCACTGTCGTCGTCACGTGCACCAGCGGCGCGCCTGCCGCCGTCACGCTCGGCCAGGGCGCGAATGCGAACACCGGCTCCACGGATGCGCTCCCACTCCGCCGCATGAAGGATGCGTCTGGCGCATTCCTCTCTTATGCACTGTATCAAGACAACGGTCACACGACGATCTGGGGCAACACCACACTCACCAGCGTTGCGCAGACCGGTTCGGGTACAACCTCGAGCATCAACGTGTATGGGCGAGTCGCTGCCGGCCAAAATGTGGGCACAGGCTCGTATACCGATACCGTCGTCGCGACAGTGACGTTCTGACGCGGAGTGATGTCTCGGTCGGCTTTCGTAGGGGCGTTCGCCTTGACGCTCGGGATAGCGGTAGTCGCGCAAGCGACCGCCGTGGCCGTCGACCCCACGCGCCTGCACTTGTCCGCGAAGGCGCATGCGCAAAGCCTCACCTTGCGCAACAGCGGCACCGAAAAAGCGCGCTTCCAGGTGAGCGCGTTCTCGTGGACGCAGTCGACCAGCGGTGAGATGCAGCTCACGCCCACACAAGACATCCTGTTCTTCCCTTCACTCCTGGAGATTGCGCCCGGCGAAACGCGCAAGATCCGCGTCACGACCGACGTGCCCGCGGACACGCTCGAGAAGAGCTATCGCTTGTTCGTGGATGAGCTGCCGCCGTCGAACGCGAACACCACGGGCTCGATTCGCGTGTTGACGCGGCTCGGGGTACCCATTTTTCTCCAGCCCGCGGCACCCGAGGCGCGGCCCACGCTGAAGGTCGCCGTGCAACGTTCGCACCTCTTGGTTTCTTTGGAAAATCACGGCAATTCCTATTTGATGGCGCAATCGGTGCGCGTCGTTGGCAAGAGCAAGGCCGGCGCCGTGCAGTTCGAGCGCGAGCTCCCGGCTTGGTACGTGCTCGCCCACGGGCGAAGGCAATACGATGTAGCGCTCGCCGATGCAGAGTGCGGAGCGCTCGATCAGCTCTACGCTACCAGCAAGACCGAGCACGGCATCGTGCGCACCGAGCTCGCGGTGCCGGCCGGTTCTTGCGCGAGCCAATGAGAGAGCCTTGTGCGTGCAGGCTCACTCTTCGTCGCTGCATGGCTCGGCGTGATTGCGCTCGAGCCGAGCGCGCGAGCCGAGCCCGAGCAGGTCGCAAAACGCGGCATCTATCAGCTCGACGTGAACGGAACGACCGTCGATGACGTGATCGTTTTGATGGTGCCGGGTGACGTGCTCATCCCCCTTGATGCGCTGCGCCGCGGCGGTGTCGTGCGCTTGAAGTCCGCGCCGGTCCAGGTCGGCGCTACGGCATATGTCTCGCTCGCAGCGAGTGAACCGAAGCTCAAGTACTCGATCAACGAGAACGACCTCACCCTCGATGTGAACGCGCCTCCCGACGCGCTCGCCGAAACTACCGTCGATGTCTCCGATCACGCACCCCAAGGCGCTTGGTACACCGAAGAAACGAGCGCCTACCTCACGTACGCGCCGAGCCTGATCGACCTGACGCAGTTTCGCGCGTTCGTCGAAGCGGGACTCAACTCCGGCGCGCTCCGCGTGAGCACCAACGCGAGCTACGATGCGCAGAATGGCGCAGTGCGCTTGATGAGCCAATGGGTGCAAAGCGATCGCCAGAACGTGCGCGAGCTCGTGATCGGTGATTGCTACGCCAGCACGGGCGCGCTCGGCGGCTCGGCGTTACTCGGCGGCGTCACTTTTCAGCGCAATTTCGCGCTCGATCCGTATTTGGTGCGGGTGCCGCGGCTCGGTTATCAAGGCAGCGTGATGGCGCCTTCGACCGTCGATGTGTACGTGAACAACGTGCTCGTGCGGCGTGTCGCCGTCGAACCGGGCCAATTCGATCTTCAGGGGATCGCGCCGCTCAGCGGAGCCGGCAACGTGCGCTACGTGATCAATGATCCGCTAGGACGCACGAGCGATGTCGCGTTCGACTATTACGCGGCTGCGACCGTGCTCCGGCCTGGGCTCTCGGAGTATGCGTATTCAGTTGGTTTCGTGCGCGAAAGGTACGGCATGGCGAGCTTCGACTACGGCGAGCCGATGCTGCTCGCGCACTACCGCATCGGGCTCACCAACGCGCTCACTGCGGGCGCGCGCTTCGAGCTCGCCAAGAGTCGCGGCAGCGGCGGCAGCGAGATCACAATCGCGGGGCGCGTCGGTGAGCTCGATCTCGCATCGGCTGCGAGCAGCGATAGTCGCAGCGATCCTCGGCGCGGTTCTGCGGGCCAAATTGGCTATTATTACCAAGCGGGCAAGGTGTCGCTGCGTGCGGTCGTCAAATACACATCGCGCTACTACTCGACTGTCAACCTTGCGCCGACGGATGATCGCCAGCTCGTCGAATATTCGACGGCGAGCGGCGTCGCGCTCGGGCCGCGCGTCTCGATCTCCGGGCAAGTTGGGTTCGGGAGCTCACGAGACACCGGGCCGCACGCGCAGATGTCGCTCATCGGCAACGCGCAGCTCTCTCGTAGTCTGTCGCTCCAACTCGTCGGCACGCGCAGCGACAACCAAATCGGGCAAACACAGTACGAGGCATTCGCGACGCTGAATTTCGCCTTGGCCGGCAACCACACGGCCTCGCTCAACGCGCACGCGACCAGCATCAGCAGCGATGCCACCGCGAGCGTGACGAAACCCATCATCGGCACGACGGGCTTCGGTTACCAAGCGAGCGCTACATACGGCCCGACGCGCCGCTATGTCGCCGCGCTGCAGGCTCAAACCTCGTTCATTCACGCCGACGCGAGCTACTTCAACGAAAACGGGCGCTCACACTCCGTCATCGATGGCTCCGGCACGCTCGTGTACATGGAAGGCGCGGGCGTATTCGCGAGCCGCCCGATCGATCAATCCTTCGCGGTCGCCGTGGTTCCGGGGGTGGCCGACGCATCCGCGTATTTGAACAACCAAGAGATCGCGCGCACGAATGCAGCAGGCGTCGCGTTCCTGCCCAACCTTCTGCCCTATTACGGCAATCGCGTGCGCGTCGACGATCCGGATTTGCCGAACGACCTCGAGATCGAAGACGGTGAAGTAATCGTGGCGCCGCCGCCACACGGTGGCGCAAAAATCGTGTTTCAGAGCCGGAGACTGCGACTCGTGCGCGGCAAGCTCGACCCGCGCGGGTTGCCGCTCGAGGCAGTCC
>FTDA01001773.1_pt1 | contig 11858 bp, 10 predicted proteins | sample 1639731 | NCBI WGS metagenome assembly FTDA01 (sample SAMEA3914869, study PRJEB12502) | metagenome | biome: forest; material: soil | place: USA | collected 2012-03-12 | depth 0.1 m
ACTGGATGCACTGCGCACGCCGCACCCGAAGCTCATGGGCATGGCGCTCTTCGTGCGCGTGCGGAGCTCCACGTTGAAGCTTTCGCCGCGCGCGCTGCGCGCTGTGCTCGACGTCGAGCTCGCCGAGCGACTGCCCGCGTTCTTGACCGAGCCGGCGCGTTTGCAGCCGCTCCCCGTGCTCGGAGTACCCGGCTGGGCGCCCGCGCAATGCGCGGAATTCTACCAAAATGAAGGCTATTTCCGGCGCGCGCGTCAACGCCTGCGCGCGCGACCGAAGACCGCGTTCCTCGAGCTCAGCCGGTGATCTGCAGCGCTTCGTCGCACGCGGCCACGAACTTCGGCCACATCGCGCGCAGCACGTCTGCCGAAAATTGCGTGTACTGCGCGGAGCCGTCGAGCACGAGGTGCTCCACGAACGCCTCATCGAGCTCGCGGCTCTTCCGCACTTGAAACTCGATCTCGTCGGCGAGCCGCAGCAGCGCGACGCTGAGCCCGATGTTGCCGCCGATGGACAGCGCGCGCCCGACTTGGTGGTGCAGCGCGACGACTTGAGAAATCTCGGAGGGCAGCTTCCAGCGCTCGAGCACGTGCGCGCCGAGCACGGCGTGGTCGTAGCCGGCGAACGCGCGTTCGTGCACGTGGATCAAGTCCGGCGTCGCGAGCGCGGCCGGATCGATCGCGTCGTAGCGAATCTCGCCCACCTGCATCGCGAGCAATTTCCCGATGTCATGCATCAAGCCGCTCAAAAATAGGTGATCTACGCCCTTGAAGCGCCATTCGGTGCCGAGCACGCGAGCGACGGCGGCCACGCACAAGCAATGGTTGCGGAAGGCGAGCCCGTAGCCCTTCTTCGCGTCAGCAAACATGCCGAGCGTGGCGAGCGCGACGACGATTTCAGTCACCGCGCGCGCGCCGAGGCGCATCACGGCGTCTTCGACACTGCGGCATGGAGCCGTCGGCGCATACAACGCGGAGTTCGCGACGCGTAGCAGCCGAGCGGTGAGCGCGGGATCTTGCTCGATCGCTTTGCGCACCTTCGGAATCGGGGTATCCGGATCGGCGAGCAGCTGCATTACACGCTGGGCGACGACTGGGAACGGCTTCAGACCCGCGGCGAGCGCAGCTGCGGCGGCGAGTGACTTCGAAGCCTGCTCGGCGGTGCGCTCCGGATCTTCGTCACCGAACCAAAGCTCTTCGCGAATCGTCTCGGCGAGCTTGCGTTGATTGGTCGGCAATGGAGGCGGACGGTGAATCGAGTTGGGTGCAGGGTCAGGAGCCGAGTGGGCCATTCCAGTCGATGGAACGGATCGCTGACATTCGGCTTAAGGGCTCGTGCTGCAAAATGCCGCCGTTTCGGCGGCAGATTTCGTCGGATTCGGGGGAAAGGGCGCGCTCAGCCGAGTGAGGAACCGCGTTCATCCGGCTCGATGTGGGCGAAGGTGCGGTCCTGCTAGTCCGTGACGCGAGTGACCCACTCTCGCGCGAGCCACGCGGAGATCGCGCTGAACGCGCGCGGGACGTCGCGCGTTTCGTCGCCCGTGTCGAACGCGGAGCAGGCTCGGCTCACGGTTTCGCCAGCGAGCGCGAGCGTGAGCGCGCGCAGCTCGTCGGGCGCGAGTCGCTCGTGCGTGACCGCGTGCCGTCGACGAAATACGGCCACGCCGCACGACGTTGCGCCGGGCGTTGGATTCGCCGACGTAGCGAAGAGCTCGAGTGCCGCGGGCGCTAGCTCGAGCACGCAAAGCGAAGGCGCAAAGTGCAGGCGTTGCTCGGGAAAGCGCGCCGGATCGACGGCGCTCGCCGTCGCGATTTCGTCTGCGTCGGGCGCAACCAGCGCGAGCAGGCGCGCCCATTCGAGCCGCGCCAGATCGCGGCACGCCGGCGCAACGCTGTCGTCTTCTGCCAAAAACTCGGCGAAATGCCGGCCCACGCGCTCGACCGCGGGGTGCTCCGACGGCGCTCGCTCCAAATACAAAAGCCCGAGCCGCTCGAATTCCGCGTGGCCGAGCGCTTCGCGCGTGCGCTCGAACACGGACGCGAGCACGTCGAGCAAGCGATAGTGATAGCCGCGGTTGTAGATGCGCATCAGCTCGCGCGCCGACAACTTCGGCCCGTCTTTGAAGACCTCGCGCAAATCTTCCGGCGGCCCGCTCGTCGACGTCGCGACGCGGGCGAAGTAACGCTCGAGCTCCGCGAGGTTCACGGGCTCACCGTCGAAGCGACTCGAAAATGGCGCGCGGCGATCGCGCGCGCTTTTTCGGCTTCTGCTTCGAGCTCGGCGAGCGACGGCACTCGTTCATCCCATTCGATGATCGTGGGCACTGGGCCGAAGCACGCGAGCGCGAGCTCGTACAAATCCCAAACTTCGCGGGTCACGATCGAGCCGTGATCGTCGAGCAAGAAGCCGCCGCCGTCGCTGTGCCCGGCTAGATGCATTTGTTGGACGCGGGCCGGCGGAATGCCGCGCAAATACTCCACGCCAGAAAAACCGAGATTGTGCGCGCTGACGAAGACGTTGTTCACGTCCAGCAAAATGCCGGCGTCCGCGCGCTCCACGACCTCACTTAAAAACTCCCACTCGGTCAGCGCGCTGGCCCGATACTCCACGTAGCTCGACACGTTCTCGAGCAAGATTTGGCGCCCGAGCGCATCTTGCACCGCGCGCACGCGCGTGACGACGTGCGCGAGCGCCTCCTCGGTGTAAGGCAGCGGCCATAGATCGTGCGCGTAGTGCCCGCCGAACGTGCCGAAGCACAAATGATCCGAAACCGAGCAGGCCTCGAGCTCGCGCGCGAGCGCCGAAAGCTCCGTCAAATAGCAATGGTTCAGCGGATCGACTCCGCCGATCGACAGCGAAACGCCGTGCAGCGCGACGGGCTTGTCCGCGCGCACGCGCTCGAGCACCGCCCGCGCCCGGCCGCCACGGCCCAGAAAATTTTCGGAGGTTGCTTCGGCGAAATCAGCGCTCGTGCCGCGCTCGAGCAGCTCACCGTAGTGCTTCGCCCGCAGCCCGACTCCGACGGGAGCTGCGCGCGCGCCCGCGCTCAGGGCTTGTTGCGGATCTGGAGCGTCGAGCACTGCGCTTGGGTCTGCGTGTAGACATAGCCCGTTCCCTTGCACTCGTTCTTGCCGGCGCACTCACTCTTGCCATCGGCCGTGGCGCATTCGGAGAGGCCGGCGCAGGCGTTGCCGCCTTCACACTTGATGGCCTGGCTGGTGCTCGAGGTATCTTCGCTCGCGCTGCTGCAGGCGCTCGCTGCGAGTAGAGTGGCCACTGCGAGCGCGATGCTCGTTCCCTTATTGAGCTCCATCTGCTTCCTCGATCCTGGGCTGAATGGCCGTGCCGGGCGGCTACGGCCGAGCAGTATAGCTCGCGCTCGCAAAATGGTCAGCGCTTCCACGTTTTCCGTGAAACTCGCGCTGAAAGTCCGGGCTATGCTCGAGCCGTGCGCACGGACGAAGAGCTGATGGCCGCTTACGTAGCGGGCGACAAAGCGGCTTTTCGCGAGCTGTTTCAGCGTTATGCGCCACTTTTGCAGCGGACCATGGCGCGCGATCTGCGCACGCCCGAGGAGGCCAGCGATCTGGTGCAGCAAACGTTCCTGCATTTACATCGCAGCCGCTTGGACTTCGAGCCCGGTCGTAAACTGAAACCTTGGATCTTCACCATCGCGCTCAACTTGAAGCGCGAGTATTTCCGCCGCACTCGTCGTCGACACGAGACTTCGCTGGACGACGATCGCGCGCCGGAGCCGTTCGAAGGGCCGCGCGGGCAAGAGCGCTCGGACGCCGCGCGCGAAACGACGCGAGCGCTCGAGAGTCTGCCGCCCGATCATCGTGAGGTGATCGAGCTGCATTGGTTCGGCGGGCTCAGCTTTCCGGAAGTCGCCGAAGCGGTCGGCTCCACCGTGGCCGCGGTGAAGGTGCGCGCGCATCGCGGTTACGTCGCGCTACGCGAGAAGCTCGGCGAGCATGCGCCGGATCCTGCGCGCGTCGCGGGCAAGCGCACCGCGGAGGGCATGCACTGATGGACTGCGCGCAAATTCGCGAAGCTCTCCTGCGCGGAGAAACGCCGTCGGGCGCGGAGGCCGAGGCCCACCTCGAAGCGTGCCCGCATTGCCGCGAGCTCTTGGCGCAAAATGCCGAGCTCGGTCGCTCGCTCGCGCTCGCCAACGAGGCCCCGCTTCCGCTCGGGTTTCCCGAGGATTTGTTCGACCGACTCGAAGCGCGCGTGGCCGACGAAAGCGGGCTGCGCGCTTGGCTCCGCTCACGCCCCAGTAAAGTGCGCTTTGCGCTCGCAGCGGCGAGCGTGCTCGGCGTGGTCGCCTTCGGCGGCATGCACATGCATCGGCCGGACATGGCCGCGTATCCACCCGCGCGCTTGCTCGGTCTGCTCGTGGTGTACGCGCTCGGCATTGCGCTCGCGTTCGGCAAAGAGCTGTTCGAGTCCGTGCGCAAGACTTCGTTCGCAGACTACGGCTGGCTCATCGTGGGCGCGCTGGGCGTGCCGTTCCTCGTCGCGTTCGCGCCGCCAACGGAAGCTAGCCGCGCGTTCGGGCCCGAAGGCGCGCTCGGTTGTTTCTCGTTCGGCGTGCTCCTCACTTTACCGACCGCCGCGCTTTTGTGGGCATTCGATCGCGATGATCGCTTGAGCCTGCGCACGGTGTGCTTGAGCGCGGCCGCGCTCGGGCTCGCGGCGAGCACCATTCTCGAGCTGCACTGCCCGAGCGGAAACTTCGTGCACGTGATCTTGGGGCACGCGAGCATTGGAGTTGCGTGGTTCTTGGCTTGGGGGCTCGCGCGACGGGTGGAACGCGCGAAGTAGACTCACGCCCAACGAGAGTCTGACCGACACGCTTCGTGATACCCAAAGGGGTGAACAGGCGCCAGCCGCGTAACGAATCGCGAGAGCGGCCAAACGCCGTGCTAGCGCAGGGCTAAAATCAAACCTGCCGAAGCGCTAGGCGCCGCAGATCACCGCGCAATTCCTACTTCCGAAAATGCGCCGCGAACGGGTTATTGCTGAAGCCCTGCGCGCCAGTTTGCGGCTTTTGCTGCGGCCGATTGGCGTTATTTTGCGGGCGACCGCCGCGTTGATCTGGGCGCGTGCCGGGTTGTTGCTGCGGGCGACCGCTCGCGCCGCCGACTTGCGCGTCACTGCCTTTTTTGGCGCTGAGCGCGATGCGCTTCCGCACGAGATCGACCTCGAGCACGCGCACGCTCAGCTTGTCGCCGACTTTGACGACCTCGTTCGGATCTTTGACGAACCGATCCGCCAGCTGTGAGACGTGCACGAGCCCATCTTGATGCACGCCGATGTCCACGAACGCGCCGAACGCGGTCACGTTCGTGACCACGCCTTCGAGCACCATCTCGGTTTTCAGATCTTCCATCGTGCGCACGTCGTCGCGGAATTTGGGCGGCTCGAACGTCGCGCGGGGGTCGCGGCCTGGTTTTTTCAGCTCGCTCAAGATGTCGTCGAGCGTGAACGAACCGACATCGCCGGCTTGGTACTTCTTCGGATCGAGGCGATCCAAAAGCTCCCGATTGCCGATCAGGGAAACCACCGGCACTCCCAGATCCTGCGCCATCTTTTCGACCAAGGCGTAGCGCTCGGGGTGCACCGCGCTGCCGTCGAGCGGGTGTTCGCCACCGCGGATGCGCAAGAAGCCCGCGGCCTGCTCGAACGTGCGCGGCCCGAGGCCCGGCACTTCGAGCAACTTGGCGCGGCTCGAGAAGGCGCCCTTTTCGTTCCTGAACGCGACGATCTTCTTCGCCAACGTCGGCCCGATGCCGGCGACGCGCGAGAGCAAGGGCGCGCTCGCGAGGTTCACCTCCACGCCCACGTTGTTCACGCAGCTCTCCACGACTTCGTCGAGTTTTTTTGCCAAAAACGGCTGGAAAACGTCGTGTTGGTATTGCCCGACGCCGATCGATTTCGGGTCGATTTTGACGAGCTCCGCGAGCGGATCTTGCAAGCGTCGCGCGATGCTGATCGCGCCGCGCACGGTCAAATCGAGATCGGGAAACTCGTCGCGCGCGACGTCACTCGCCGAGTACACGCTCGCGCCGGCTTCACTGACCGCGACGCACAGCGGCTTCGGTCCTTGCGTGAGCCCTTCTTCCTTCAGCAAATCGCGCACGAAGGCTTCCGTCTCACGGCCGTGCGTGCCGTTGCCCACGGCGATCGCCGCGAGCGGGTATTTCTTGCACAAAGCGCGGAGTGACTGGCGCGCGCGTTCCAGCGCGGCGTCCCCTTGCACGAGGTAAATCGTCTCGTGTTCGAGCAATTTGCCGGTGTCGTCGACGATCGCGCATTTGCAGCCGGTGCGCTGGCCCGGATCGATGCCGAGCACCGTTTTTGTCCCGAACGGCGCAGCGAGCAGCAGCTCACGCAGGTTCTGCGCGAACACGTCGATCGCGCCTTTGTCGGCTTGCAGCTTGAGCTCGACGCGCACGTCCACTTGCACCGAATGCAAGAGCAGGCGATCGACGCCGTCCTTGATCGCGGCCGAGAGCTCTCCGGCCCAGGGCGACGCGGCCGTCAGCTTCACGTGCTTCTCGATGAACGGCACGATGTTGCTCTGATCGACATCCAGCCCCGCGCGCAGCACGCCTTCCGTCTCGCCGCGGCGGATCGCCAAATAGCGATGCGACGGGATCTTCGCGATTGGCTCGTTGAACTCGGCGTAGCTGTCGAATTTCGTGGTTTTGTCCTCGAAATCTTTGGTTTTGCCGACGCGGATGCTGCCGTGCTGCACGTACGCTTCACGCGTGTGCTTGCGCACTTCTGGATCTTCCGTGATGCGCTCGGCGCAAATGTCGCGCGCGCCCGCGAGCGCGGCGGCGACATCCGGCACTTCTTTCTCGGGGCTGACGAAGCCCAGCGCGTTCGCCTGCGGCGACCCTTCACGGCTCTGACCCCAAATCAAATCCGCGAGCGGCTCGAGCCCACGTTCTTTGGCGATGGTCGCGCGGGTGCGGCGCTTGGGCTTGAACGGCAGGTACAGATCCTCGAGCTCCGCCTTCGTTGCGGCGGTCGCGATCTTTTTTGCGAGCTCGGGCGTGAGCTTGCCTTGGCCTTTGATCTCCGTCGTGATCGATTTACGGCGCGCTTCGAGCTCGACGAGATACGCGCGGCGCTCCTCGATGTTCCGGATCTGCACCTCATCGAGCCCGCCCGTCGCTTCTTTGCGATAGCGCGCGATGAACGGCACGGTCGCCGCTTCGCCCAACAGCTGGACGACGGCGCTGACGGAGGCGCGCGGCAAGTTCAGCTCGGCGGCAAGCACGGGCACGGGATCGAACGGCGTCTCGACGGGCTCGGTCATGGGGCAAGGTTTGTTAGGCCCGCGCTAGACTTTTGTCCAGTACGCGCTTTCGTGGTGTCAAAGTAGACCGGACTCGATTACGCCCGAGGCCCATGAGCCCGAAGGGCCTTCTCTTCATCACGCTCTTCAACAGCATCCTCGGGTTGAGCGTGCTGTTTCCGATTTTGGCGCCGCTCGGGCGTGAGCTCCATTTCAGCGAGCTGCAGATCGGCGCGTTCTCGGCGACCTACGCGGTGATGCAAGCGCTGATGAGCCCGTACTGGGGCAAGCTGAGCGAGCGCATCGGACGAAAGCGCGTGCTCTTGACCGGCATCTTCGGGTTCGGCGTCGGCTTCATGGGCTTCGCGCTGATCGCGGACTTCGGCGCTCGTGCGCATTTGCCGACCACGACTTTGTTCGCGTGCTTGATCGCGGCGCGCATCGTCGGCGGCGGATTCTCGGCCGCGACGTTGCCGACCGCGCAGGCTTACATGGCAGATCTCACCGAGCGCCGCGATCGCACCGCGGGCATGGCCATCGTCGGAGCGGCCTTCGGGCTCGGGGTGATTTTCGGACCGCTGATCGGCGCGGGGCTCTCGCGCGTGAGCTTGCTCGCGGCCGTGTATTTTTCGGCGTCGATCGCGTTTTTGAACGGGATTTTCGTGTGGTTTTCGCTGCCGGAATCCAAGCGCGTGCTGGCGCCGGAGCCGCCGCGAAACTCCGCGAAGGTCGCGCGCTCGCTGTGGCCGCTGCTCGCGATTGGCTGCACGCTCAGCATCGCCTCCGTCGCGATGGAGCAAACGATCAGCTTTTACTACCAAGATCGCTTGCACCTCACGAACCGAGACACGCCGCGCTCGGTGGGCATGGCGCTCGGGGTCTACGGTTTGGTCGCAGTGTTCACGCAGGGCTTCTTGGTGCGACGCTACAAGTGGTCGCCGTTGCGGTTGCTCGGGGTCGGCATGCCGATCGCGCTCGTGGGCTACGTGCTTTTGGTGTTCGCGCATCGCTTCGCCGCGCTCACGTGCGCGCTCGGGGCGCAGGCGTTCGGGCAGAGTCTCGCGATCCCCGGCGTCACCGCCGGGCTCTCGCTCGGCGTGAGTGAGGACGAGCAAGGCGTCGTGGCCGGCTTGAACAGCTCCGCGCTCGCCGTCGGGCGCGTGCTCGGCCCGCTCGTGGGCACCGGTTTGTACCGATTTCACGCCGAATATCCCTATATTTTGAGCGCTTCGCTGATCGTGATCGTCCTCAGCGCGTTTCTCGCGAACGGCCAGCTCCGGCGCACGCTCGCGAGCGACGCGGTGTGATGCCATCGCCGTTCACGCTCGCGCTGCTCGCACTCACGGCGTTCGTGGCCGGCGTGGTCGATGCGGTGGCGGGTGGGGGAGGGCTGTTCACGGTGCCCGCGTTGCTCGCGGTCGGCTTGCCACCGAGCGTCGCGCTCGCGACGAACAAAGGCCAGGCCGCGCCGGGCGCGGTCGCCTCGTTCGTCACTTTTTTTCGGCGCGGCGGCGTGGACCGGGCGCGCGCCCCGCTCGGCTTCGCGTGCGGTTTTCTCGGCTCGCTGCTCGGCGCGCGGCTCTTGCTCGCGATGCGTCCGGAGCCGCTACGCCCGATCTTGATCGCGCTGCTCTTGTTCGCGCTCGGCGTCTTGCTCCTGCGCTCGCGCATTCGCGTGCGAGCGAAGCCGCTCGCGCACCCGCGGCTCGCGCTGATCGCCGTTTCGCTCTCGCTCGGCGCGTACGACGGCTTCTTCGGGCCGGGCACGGGCTCGCTCTTGATTGCCGCATTCGTCACGTTTTTCGGCGATTCACCCTTGCTCGCATCCGGAAACGCCAAGGTCGTGAATCTGGCTTCGAACCTGGCGGCGTTCGCTACGTTCACGTTACGCGGCGCGGTGCTCTGGCACATTTCGCTGCCGATGGCGCTCGCGAACATCATCGGCGCGCGCCTCGGAGCGCGCCTCGCACTGCGTCAAGGTGATGGCTTCGTGCGCGTGGTCGTGACCGTGGTGGTGCTCGCGGTGGTCGCGAAAATCCTCTTCGATATGCTCAAATCTGCTCATTCTGCGTAACCGTCACCAAAACGCTGGCGAGCGTGGCGGCGAGCACGTATCTCTAAACTGAAACCAGTCCCATTCGTTTTCGTGACACGCTCGGACGCGAGCGAACATCTAGACATCACCGCACATGCCATTCCCGAAAGACTTCATCTGGGGCGCGGCCGCCGCCTCTTATCAAATCGAAGGCGCAGCGTACGAAGACGGCAAGGGCCTCTCGGTCTGGGATATGTTCTGCAAGAAGCCCGGCGCAGTCTTCCAAAAGCACACGGGTGATGTGGCGTGCGACCACTATCATCGTTATCGCGAGGACGTGGGGCTGATGAAAGCGATCGGCCTGCAGGCGTATCGGCTCAGCATTTCCTGGCCGCGCGTGATCCCGAACGGCACCGGCGCGAAGAACGAAGCCGGCCTCGCGTTTTACGATCGCTTGATCGATGCGCTGCTCGAAGCCGGGATCGAGCCGTTCGTCACGCTATTTCACTGGGATTATCCGCTCGCGCTCTACCACCAAGGTGGCTGGCTGAATCCGGACGCGTCGAGCTGGTTCGCGGATTACACGGCCGTAGTCGTCGATCGCTTGTCCGATCGCGTGAAGCGCTGGATGACGTTCAACGAGCCGGCCGTGTTCATCGGCACCGGGCACAAGGACGGTTATCACGCGCCCGGCGACAAGCTGCGCCTGGCCGAGGTGACGCGCGCCGCGCATCACGTCTTATTGGCGCACGGCAAATCGGTGCAAGTGATTCGCGCGCGCGCGAAGACGCCGAGCTACGTCGGGTACGCGCCGAACGGCACCGTGCGCATCCCGCACACCAATTCGGCGTCGGACATCGCCGCCGCCAAACACGCCATGTTCGATACGTTCGATCAGGGCGTCTGGCAAAACGGGCTTTGGATCGATCCGGTCTACCTCGGCTATTACCCGGAAGGGTTACTAAAGGCCTACGGCGCCGAAGGTCCGCCGGTGCGCGCCGGAGATCTGGAACAAATCCACCAACCGCTCGATTTCTTCGGCACGAACATCTACTCGTGCGATCGCGTGCGGACCAAAGCCGGCGGCGAACCGGGCGCGGACACGGTGCAATACGGCCCCGGCTATCCGCTCACCGGCATCAATTGGCCGGTCGCGCCGGATTCGCTGTATTGGGGCGCGCGCTTCTTCTGGGAACGCTACCAAAAGCCGCTCTTCATCACCGAAAACGGCCTCTCGCTGCGTGATTGGGTCTCGCTCGATGGCAAAGTCCACGACCCGAATCGGATCGATTTTCTGACTCGCTATCTCGCGGCGTTGCGCCGCGCGAGCGAAGACGGCGCGAACGTCGCCGGCTACTTCCAGTGGTCGATCCTCGACAACTTCGAGTGGGCCGAAGGCTACCGCGAACGCTTCGGCCTAATCCACGTCGACTACGAAACCCAAAAGCGCACGCTCAAAGACTCCGCGCATTTCTTCGGAGACGTGATCCGCAGCAATGGCGAAAACCTGCCCGCGCTCGCGCCGACGGTGGGTTGATTTTCTGGGGTTCAGCGCTGACGCCGCGGCACGCGTGGGTAGCCCGAACATCGTCGAGCTGCGAGCTACCGATGCGCGCGATCGCCGACAGCGCTGAACCCCAAAAACATCGGCGACTCAGCAGAGGCGCCCGTCGCGCAACAAAGCGCGCGGGTGGCCGAGCGCCACGTAAAGCGCAGGGCAAGAAAACAAAACTCACTGACTCGCAAACGTCGGCGGGCGTCTACTCTTAACGGCGTTGACGGTTGCTGTGAGCTCGTCGCGATCGGCGCGCAGGCAGGCGTAACAATCGTCTGCCTTTTTCGGGCCGCAGCCGCGCTTTGCGTTGAGCTTCGAGAGCAAGTGTTGCGAGCGGCGATCGCCGTCGGTGAGCGCTTTGGGCAGGAGAGCGCGGAAGTCTTCGCACGTTTCGGCGCCGCGCAGCGCGAGCGCGACGGCGAGCGCGGGCGAGGCTTTGGGTTTTTCGTCCGCGCTCGTGAGCAGCGAGTGCGCGAGCTCGGTCGTGTCCGTGCGCTCGGTGGTGGCGGTCCACACTTCGTACAGCAGATCGGCGCCAGTCGCGTCGAGCGCGGTCATCGCGGAGAGCGCGTCCGGCGCGGTGAGCGGATCGGCCGCCAAATGCAGGAGCTCGGTTTGCGTCGCGCCGTCTTTGCCGAGCGCGGGATTTGCGGCGATTTTCTCGCGCAATTCGCGGGCCGCGAGCTGCTTTTGCTCGGCGTGCGCGGCGGCCACGCGCAGCACGTCATTCGCGCGCAGCGAGCCGGGCGCGCGCTGTTCGAGCTCCGCCAATGACGGCGAGGTCGAGCCATTCGCCGCGCTCGCGGGCGAAACCACGGACGAGCTCGGCGCAGCGCTGTTCGCCTCGACCGCGCGCGGATGCGGTTTCGGCGCGTGTCGGCCGAGCAAGACGAGTAACAGCGCAAACGCGACGGGCAGCACGAGCATGCCGAGCACTGGCCGCTGCCCGATGTAACGC
>FTDA01001137.1_pt1 | contig 11830 bp, 8 predicted proteins | sample 1639731 | NCBI WGS metagenome assembly FTDA01 (sample SAMEA3914869, study PRJEB12502) | metagenome | biome: forest; material: soil | place: USA | collected 2012-03-12 | depth 0.1 m
GCGGCATCGGCAGCGGCCCGGTCGAGGCATTCGTGGCCGCGCTCGCGACCTTGGGCGCGCACGTCGAAGTCGCCGACTACGCGGAGCACGCGGCTTCACCAGGCGCCGACGCGCGCGCGGTGGCGTACGTCGCGCTGCGCGTGGACGGCGCCGAGCGCTACGGCGCGGGCCGCCATCAAGACGTCGCGCTCGCCGCCTTCGCCGCGATCGTGAGCGCGTACAACCGCATCGTCAGCGCCGAAAACCTCGCTGCCGGTGCGGCGACCGCGCGAACCTCGAGCGCGGCGACGTAGCGCCCGTCAAAACGTGACGAACAGCTCGTCGATCGGCGGAGCCTTGTCGATGATCTTCAAATCGACCAGCTGATCGGCGAGCGTTTGCCAGCGCGCTTTCGACATTTGCCCGAGATTTTGCGCCGTCATCCCCGCAGGCTCGATCAGCGGCTTCTGCGCCGCGACCGCTTGGATCAGCGTCGCTTGATCGAGCGAGGCGTTCAGCTTGCCGAGCACCGCGTTCGTCGCCTGCGGATGATCGAGGTAGTCCTGCCAGCCCTCGCGCGCCGCGAGCACGAAATTCTTGGCCAGCTCCGGATGATCCTTCAGCAGCTCGCGGCGCGTGATCACGACGGTGCCGTAAGGGTTGAAACCGGAGTCCGCGATCAGGAACACCTGCGGATCGCCGCCCTTTGCTTGCGCGGCGATCGGCTCCGAGCTCACGTAACACTGCTGCCCGAAGCTCGGATCGCTCAGAAAATGCGCGACGCCGCCGTCATACGGCACGACTTTCACGCCTTGCCAGCTGAACTTCTTCTTCAAGAAGGAGACGTACGCGAGGCCCGTCTCGAGCCCGAGCGTGCCGGAGTGAAAGGCGTCTTCGAGCTTCGTCAGCTTGCGCGAAGCGTGCACCATGATGCCTTGCGGGTGCGTTTGAAACACCGCGAGCAGCGCGACCACGTCTGCGCCGCGCGCGCGCGCCGTGATGAGCTCATCCGCGCCGACGGTGCCGAAGTCCGCGCGGCCCGTCGCGACCATCTGCAAGACCGGCACGCCCGCGCCGCCGCCTTGGATCTCGACCGCGAGGTGGAAACGCGTGAACGCGCCGTCCTCACGCGCGGCGTAAAAACCGCCGAATTCCGGCTCGGGCACCCAATCGAGCGCGAGCTTCACGGGCGCGAGCACCGGCGCGACGGCGCCCGTCGAGCTCACGGCGCTCGCGGCGGCCTCGGGCGCGGACTTCTTCGAGCACGCGCTGCTCGCGAGCGCGAGCACGAGCGAAAGAGCGAGCGAACGGCGCAGCGTATTCACGCGAGCCTTCTACCATTGAGCGCGGAGTCGTCGCAAAAGCAGGCCGCCCAGCGCGCTCACCACGGCGAACAACGACAAGCCGAGGAGCGCGGCGAGCAGCACCGCGGCGAACAACAAATCCGTGCGCAATTGCCGGTAGGCCGCGAGCACCGTGATGCCGAGCCCCGCGCTGCCCTCGGAGAAACCAGCCACGAACTCGCCGACGATCGCGCCGATCACGGCCAAGCCCGAGGCGACTTTGAGCCCCGTCACCATGCTGCCCACCGCGGACGGGAGGCGCAGCTTGAGCAACGTATCGCCGAGGCCCGCACCGTAGAGCCGAAATAGATCTGCGAGCCGCGGATCGACGCTGCGAAAACCCGCCAGCGTGTTCGCGATGATCGGAAAGACCGAGACGATGAAGGCGGAGACCGAGACGGCGCGGAGCCCGGGCCCAAACCACAAGACGAGCAGCGGCGCGATCGCGACGATCGGCACCGTCTGCAGGAACAGCGCGTAGGGATAGAGCGCGCGCTCGAGGAAGCGCGAGAGCGAGAACAGCACGCCCACGAGCGAGCCGAAGACCGCGCTCAGCGCAAATCCGAGCAAGGCACCTTCGGCCGTGGTCAGCAGCGAGCCGGCGAGTGACTCACGTTCGTGCCACAGCGCCCCGAGCACCGCGGACGGCGGCGGCACCAAGAACGCCGGTACCGCGAGCGCGCGCACGCCGCCCTCCCACAGCGCCATCACGAGCACGAACGTAACGAGCGGCGGCAGCGCGACGAGCGCGAGGTTCTCTCGGCGCGGCTTCATGCGCGCGCCTCCGGGTGCGCTTCGTCGAAGCCGCCGTGCGCGGCGAGCGCGCGGTACAGGATCGCCGTCTGCTCGGCGAACTGCGGCGTCGTGCGCAGCTCAGCGACCCGCTCTTCGGGCAACGCGAGCGGGTGATCGAGCACGATTTTCCCGGGCCGCTTCGACATCACGAGCGCGCGGTCGGCCAAGAAGGCCGCCTCTGCGAGCGCGTGCGTGACGAAGATCACGGTCATCTTTCGCGCCAGCCAGAGCGCGCGCAACCGCTCGTCGAGCCGCTGCCGCGTCAGCTCGTCGAGCGCCGCGAAGGGCTCGTCGAGCAAGAGGATCTCGGGCTCGGTCACGAGCGCGCGCGCGATCGAGACGCGCATGCGCATGCCGCCCGAGAGCTCGTCCGGGTAGCGCTCGTGCACATCCGCGAGCTCGACGGCCGCGAGCGGCGCGCGCGCCCGTTCTCGCGCCTCCGCGCGCTTCACGCCCGCGAGCTCGAGCGGCAACGCGACGTTGTCCAGCACCGAGCGCCAGGGCAAGAGCTGCGCGTCTTGAAACACGAACGCGAGCCGCGAGCCGCGCTCCGTCGTCGCGGTTCCGATTTCGATCGCGCCCTGCGTCGGGCGCGCCAAGCCGGAGATGAAACGGAGCAACGTCGACTTGCCGCAACCCGAAGGCCCGACCAGCGCGACGAACGATCCCGCCGCGAGCTCGAGATCGATGTCCTCGAGCACGCGATTGCCGCTGCCGAACTGATGGCTGACGTGACGAATGACGACCGAGCTAGGGATGACGCGCTCCGTGATGCGCGAGCCTTACGCAGTGGCGCGACGCGTCGCAATGGGCACCCACCCCAAAATCACGCCCAGCACCCCAAATCGGCGTGGTCCGCGCCGTTTTCGCTCAAGGGCAGCTCGCGCCTTCCGTTCTCGGGGAAAGCAGTCGCGCGATCGAAAGGAGTCAGCCATGCCCGTAGACAGCGTCGGTCCCGTTTCTCCCCCGCTCGGAGCTCAATACTCCACGGCGGTGACCAAGAAAGCGCAGGATCAACAGAGTGTCGAAGGCCAGGAGTCGGTGCAGCTGATTCAATCAGCCAGCGTGCCCCTCGAGACTTCCGGCTCGGTCGGCACGAAACTCAACTTCGTCGCCTAATTTCGACCGCGCGAGGGGGTCGAACGGCCCCGAAAAGTCGAAATTCGACTCGGAGTGACGGTTCGACCGTCCTCAGCGAACCGAATTCCGACTCGGGGAGACGGTGCGACCGCCCTGCGCGAACCAAATTTCGACTGCAGACGGGGGTCGCGCCGGGCGCGGAGCTCCAATTTCGACTTCCGGAAGCCCTCGGACCGCGCCATGGCGCGCGAGGCGTGCGTCACGCGACGGCGCGCGGCGCTTCACGGCGCGAAAATAGGGCGATCGGCGCGTTCGGGCGACGCGCCTCGACCGCTTCGCGGCGCGGCTTGGCGCGCGTTTGGGCGCCGGCGGCGACGGCAACGGCGAGGCCGGGCAGCGTGAGGCGCAAGCGGCGCGCATCAACCAGGCCGAGACGGGTGAGCTCGTCGATCGCGACGGTGAGCGCGGGCTGGTCGAGGCCCGTGTGGCGTGCGAGCCGCGGGCGGCTGAGCGTGGACGAACCGGCTTGGAACACGAGCTTGAGGACGCGGAGTGCGGGGGCGCTGATCTGCATGTCGGTTCAGTACCGAACCACTGAACAGAAGGCTAACTTTCGGCAGAAAAAATCTGCACTTCGCTAAGCGGCAGGCCCGCGCTCCACTACCCAACCGGCTGTATCTACTAGATATTTTAATAAAACCGCGACTCAGGGACGCGCGTCTTTCGCACGAAGCTTACTGAACAGATGCCTGAACGGGGTCGACTTCACGGGCGACGCGAGCGCGTTACTCTGCCGTCATGCTTTCACCCGATCCGCTCGACGCCGCGAAACGCCAGCTCGACCGCGACAAGCAGGCCACCAGTCAGTTCCCGGCGCTGTTCGCGCAGAAGCTCACGCGCATGTCGGCTTCGCCGCTCGCTTATCTGCGCGGGACGGCGCCGCTCTTCTACGAGCTGCTGACGCAGCATCCGGAGCTCGCGGACGGCCCTGCCGGCGAAGGTTGGCTCGTGGGTGACGCGCACCTCGAGAACTTCGGTGCGTATCGCACGGCGGACGCCGACGAATCCGCCGTGTTCGACGTCAACGACTTCGACGAGGCGATCATCGGACCGTTGCGTTGGGACGTGCTGCGACTGCTGACGAGCATGATCTTGGGCGGGCGCGAGCTCGGCTCGAACGGGAAACAGAGCGTCGCGCTCTGCTCGTCCATCCTCGAGGGTTATGTGGAGGCCCTCGCGCAGAACAGCATCCCGAAAGAGCTCCCGGCCTGCGTGCGCCGCTTGCTCGACAAGGTGCAAGCGCGCACGCACAAGGATCTGCTCGACAAGCGCACCGAGCGCGTCGGCAACGCGCGGCGCTTCGTGCGTGGCGACCGCTACCCGGATTTGGCGCCGGATTTGCTGCCGAAAGCGCGCGCGGCGTTCGCCAACTACGTGGAGCGGCTGGACCCGAACGGCAAATTGCCGCGCGATCACTTCGCGGTCGAGGATGTCGCGTTTCGCGTCGCGGGCAACGGGAGTCTCGGCTCGCTCCGCATCGCCGTGCTCACGCGCGGCAAAGGTGAAATCGACAATCGTTGGATCTTCGACATGAAATCGGAGGGCGCGCCGTCCGCGCAAGGGCTCTTGCCCGCACCGACGGAAGCGCCCGCCGAGCGCGTGCGCACCGCGACCTTGATTTGCCTCAAGCACCCGCCGCGCATGATCGGCACGACCGAGCTGGACGGAAAATCGCTGTTCGTACGCCGCCTTTCGCCGCAAGAGGACAAACTCGATCTGACGCACATGAAGGCGGAAGAGCTGCCCGCGCTCGCGCGTTACTTGGGCGCGCTGCTCGGTCGCGTGCACGCGCGCGGCGCGAAGACGCCACCCGCGGCGAGCTGGACGCAGCCCGAGCTGCAGACCTTGATCGACCACGCGATCGCGGTCGCGGGCTTGCACGAATCAGCCTATTTGGCCATGTGCCGCACGCTCTGAGCTATTTGACCTCGATCCCGCAATCCGGGCTGCAGCCGTCATTCGGCGCGTTGTTGCCGTCATCACACGCTTCGCCTTGGTCCGCCTGCACGATGCCGTCACCACAGCGCGGCCCGAGCACGCAGCCCGGCGCGCATTGGCCGTAGCCGCCGAGGTTCTCGCCGTCATCGCATTCCTCGAACTTGGCTTGCACGATGCCGTCACCGCACTTCGGCCCGAGCACGCAACCCGGCGCGCAGCCGCCGTATTGACTCAGGTTCACCCCGTCATCGCACTGCTCGTTCGGTGTGTCGACGTTACCGTCACCGCAGTAAGCGCCGCGAGTGCAGTCGGTGTTGCAGTAGCCGTAGCCTTTGCCGTTGTTCGTTCCGTCATCGCACTGCTCGTCGGGCGTGACCACGCCATCACCGCACACGCTTTCGCATTTGCTCTTCGCGTGCTCGAAGCCGGCGAGCGTGAGGTCGAAATTCGACTCGGAGAGGTGCCGTTCGGCGTGAAATAGGGCAATTTCGTAGATGTTGCCGACGGTGAGCCCGAGCGTGCGCGTGGGCGTCGCGCACGGTTGCTCCACGCCGTTCGCGTCGGGCTCGGTGCACGTGCCGTTGCCGGTCGTGGCGTCCAAGTACAACGTGCTTTCGATGCGACCGTGCAAGCCGCCAAGGTCGATCGCGAGCTTGCCGTTCACGAACACCCACACATCATCATCACCGCTGAAGGTGAGCGCTTCGCCGCCCGCGAATTGGAACCAGTAGCGCACCTCGCTGGTGAAGCCGTAGTTGTGGCCGTTGTACGTCGCTTCGGAGCCCGCCGCGACCCAGCCTTGATTATCGAGCGGGAAGAGCGATGACTTCGGGATCGGCGGGTAGTGGTACACGCCGCCGCCCTGCGCAACCATGTCGAAGCGGCTCACGATGTCGAGGTTCGTGCCCGCGGTGTCGTTGTACCAATGATTGAAGAGCGTCGCGCCGTGGGTTTGGAACCACGCGCCGTCACAGCTCGCGGGCGGATTCACGCCTGCCGGGCACGTTTCGCGATTGTCGAAGTCCGGCGTCGGGCCGCTATTCACGGTGCAGCTCGCGGGCAGCTCGCACACGCCGGTGTACGTCGGTTTGCCATCGGTGCCGAGCGTATTGCCGACGAGCCCATACGTGCGCGAGCTGAAATGCGCCTGAAAATCGGGGTTCCGCGTGCTGGTGACGCCCGCTTTGCAGCTCGCGGCCGAGTAGCCGCCGACGCTCGAGTCACTCGGGCACGCGAGCGAGATCATGTCGCGGAAGGTGACCGGCACGGGCAGCGTATCCGGCAGCGCGGTGGTCACGATGTCGCAGCGATAGCCGGGCTCGATCTTGCAATCGGCGGAGCAGCCGTCACCGTCGGTGGTGTTGCCGTCATCGCACTCTTCGTTGTCGGTCGGCAATTTGAGGCCATCGCCACAGCGCGAGGTGCACGCGCCGCCGGTCTTCGGACAGCTCGGCTCGACTTCGCAAAATGGGTTGCAGCCGTCACCGACGACTTGATTGCCGTCGTCGCACGCCTCGCCGCCTTCGGCTTTGCCGTCGCCGCACACCGCTTTGCGGCAGGCTTTTCCGGCTTGATCGCAGACCCAGCCCGGCTCGACCTGACAATTGGCGTCGCAGCCGTCACCGGACGTCGGCGTCGCGTTGCCGTCTTCGCATTGCTCGGTGCCAGCGATGATGCCGTCGCCGCATTTCGCAGCGACACAGCTTGCGCCTTGAATCGGACAGGACCAACCGGGCTCGACTTGGCAGGTCGAGGAACAGCCGTCGTCGTCCTTCGTGTTGCGATCGTCGCACTGCTCGTCGCCGGCGATCTTGCCGTCACCGCATTTGATGGTCGACACGCACGCCGAGCCCGGCGTCGGGCAAACGAAGTTCGCTTCGACTTGTTTGCACGTGGCGATGCAGCCGTCACCCGCGACGGTGTTGCCGTCATCACAGGCTTCACCGGGGTCGAGGATGCCGTCACCGCAAATGGCTTTTTTCGTGCTCGATCCGCAACCGGCTGCGCCGCTGCAACCCCCCGCGCCGCCGCCGCCTTGGTTCACGTTCAAGTCCGGACCGGTGCCCGCGCTGCCCAACGGATTGCCCGAGCCGCCTGCGCTGACGACACTACCGCCGGCACCGCCGCTGCCCGAGCCGATCATCGAAACGCCGGAGCCGGTCGAGCCGGCACTGCAGGCGACGAGCGCGCTCGAAAGCGCCACCCCCAAATAGAAACCGAGAACACGCGACAGAAATGTCTGCTGCACGGCGCTACATGTCCGGAGCAGATTCCAAATTCTCCGAATGCACCGAGGCGCGTATTTTGGTGGGACTCGTACTTACGTTATCGGCTCGCGTGCAGAAATCGTAATACGGAGTTTGCTCGGCGAGTGACTCTCACAGACCCAAAGCCCAACCGATGCCCACCGTCACCGTCGGCAACGCCGTGAGGTGATTCGAGCCGCAGCGCGTCGCGTCCAGACACTCGTAGCCGCGGCGCGCGATCGGAATTTCGACGCCCAGCCCACCGAGCACGTTGAAGCCGCGATAGCTGCGCGTTTCGTAGGTCACTTGCGGCTGCAGCCATTGCACGCGGTCGTACGAAAAGGTGGACAGAGATTCGTCGGGGCCATCACCAGCAGGCGCGATGAAGTCGCGGAAGGGGCCCGTGGAATAGCCGAGCTCGAGGCCGACCGCGTGGAGGCGCGCCCAGCGTTTACCCGTGAACACGAGCGGGCGCACGCGCGCGAACGCGGCGAACTGCGCTCCGGATGTGTTCGCGCCGAAGCCGACGCCCAAGCTCAAGCGGCTGATCGGATCGAAGCTCATCGTCGCGCCGAACAAGCCGACGATCGTCCCGAAGCCGCCGCGCAGCTCGACCATGACGGGCAGCGCCGCGAAGCCGCGCTCCTCGATCGTTCGGCGCACATCCGGCGGAGCGCTCGCGCCGAGCACGAAGCCCGAGTCGAAGTCTCGCGGCAACGCGGGCGGAGGCATCGCGGGCGGAGGCATCGCGGGCGGAGGCATCGCGGGCGGAGGCATCGCGGGCGGAGGCATCGCTGCTTGCGCGTGCGCGCTCCGTGCGCTCCCGAAAATGCCCCCGAAGATGACGACCCACGCGCCCGCCCGCGCCCACGACATGCCTAGGCATGGCACGTCGCGGACGGGTTGGCGACTCGCTCCAGCGCGCGGGCGAGTAAGGAGGATTTACTCAGAGCTCGACGCGCGTCCAAACATCGATGCGCGCGATGGCACCAGTGCGCGCGAACACGTCCGCGCTGTGCGCGGCCGTGAGCCCGGCCCCCGGTTGTTCGAGGCGATTTCCACCGTGCAGCGTGAGCTCGATCCGCGGCGTATCACCCAAGTGGTAGACGACGGGCACGCTGCAGTAGCTGAAACCGAGGCTTTCGACCGGCAATTCCAGGCGCAGCGGGCTGCCCTTCACGTCGAAGGTTTCGAGCACGCCGGGCTCGCGCAAGAACTCGCTCTTGCGCAGCAGCAACGGGCGAAACTCGATGCGCCCTTCCGTCACGCGCACGCCGAGCTCGGCGAAGCGCGCGATCACTTCTTCTTTGACTTGCCCCGTCATGCCGGGCTGACGCGCGCCGGTGTGGCTCGGCGTGTGCGAGTACGGGTCGAGCGGGAACGCGCCGTACACGCTCGGAGTCTTGAAACCGCCGAGCCCTTCACGCACGGCGTAGTAGCGCTCCGCGAGCGCGTGCAGCGTCTCACGCGAAGCGCCGCGATCCGCCGCAGCGAAGACGCGCTCGTTCGTGGCGAGCAGGAGCTTGGCGACCATGTGCCAGTAGATGCTGCCGAGGCCTTCGTACGCGAACATCGTGCCGCTGCGCCCAGTGAACGTGCGATGGTCGAACGTCTGCTCGTACACGTCGAGGATGCGCGCGACTTCGGCGTCGTCGAGCGCGGGATAGGCGCCTTCCGCGCGGATCAGCGCGAGCGCAGCCGCGGCGCGATCCGCGTTGTAGAAATCGGAGTGGAAGCGCACGTTGCCCTGCGCGTCACGTTCGACGATGCGTGTGTCGCCCGCTTGCAGCATGGCGGAGAGCACGGCCGAGTGTGCGAGCGCAGCCGCGGAAATGCGATTTTTCTCGAGGAACCGAGGCAGTACGCGGTCCGGATAGAGCGTGAAGCTGTGTTGATCCGGGCGATACATGCGGCTCTTCGCGAGCGCTTCGAGCACGTGCAGCCCTTCTTTCGGCTCCATGTCGCGCACGCTGAGCGCCGAGACTTGGCCTTCCAGCATTTCATACAGGTACTGCACGCCGACAGAGCCGTCCGCGTGGAACGCGAGCAAGTTGTAAGCGTGATAGAGACCGTCCTCGCGTCGATTCTGCGCGATGGTTTGCTTCACCCAGCGCTCGCCCCAATCGATCAGGTCGCGCACGCGCGCGGCGTCGGTTTGCGTCTTCTCGGTCAGGCCGTGCTCGTAGAGTCCGAGGCGGAAATCAGAGGCCGCGCCGCCGAGCGCGTCCATGATCGAGCGACGCGCTCGGTCATCGACCTTGCCGGCGTCCAAGAGCGGGCCGTGTTCGCGCAGCACTTGCGTCGTACGCTCGAGCCAGGAGGCGACCTCTTTCGTCAACGTGATCTGCGCGCCGAGCGAAGACGTGAGCTCGCGCAGCACGCCGAGGAAGCGCTCGATGTAGTAGAGCGTGACCATCGAGAGCCCGTAACCGACGAGCGCGTTGTTCGCATCGTTCCACTCGGGCCGCCCGGTGTTGAGCCAAATGCCGCCGCCCGGCACGAAATTGCCGAATTTACCCAACGTCGTGACGAGCAGCTTCTCGAGCAGCGTGACGCGATGCAGCCCCGATGCGTTCCACAGCAACTTCGCGTCCGAGCCGACCTCGGGCACGCGCGCCGTGATGCGCTTGTGCTTCGGATGATCGAAGTCGATCGTATCGCGGACGTTCTTCAAGATCTCTGCGTACGAACGAATGCGATACGGCACATCCGCATACGTGAAGAGCTCGCGCTCGAGCAGCCCGCGCAAGCGCTCTGGGTGATGGTTCCGCGACAGCTCGAGCAGCTTGCACAGGTAGATGATCTGATGATCACCCCAGTAACCGATCGAAGCCCACGGGTGATCCGGCTCCGGCACCTCCCAATCGATCCCGTCTTGAGTGATGCGGTAGGGGTTGTAACCCTCCGGAGTAGACGCGTTCACGAACTTGACGATGATGTTCTCGACGAAGTCCGGATAGGAGAACGACAGCGCTTCCCAATTCTGAAAAATATCACGCCAATTACCCTGGAAACCGAGCAATTTTTGGCCCTTCGCGTCGCGCACGCGAATTTCGAAGCGGTTCCACGGGCGGCTCGGATCGCCGTGACGGCGGCTGAACGTGAGCGGCAGGTATTCGTAGGACAGGCGAATCAAGTCGCTGTCCTGCGTGGCTTCGACGCGCTCGGCGAGCGCGCTGCGCGACAAGAGCTCCGGCAAGTCTGCGAGCAGCGCTTGATTGCGTTCGAACGCACCTTTGTTCCAGGTCTTGACGAAGCGCGCGAAATCTCGCGTCGGCACATCGTAGCCGTGCGCGTAGATGCCGCCGCGCAGATCGTTGAACAATACGTTCGCTGTGTGGTGCCACGAGGTCAACCGATCGGCGCTCACTTGCAGGCCGTCGGTGTCCGCGAGCACCTTTTTCAGGTTCTCACTGCCGAGGGTGACATCCGCGTGCACTCGCTTGACCAGCTCTTCGGGCTTGGCCAGCGCCGCGAGCAGCGCGCTCACCTGCGGCTGGCTGCGGTTCACGTCCGCGACCAGGAGCCATTTCTTCTTCTCGCCCGGCAGGAGCTCGACCGTGGCTTCGAGCAAGTACGCGCCGCGGCGGCCGCGCGCTTCCCGCGACGCTTCCGGCAAATTTCCGCGAGAAAATAGCCGATTGTGCTCGGACGAGAGGCGCACGGTCGCGCCCGGTAGGCCGTGGCTCCAGACCGTGGCCGCGTGCAGAGATTCGCGCGGCTCGGCGCGATCGACGACCTGCGCGGCGAGCGTGTACAGAGCCAATGTCGAGCCTTCGACCAGCTCGTTTTTCTTGTAGGCGTCGAGCAGTGAGCTGAAGCCGAGCTGCATCTGCTCGTCGACGTCCGCGGGCAAGAGATTCTGCAGACCGTCGAGCAAGCGCACGCTGATCGCGTCACGACCGCGATTCTCGAGCGTGCACTCGCGCACGAAGCCGTACTCGTGGCTGGTCGACCAACGGTAGCTGAACGAAACCTCGAGATCTTGATTCAGCTCGCTGAACACGACCTGGTTGCCGAGCGTGCTCTTCTCGAGCGTGCGCTGCGTGCGATACGCGAGCTCCGAGACCTCGCGAAACGGCTCCCACAAGCGGCGCACGCCCGCGCGCTCGACGACCATGACCGTGTATGGGCCGGATACGTTGACGCTATCGGTCAGCTTGTCTTCGGTGGTGTACGGGAAGAGCGCGAACTTCGCGTTGCGACGGCCCGCGGTGAGCGCGCCGTTGCTGGAGACGAATAGCCAGTGATCCGAATCACTGACCACGCTCATCAAGAACGGGCGCAGTGCTTCGGCGCGTTCGATGGCGTAGTAAGTGTCCGCGCCGTGCTCCACGAGCCGGCCGCTCGGGCCTTGCTCGGACACGGGTAGTTGATGATTGCCTAGAA
>FTDA01001600.1_pt1 | contig 11800 bp, 10 predicted proteins | sample 1639731 | NCBI WGS metagenome assembly FTDA01 (sample SAMEA3914869, study PRJEB12502) | metagenome | biome: forest; material: soil | place: USA | collected 2012-03-12 | depth 0.1 m
ATACTGGCGTTGCGCGACTCTCGCGCTACGAGCCGCGCACCGGCACGACGAGCCTGCACATCGAAGCCATTTCGCAGGCCAGCGCCGATCAGCGCAAAGGTCGCTGCGGGCGCGTACGCGAGGGCATCTGCGTGCGTTTGTACGAAGCAGAAGACTTCGCGCTGCGCCCTGAATTCACCGACCCGGAGCTGAAGCGCACCGGACTTTCGGGCGTGATTCTGCGGATGAAGTCGCTGCGCCTCGGTGAGCTGGAAACGTTTCCGTTTTTGGATCCTCCGGATGGTCGCGCAATCGCCGAAGGGTATCGCGTGCTGCAAGAGCTCGGCGCGCTCGACGAAGAAAAGAATCTGACGCCACTCGGCGCGCGGCTCGGGAAATTTCCGGTCGACCCGCGCGTCGGCCGCATGATTTTGGCAGGCGTGAGCGAGCGCTGTTTGCCGGAGGTATTGATTCTCGCGGCCGCGCTCAACATTCAAGATCCACGTGAGCGTCCGCGCGGCCTCGAGCAAAAGGCCGATCCGCTTCATCAACGCTTTCGCGACGAGCACTCGGACTTCTTGGGCTTGCTCAAACTGTGGGAATTTGCCGAGGAAGCTCGGCAAAAAGGCACTGGCGAGCTGCGCCGCGTCTGCAAAGCAAATTTCCTGTCGTTCATGCGCATGCGCGAATGGTTCGAAGTGCATCATCAGCTGGAAGAGACGGCGCGCGAGCTACGCCTCGCCGAGCCACCCCGTAAAGGGCAACCCCCACCCAAAAAATCCAAGGCGAACGACCTCGACGTGCGTTTGCATCGTGCGCTGCTCACCGGGCTCTTGTCGAAGATTGGACAATGGAATCCGGAAGCGCGCGTGTACATCGGCGCGAAGCAGACACGCTTCGTGGTTCATCCGTCTTCGGCGCTCGCCAAGAAGCCGCCGCAGTGGGTGATGGCGTTCGAGCTCGTGCAAACGAGCCAGCTCTTCGCGCGCACGGCGGCGAAGCTGAATCCGGAATGGCTCGACGGGATTGCCGAGCACCTCTTGAAACGCAGCTACTCGGACCCGCATTGGTCCGAAAAATCAGCCCGCGCGTCGATCAAAGAAAACGCGACGCTGTTCGGCTTGCCCGTATTTCGTGGACGCAGCGTGGACTACGCGACGGTCTCGCAGGTGCGCGCGCGGCTCATGTTCCTCGAACATGCGCTGGTTCGCTCCGAGTATCGCTCGCGCGGCGCATTCCAAGAAAAAAACCGAGCGCTGATGGCAGAGGTCGCACGCATGCGCGACAAAGCGCGTCAAAGCGACATGCTCGTCGATGACGACGCGTTGCTCCAATTCTTCGAGCAGCGCGTGCCCGAGCACGTGACGGACGGCAAGCAATTCGAAGCTTGGCGCGAAGAAGCGGAGGCCAAAAACGCGCAGATTTTGTGGCTCACGCTGAGCGACGTCGTGGGCTCGGATTCGGAGCTGTCGACCGAGCTCTACCCGGACGTGCTCACTTTGCACGGCGTGGAAGTCCCGCTGAGCTACCGCTTCGATCCCTCCGCGGACGACGACGGCGTCACGCTCTCGCTCCCGCTGCCACTGCTCTTGCAGGTCGAGCCCGGTGAGCTCGATTGGACGATCCCGGGCTGGCACGAGCAAAAGATCATCGCGCTCTTGAGCGAGCTGCCGCGCGCAACGCGGCGCGATCTGGGATCCATCGCGGAGCTGGGCGCGCGCGTCGCGGCGCGCCTCACGCCGTTTCGCGGCGCGCTTTTGCCGCAACTGGCCCAAGTCGCGAGTGAAGAATCTGGCGTCGAAGTCGCGCCCGACGCGTTCCGGCTCGACGCGCTGCCGCGGTTCTTGCGGCTCAATTTGCGCTTGCTGGGAGAGGGTGGCCGCACGGTCGCGGAGAGCCGTGACTTGCCGGTCCTGTTCGAGCGCTACGGCGCCGAAGCGCGCGCCGCGTTCACGCGCAGTGCGCCGGCTGCGAACTGGGAGCGCGCGGGTGTGACGACGTGGGACTTCGGTGATCTGCCGGAGTTCGTCGTGCGTCGAGTCTCGGGCGTGGAGCTGCGCTCGTATCCCGGGCTCGTCGATCGGCTCAAGTCCGTCGAGCTTCGTTTGCTCGAAGCACCCGCCGCGGCGGAGCTCGCGACGCGCGCCGGCGTGGTGCGTCTACTGGCGCTCGCCACGCAGCGTCAGCTCGGCGCATTCGCAAAGCAAATTCCAGCACCTTTCAGCCAGAAAAACGCGCTTTTGATCGCCCGCGCCGAGGTCGAGGCCTTCCGTGAAGTCTTTCTCGCCCGCGTGCTGGAAGAGGCCTTTCCGTTCGAGGTTGCGCCGCGCACGAAAGCGGCATTCGACGCGCTGCTCGCTGCCGGCGTGCCGCGCATCGCTGCGGCCTTCAAGCGCGTGGAGCGCGCAGTAGCAGCGGCGAGCAGCGAGCTGCAAGCAACGCTGCGTGCGCTCGACGCCGCGGCGAAATATCCGAGCAGCACCGCAGCCAGCGCCGAGATCCGCGCCCAGCTCACGCAGCTCTTCCCGCAGCACCTGCTCGCGACGATCGAGCTGACGCGGCTCGAGCAATTCCCGCGTTACTTGCGCGCGGCGCAGGCGCGGCTCACCCGCGCGATCAGCGATCCGCGCAAAGATGCCGATAAGCTCGCGCCATTTTCCCCGCTTTGGCAAACCTTCTCGAAGAAGAGCGCTGACGCCAAAGATCTGGCCGCCGTGTACGCTCTTCGTTGGTCGTTCGAAGAGCTGCGCGTCGCGATCTTCGCGCCCGAGTTGAAGCCTGCGCAGCCGATCACGCTCGCGGGTATCGCTCAAGCCTTGGCCGCGTTGCGCTAATGGTCACGCTGTCGTTGAAGATCGAATCCGAGCTGTGCGGCCCAGTGAGCATTGGCACGGCTCGGGTGATCAAGCTCTTGGCACAGCACCTCGCGCTCCCGCTGCCGGACGCGATGACGCTCGTGAACCGCTGCGTCTTCGACGGTGAAACGGTGCTCGCCTCTGCGACCAGCAGGGAGGCTGCCTTGGGCTTGCTCGACGCCCTCGCGCAGCTGCCGCCCGTTCCGCGAGTGACGGCGAAAATCATCGAAAATTGAGCAGAGTTCGGGGCTGTCGCTGAGCGCGCGCAGTGCTAGGCATGCGCCCATGAGCTCGGAAGCTTTGGTGACGCCGCGATCGGACCGCACGTTCTTCACGTTCAACGCGATTCTCTCTACCGTCGCGGTGGCCTTCATCGCCTTCATCCTGCTGCGCGAGCGCGCCTCGTCGGGGCCAGATCTCAGCTTCATGCCGGCGGTGAACGCGTGCTTCAACGCGCTCTCTGCGCTCTGCTTGGTCGCTGGCTACATCGCGATTCGGCAAAAGAAGATCGCGTTACACCGCGTGCTGATGGTGACGGCGTTCGCTTCTTCCGCGGTCTTCCTCGTGGGGTACTTGAGCTATCACTTCGTGAAGGGCGATACGCACTACACCGGCGTCGGGTTGATTCGCGCGGTGTACTTCACGCTGCTCATTAGCCACATTTTGCTCTCCCTCAGCGTGGTGCCGCTGGCGCTGACCTCGTTTTACTTCGCGTTCACGCGTGCCTTCGCGCGTCATCGTCGTCTGAATCGGGTTTTTCTGCCGATTTGGCTGTACGTGTCGGTCACCGGCGTCGTCATCTTCTTCATGCTGCGCAAGTGAGTCCGTTGCTACTCGCCCCATAGCCGCTTCGGGCAGGTGTGATATCGGTTCCGGGGCGCGATCTGTTTCAGATCGGTTTCGATTGCAGCGCTAGCAACAGGCAACGGTTTCGAACGACTACTTTGCAGCTTGCGCGCGAGTGACCTGTCACGAAAGTGCTCGTCGCCAATCTCATCGTGAGGCAAGGGCGTTGCGTCAACGCCTTGGCACACGAAAGCGGCGCTCCTCCGCTTAAGCGGACACACAAAGCGAAACGCATCGCGCGCGCCGGAAGCTTCGCACTCTAGCTTTGACAGAGGCGAGCGCGAGGGAGATGCTCGTTCGTTGAGGGCGTGCGCAGATCGACTGCGTCGTGCCCGCGCAGCATGTGCCCCGATCGATCCTCCGATAAGCTCCCGAGCATCTTCCCCGGTGCGACGATTGCGACGCGCTTTCGTCTGGAGCGCTTGCTCGGACGCGGCTCGATGGGCTCGGTCTGGCTCGCGCGGCACCTGGCCCTGAACGTGGACGTCGCGGTGAAGTTCATCGACGCCGCGTTTCGCGATCAAAAAGACCATCGAAACCGCTTCACGCTCGAAGCTCAAGCGGCAGCGCGCATCAACAGCCCCCACGTGGTGAACGTACTCGACTTCGGCACCGAGGAATCGGGCCGCATGTACATCGCGATGGAGTATTTGCAAGGTGAAGACCTCGGCAAGTTGCTGGAGCGAAGCGGCGGCCAGCTCTCGCTCGACACGACCTCGCGCGTCTTGAGCCATGCCTGTCGCGGACTCGGTCGCGCGCACGCGCTCGGCATCGCGCATCGCGACATCAAGCCGGAAAACTTGTTTCTGTGCGGGGATGCTGCCGACGACGATTTCGTGCTCAAGATTTTGGACTTCGGCGTCGCGAAGGCGAGCGACAAGGCCGAAGCGGATTTCACGTCCACCGCGGCCGGGCAGCTCGTAGGTAGCCCCGCATACATGAGCCCGGAGCAAGCGCGCGGCTCGCTCGAAATCGATTTTCGTTCGGATTTGTTCTCGCTCGCGGTGGTGATTTATCACTGTCTCACCGGCAGCTTTGCCTTCGGCGGTGAATCGCTCACGGATCTGCTGATCAACATCGTGAGCAAAGATCCGACGCCGCCGAGCCGCTATGTCTCGAGCTTGCCGCGCGGGGTGGATGAATGGTTCAAGCGCGCGCTCCACAAGAAGCCCGCTCGCCGCTTTCAGTCGGCGAAGGATTTCGCGCAGGCCTTTCACATGGCGGTCGGCCAGCACGGCTCCTCGGCTTCGGACTATGCGTCTTCGGGGACGGTTCTTTCGCGCACGGTCGTGGATTTGACGCCCACGAGCGAGGTGCTCTCCAGCGTGCCACCGATTTCTCCCTCGCTCGGGCCCCGCGCGTCGCGGCCGGATGCGACGAGCGTGTCGAACGCGACGCCGGTGCCCGGGGTGGCGCTAGCGCTCGCGCAAATCGCGGAAGTGCCGGACGTGCTGGGCGCATCGCTGATAACACCGGAGGGTGATTCCGTCGCGCATCACAGCCAGATCGGGCTGCCCGAGAGCAGCTTTTCCGAGCTGGCTCCTGCGCTCCGAGCGGCGCTCGCGGCTTTCGAGAGTCTGGAGGATTCGGCGAGCCAGACGGTCGCGCTCTACTTCGAGACCGCGGCCGTGCTCGGCCGCTGGATAGGCGAATATTTGCTGCTCGTCGTCGCGACCGAGCAAGCTCATCCGACGGTGCTCTCGGTCAGCGTGAACGCCGCTTCGTCGACGTTGCTCGCGTTCGCCAAGCAAGCCGGCAGCGCCGAGGCTGCATTTCGCGCGCCTCGGCCGAGCTCGAACGTCGCCGAGCCGACGTCGGATTTGCTCCCGCCGCCTACTACGCCGAGCGCGTCCGAGCTCGTGCCGAAACGAGAATACGTGACCTACCGCGGGCACAAGGTTTTGAAGAGCTGAGATGGAAGCCGTACTCGCCGAGCTCAAACAAATCGAAGGCATCGCGCTCGCTTCAGACGTGGGTGAAGCGCTCGAAGCGGCTGGCACACTCGATGCCGATACGCTCTGCGCCGTCGCGACCGTGAGCGCGAAGCAACTGCGCAATCTCGGCGAGCTGCTCAGCGCGGGCAACCTAGAACGCTGGTACGTCGTGACCGAGCAGCACACCTACTACGTGAGTGAGCGCCCCGGCGGTCGCCTCGTCGCGATCGGCGAGCCCGTCAAAGCCCCCGAGGGGACCTCCAAAGCGCTGCACAAAGCCGTGCGCTGAGCGCTCAGGCGGCGAGCGCCCGCGCCAAGAGCGCGCACATTTCGTCGATTTCTGCCGCGGAAACCCGCAATTGCGGCATGAGTCGCAACAGGTTCGGGCGTGGGGCGTTGAGCAAGAGACCGAGCTCGAAACAAGTTTTGACGACGCGTTCCGCGCGCGCATCGGGCAGCACGATGGCCTGCAAAAGTCCGCGTCCGCGTACGTGCGCGTCGTATTTTGCGCACAAACCCGAAAGAGAAGCCGCAAGATATTCGCCCATTTGCCGCACGTGCGCGAGGAAGGACTCGGTCGAAACCGTGTCGAGCACGCGGCACGCGACGGCGGTCATCAGTGGATTGCCGTTGTACGTGCCGCCTTGATCGCCCGGCTCGAATACGTTGGCGCGCGCATTCGCGAGCACGGCGGAGATCGGCACGCCGCCGCCGAGCCCTTTGCCGAGCGTGAGCACGTCCGGCGTGATGCCTGCTTGCTCGAACGCGAACAGCGTGCCGGTGCGGCCGATGCCAGTTTGGATCTCGTCGCAGATGAGCAGCAGATCGTGCGCATCGCACAGCGCACGCAGCTCGCGCAGATAGCTCTCGCGCGGCACGATTACGCCGGCTTCGCCCTGGATTGGCTCGACCATGACGGCGACGGTTTCAGGGCCAATTTCGGCTTGGATCGCCGCAACATCGTCGTACGTCACTTTGACGAAGCCCGGCATTTTCGGGGGAAAAAGCTCGTCCCAACCCGGCTTTCCGCTCGCCGCCATGCACGCGAGCGTGCGCCCGTGAAATGCATTTTGCGTCGTGATCACGCGATACGCGCCCCCTTTGTGCACGCGTCCCCACTTGCGCGCGATTTTCAGGGCGGCCTCGTTGGCTTCCGCGCCGCTGTTCGCAAAGTGCACGCTCGAGAGCCCACTCAGTTGCGTGAGCCGACGCGCGAGCTCCAGCTGCGGCAAGTTGTGAAACGCGGGGCTCGCAGTGAGCAGCAGCGCGGCTTGGGCGTCGAGCGCGGCGCGGATCTCGGGTGGCGCGTGCCCGAGCGAGTTGACGGCCCAACCTTGCACGAAGTCGAGATAGCGCGTGCCCGCCTGATCCCATAGGTACGAACCCGCGCCGCGCACCATCACCTGCGCGGGGCGAGCCGTGATGTTCATCAAACGCGCGGCCGCGAACGGCAGCTCGTTCCCGCGAGAATTGCCGGTATTTTGCGAGGTTTCGTGGATATTGCTCGGGGTGCTCATGGCGGCTTTCCTTTCGGGTGGCTCGCCGATGCGCGGCGTAACCACCCAGTTTCGGGCGGTTACGCTGTTTTGCCGATTCGACTTCGTTACGGCATTTCGCGACCGCCAGCTCGATTACGAGCGGCGCGACGAGCGAAACGACGTGCGGCGAAGAACGACATGCGGAAGCGGCAGTATGACTCCGCGGATCGCACAGCGTCAAGCTCTGCGCATCGCGGGCGCGCACGACGAACGTGTCCTGGCTTTCTGGATTTGGGTTTCGCGGCGCGTCGCGCTTCGCCAAAGGGAGAAATCCGCGAGCTTCCGCCCCAGCGCGCTGGGCCGAAAGTAGGCGGATTTTTCCCAACGACGGCACGGGCCGCGCGGAGAAACCAACACCAATTTGCGATAAGGTGCGGCTGCGATGGCAGCGAAACGCAGCGCCGGGATCTTGCTTTATCGCCTGCGCGGCTCCGAGCCCGAGGTGTTGCTCGTGCATCCCGGAGGCCCATTTTGGGCCAAAAAAGACGACGGCGCGTGGTTTTTGCCGAAGGGCGAGCTCGCAGAAAACGAAGAGCCGCTGGACGCTGCGCGGCGCGAGTTCGCCGAAGAGCTCGGCACGGCGCTGCCGGCGGGTGAGCTGCTCGAGCTCGGCACGGTGAAAAACAAAAGTGGCAAGCTGATCTACGCCTGGGCGCTCGAGGGCGAGCTCGACACCACGACCGTGCGCAGCAACACGGTGACGATCGAGTGGCCGCCGCGCTCGGGCAAACAGCGCGAGATTCCAGAAGTAGACCAAGCGCGATTCTTCAGCGTGCCGGATGCGGGGACGAAGATGCACGCCGCGGAGCAACCGTTCCTCGAGCGACTTTTGCGCGCGCTGCTCGCGAGTCAAGCGTGAAGGCGCGCACGCGCGACGCGCTGCTCGGCGCGATCTTCGTGCTGCTCGCTGCGGCCGCCGTGATCGTGACCGCGATGCGCCGCGGGCGGAGCGAGAACGCACGCAACTTTAGCGTGCGGAGCTGTCTCGAGAATTTGTCGGATTGCCGCGGCGAGCCGTTGATTCGCCTCGAAGGGGCGTACGTTCCGGGCAGCCAAATGTGGCCGCGCTCCGGCTGTCAGAGCGAGCTCGATCTGCAATCACCGAGCGGCAATCCGCCCGGAAAAATCCGCGTGTGCTCGTCGCAGCTGCCGACGCCCGCGCTCGACTCCGAGAGCAACGGGCCGCTCGCGGCATACTTGGAGCGCGGGGTTCTGTTAGTCGAAACCACGGGCCACTTCGACGGCGCGCGCATGAACGCGCGCACACTGAGCGTCGTCTCGGCGGGAGGTGCCGGGTTCTATCGCAGCACGTTCGGCAACGCGCGTTAGGCCTGTTTGCGCGCCGTCCAGCTGCGCTCTAGCGCCTGGAGCAACAAGTCCGCAGGTTGCGCTCCACCCACCGCCAACTGGCGATCGAAGACGAAGAAGGGCACGCCATTCGCGCCGAGCTGCGCCGCATCTCGTGCCTCGGCGCGCACGCGGTCCGTGTAGCGATGTGAGGTGAGCGCCTCGCGCGCGTCCTCGACGGAAAGCCCGATTTTCTTCGCGAGCGGCAAGAGCGCTTCGAGCTCGAACACGGATTGGGCTTCGCCGAAGTAGGTTTTGAACAACAGATCCCAAGCAGCTTCGCCTTTGCCTTGCTCGCTCGCCCATGCCGCGAATTCGTGCGCCAGCTGCGTATTGCCGACGGTGTTGTCGAGCACGCGATACGGCGTGAGGCCTTCGGCCGCAGCTAGCCCGGAAACGCGCGCGGTCATCGCTTCGATCTGAGCCTCGGGAAAGCCCTTCTTCTTGAGCATGCTGCGCACGCTTTCGGTCTTGTCGGTCGGCGCGCGCTCGTCGAGCTGGAACGAGCGATGGACGATTTCGACGTCTGCTTTGTGCTCGAAGCGCTCGAGCGCGGCGTGTAAGCGATGCAGACCGAGGCCGCACCACGGACAGATGATGTCGCTCCAAACTTCTACGCGCATGCGGGTCATCGCCGTGAAGAATAGCGCCTCGGCACGCGCCTTGCTCATCTCCGTGGGTGATTCGAAAACAGTGGGTTTTTCGGCCTAATTCTGGGATCGAGCGGCACAACTGGCACATTCTCGGACGTGCCGATCATGCTGAGCGAGCCGCTCGAGTCGACTCGAAACACTTCACTTGAGCCGAATCTTGGTCTTGAATTTCGGGTTCGGGCTCGGGCTCGACCTACAGGGAGAAAATGAACATGCGATCACGCCGCACCGCCATCGTTCCGCAAGCGCTCTTGGGTACCGCAGTCGCGAGCTTGGTTCCGCTCGTCGCGTGCAGCAGCTCGAGTGGGGATGATTCGAGCAGCAGCGCAGGCAGCGCTGGGCAAACGAGTCACGCTGGCTCCTCCGGCAAGGGCGGCAGTAGCGCGACCGGGGGCACGAGCTCGGGCACCGGCGGCAAGAATACGGGGTTCGCGGGTTACATCGCGCTCGCGGTGGCTGCGTTCGGCAATAACGGCGGCACGGTCAGCGCGGGCGGCAGTGAAGTGGACATGGGCGGCTCGACGTCGATCGCCGGCACGAGCTCGGGCGTCGCGGGGACGGGCAACGGCGCGGGCGGCTACATCGTGCTCGCAGCCGGCGCATTCGGAAACGCCGGGAGCCCAGACAAATGAGCGAAGCTGTCTCGGACGTGTCGCTCACGCGCACCCTGAGCAACACTCCGCTCGCCGCGTTGCACGATGAGGCGGTTCGCGGCGCTCTGGCGCGTCAGGCGAAGCCAATCCCGTGGCACGAGTTCGAGCGCGCACGCTATCCCGAAGAGGCGCTCGCGCTCGCGCGCGACTTGTTCGTGAAGCTCGCGGGCGGCGAATACAGCGCCGTCGCGCTGTTTGCGCAGATCACCTCGAGCCTCGCACTCACGCAGGCGCCGATCGATTTCGTCGCGGCGTCCGCGCGCGTCAGCAGTGACGAGATTCGACACGCCGACTACTGCTTGCGTATGGCGAGCCTGTGCCAAGGCAGCGAGGTCACCGTCAGCGTACCGGTGAGCGCACTCGCTAGCGATATTCCACGCGCGCTCGATGTCGCCGAGCTCGATTTTCTGATGCTGAAGTACGCTGCAGTCGGTGAAACGCTCGCCGCAGCTCTGCTCACCGAGTGCCGTCGGCGCGCGCAAGATCCGGTGCTGCGCGCGCTCTACACGTCGATCGTCAGTGACGAGGTGCATCACGCTCGTCTCGGCTGGTTCTACGCGCAGCACCGCGCGCCGCACTGGTCGCCCGAGCTGCGGAGGCGGCTGACCGCGCGCGTGTCCGAATTCGTGATTGGCATCGAGCATGAATTTTCGACAGGCCGTGACGCGCCCGCGTCTGCTTCAGAGGCCGCAAAAGCTCTCGGCGTGCTCGATTCCGAGGCTCAACGCAGCGTCATCGCGGACGTGATGAATCAAGAAATCGTGCCTGCGCTCGACGCGCTCGGGCTCGCGGGAACCGCGGCATGGGCCGCGCGCCGTCGCGCTCACGCCGCATGAAGGACTTTCCGCTCACGCCGTTGCCCGCGCCACTCGGCCCGGTGGAGCGGGCAACGCTCGGCCGTGTGCTCCGTGATTTGCTCGCGTGGCAGCGCGACTTGCAGACGTGGCCCGGCGCTTTTGCGGCGCCGGACGCGACGCCGATCGTTTCTTTGTATGCCCAGGGTGAGCTATGCGGCTGCGCAGGCATGAGTGAAGGCACGCCTAGCGAGCGCGTGCTGCGCGCGTTCATCAAAGCATTGAGTGATGGTCGTTTCGGCAATCTCGCTGCCGCGGCGCGTGGCGAATTGCGCGCCCAGGTCTCGTACGCGTCACGCGTCGAAAACATTTCGCTCGCGGACGCGGCGAGTCACATCGAGGTCGCGACTCACGGGCTCGCGCTCGCGGGCAACTCGCGCCCGATCACGCTCTTGCCGGACGTCGCGCGAGACAACGCGCTGGATGCCGAAGGTATGCTCTCGACGCTCGAACAGAAAGCGGGCCTTGCACGCGTTGAATGGCAAAGCTCGGGTCTGTACACGTTCGAGACCGAAAGCGTGCTCGCCCGCCAAAGCGACCTGCCCGAATTGCTCGAGGATCCCCTCGCGGCTGCAGCTGCGTGGCTCGGCAGTCGGGTCGATGGAGATGGGCGCGTGACGTTCGGCTTGAATCCGCGTTCGGGCGAGAACTTTCAACTTTCACCGATGTTCCACGGCCGCTGCGCGATCCTGCTCCGCGCGTTGTGCGCGCAGAAACACGCGCGCGGAGCCGCGGTGCGTGCACGTCGCTGGCTCGAATCCGAGCTCACGCGCGCGCTCGCTGGCAAGCGAGTCGAACAGTTTCCGGAGCAGCCTGCGGTGGTTGCCGGCACGCTCGCACTCGCTTCGCTCGCAGGCCTAGAGCTGATGGACGCGCTTCACGCGTGGGCCAAGCGCAGCGAGATTCTCGAAGTGCCGTGGCACGCGGCACAAGTGGTCGCGGCGCTTGGGACGCACGCCCCGAGCTCACTGTGGGACGCGTGCAAGCGCAACTTGGACGTCGAGCCGTGGGCACCTTGGACGGCGCTGGCCGCGAAAGCGCGCGGGGACGCCGCGACGCTCGAACGCGCCGTGAATGCGTTGATCGAGGCAGTGCCGTCAAGCGGCGTGCACGTCGGCGGCGTCGGTCCGAACAGCGTGCC
>FTDA01001339.1_pt1 | contig 11777 bp, 10 predicted proteins | sample 1639731 | NCBI WGS metagenome assembly FTDA01 (sample SAMEA3914869, study PRJEB12502) | metagenome | biome: forest; material: soil | place: USA | collected 2012-03-12 | depth 0.1 m
ACCGTGGCCGTGGCCATGCCCGTGCCGCGCGTGACGGTGATGTTCGCCGGCTGCGTGCCCGCGTTCGCGACCACCGCCGCGAAGTCGAACACGTTGTACACCGGGTTGTACACGACGGTCGGCCAGAAGTCGCACCCGACGTAGGTCTTGCCCGTGGCCGCGTCGGCGCACGAGTCCGGGTTCTCTTGATTGTTCGAAGAGCTGCCGCCCGTACCGACGTTGATCGTGCCACCCGTGCCAGTGATGATGCTCGTGGTCGCGCCGGAGCCCGTGTTGCCGGTGCCGGTGCTCGCGCCGCTGCCGACGTGGCTCCCCGTGCCGCTCCCTCCCGCGGAGCAGGCGTACGCGGCCAAGAGCAGAGATCCCAGGCAAACCAAGGAAGAAGCGCGCTTCAGCATGGACACAATCTGAACGGCTGCGCGCCCGCTGGGATGAGCGATTCAGGTCGAGTTCGTGTGTATTTTGGCTCCAGCCGCTACCGTTTTCGCGGCCTCGGCCTCAGCGCTCGAACGGGCTCGTGTCGCCGGCGCCGCGACGCACGACCTTGGGCGGGTTCGTGGTCAAGTCGACCACGCTCGTCGGCACCGTGCCACCGGGGCCGGCATCGAGCACGAGCGCGAGGCCGGGGAACACGTCATCGATCTCGTTCGGATCCGGCGTGGCTTCGTCACCGTGGCGGCTCGCGGTGCTCGAGATGATCGGCCGTCCGAGCTCTTTGCAAATCGCGATCGCGACGGGGTGAGCCGGCACGCGAATCCCGACCGTCTTGCGCGAGGTTTGCACGACGCGCGGCACTTCACGCGTCGCCTCCAAGATGAAACAGTACGGGCCGGGCAAGAACTTGCGCAGCACGCGAAACACATCGTTGTGCATCACGGCGTACTTGGAGACGTCCGTCAAATCTTGGCACACGAACGCGAGCATCTGCGAGCGATCGAGCCCTTTGATTTGATAGAGCCGATCCATCGCCTTCTTGTTGAACAGATCGCAGCCGAGCCCGTACACGGTGTCCGTCGGGTAAGCGATCACTTCACCCGCCTCGAGCGCATCCACCGCGCGGCGAATCTTGCGGGGCTCCGGGTGCTCCGGATTGATCTCGAGCAGCATCGATTTGCCTCGAAAAACTCAGGAAAATAGCTCGAGCATGCGCACCGTTTGCGGCGGGAGCGGCACCTCGAACGAGCGGACCTTAGCACGGAATTCAGTACCGTCGAGCGCGTCCACCGCGCGCGTGATGCCGGGCAACGCGAGCTCGGCGCGCACCGCTTGCGCGGATGGATTGAGCACGAACGCCACGCGCGCTGCGCCCGTCGCGTCGCGATGCACACTGACGAACGCGGACTCCGGCGTGCATTCGATGCTCGGCAGATCGAGCGCGCGCTTCGCGCTGATCACGGCCTCGCGCAGCGCGGCTTCATCGAGATGTAGCAAGCTCGGCACACCGATCGGCGGCGGAATCGAGAAGGACTGCGCGAGCGGGCGATAGATCGCATCCCGCGTCGCGAGGTGCGGTCCGATGCTGATCGCCGCGCCGCGCTCGCTGCCGGCGCTGAGCGCGGCGCGAATCTCGTCTTCCAAACCGCCGGCACACGCGACGAGCGTCCACTTGCCGTGCTGGAGCGCGTGCTCCACCAAATCACCCGCGACGACCGCGAACGGGATGCGTTCGGCTTCGAGCGCCGCTTCGACTTTGCGAGACCACTCCGCGGCTTCGATCGCGATCGGGTAGCCAGTGCCGAAATCGTCCTCGAAACAAGCTTGTTCGGCGCCGCCGCCAGAGACGTGAAAGGCGGCGAGCGTGATCGGTCCGAAGGCGTGCAGTGCGCGCGAGAGTCGGCGCACGTTGCGTGGCACCACGATGTGCACCGCCGCTTCGACGTGCAGCGAGAAGAAATCCAAACGTTCGAGCGTCGCCACGAGCCGCTCCCAAAAATCCGCGAACGACCGACGCCGACCGTGGCGATCGATCGGTGAGCCGATCCAGCGATCGCGCTCGACGATCATGTACACGTTGAACCCGCGCAGGCCGTACGCGAGCGCCGTGAGCGCGGTGAACGCACTATCGCCTTCGGTGATGGGCGGGAAGAACGGCGGGAAGCCCGCGCCGAGCTCGCACGCGAACGGCACGTAGCCGTGCTCGCTGGCCCGCACGCGCAAATCACTCGTGCGACGCGCGAGCTCCGCGCGCGTGGTTTCGGATGCGTTGTGATAATAGTCGAGCCCGACCATGTCGACGACTTGGTTGACGCGCACCGGATCGAGCGGCGTCGAGCCTTCGCCGAACGGGAGGTTGTGCATCGTGGGCACGGCGCGCAGCCCGGCGAGCGCGAGCGTGTTCTTCATGCGCAAGAACGCGCGCGCGATGATCTCCTCTTGCGCTTCTGCGGCGTCCAAGTGCCGCGCGAGGTCGAACACAGAGCTGCCGCTGAGGCGCGTCGGAGGTGAGAGCGTTTCGAGTTCTGCCGCGGGATCCGCCAGAATTTCCCGGATTTTCTCGATTGATCCGTATTTGCGCAGCAAGAAGCCGCGATACGTCGCGACCGCGTCCGGGTGATGATCTTGGTCGTACACGCCGTCGCGGAAATAGAGCGCGCCTTCGTTGTCGATCTGCGAAAGCACGATCGGCCCGCGCGGCCACACGAGCGGCGCGAGCTGTTCGCCCACGGCGCCGAGCCAGCGATCCGATTCCTCCAAGAACGCTTCGCTCGCGTAGCTCGGCACCGGAAACGCGAGCGGCGGCACCGGCAAGACGACTGGTTTGCCGCGCGGCGAACGCGCTTGGCAATCCGGATTCCAAATCACACGCTCAGGGATGCCGAAGAACGTGAGCTCGGCGTTGATGTGCGGCCCGGGGCGCACGATCGCGTACATGCCGAGATCGTGCACTTGGCGCAGGAAGCGCACGACATCGAGGCGCGGATCTTTGGTCCCGAAATCGAACGTGCCGTCGACTTGCTCGTGTACGCCCCACGGCAAATAAATATCGATGATCTCGATGCCGGTGCTCTGCACCGCGCTCAGCGTCGCGAGCCACTCGCGCGGGTCGAGCCGGAAATAGTGCACGCTGCCCGAGATCAACGGGATCTCCCGATCGCCGAGCCGCAGCCCGCGGGGGCAGAGGCTGATTTTGGGCGTGTCGTCTCCGTAGGCGTCCGGCATGGGCGAGCGGCAAGCTACCATCACTCGGCCGGTTTGGGGCGCATCGGGAGCGCGAGATGTCCGCAAAATTGCGGGATTTTCTCGTCACGCGCGAGTCACCGGATCGATTTCGAGGCTCGCGCGTAAGGGACGGGAACGCTCGCGCGTTGTGCCAAGGAGCGCGCGTCGGCGCGTGTCTTTACGAAAGGTCTCACCATGTCGTTCGTGCTCAAGGCTTCGTTGTTGGCGGTGTGCGCGGGGTGTTTGCTTTCCGGCTGCGCAGCGCAGATGCCGCGTCCGATTCGCACCGAAGCCGCGCTCGGGCGCGTCGTCGTGTATCGAAACGGCGTCGCTTATTTCGAGCGTCGCGCGGTCGTGCACGGGGATCGCTTCGCGCTCGAGGTGCCGGCGGAGCGCCTCGATGATTTTTTGAAGTCGCTCAGTGTCGTCGATGCGCGCACGGGCAATGCGGTGCCGATCTCGTTCCCGACGCTCGATCACGCCGAAGGCACGACCACGGTGATGGTCGAATTGCCGCAGCCCGGTGACTACGATTTGCGGATTTCGTACGTCACCGAGAGCCCCGCGTGGAAGCCGACGTATCGCCTGAAGCTCGAGCCGAAAGGGAAGGCGGAGCTGGAGAGCTGGGCCGTCGTCGACAACGTTTCGGGCGAAGATTGGCAGCGCGTCGCCGTCGGCGTGGGCTCGACGTCCGCGCTTTCGTTCAAATATGATTTGCAGAGCGTGCGCTACGTCGAACGCGAGACGCTGAGTGACACGAGCGAGCTCGGCTTGGCGCCGCCGCCCGGTGGCTCGTCGTACGCGGTTGCGAGCAAGGAAGTGCGCGTGCTCGGAAACTTCAAGAGCGACGCACTCGACGACAAGGCAGCGGATTTGACGAAGTACGCGGCGCCCATTGCTCAGGCCCCGATGCGCGGCGTGAATGCGGGCGGTGGCGCGCCCGCAGCCGCGGCAGCGCCGGTTGCGCCCGCCGTCGACGAAGAAAAGCAGCGTCGCGAAAACGACGGCATCGCGCGCTTGGCGGCAGAGCTGCGGCAGAGCCACGCCAAAGTGAAGGTGCTCGGCTTCGCACACGCGAGCGACAAAGACGCGCCAGCGAAATCACTCGAGCGCGCGAACGCGATTCGCGATCGCTTGCTCGAGCACGGCGTCGCTGCGGATCAAATCGAGGCCGTGAGCGCGGGCCAAATCTCGAACGACGAAGGCGTACGCGTCGTCGCCAGCGAGCCGGACGCGCCGAAGCCCGTGCAAGCTCAAGCGAGCGCCGAGCGCGGCTCGGATTCGCCGATCGGCAGCGCGTATTTTCTCGCGCCGTCACCGCTCACCGTCGAAAAAGGGCATTCCGCGATGGTGAGCATGCTCACCGCGGCAGCGGACGCACAAGACGTCTACTTCTACGATCCGATCTCCTCGCGCGGCTCGAAGAAATACGCCTTTCGCGCGGTGCTTTTGCAGAACCCGACCGAGCACACGCTCGATGCCGGACCGTTCACCGTGTACGAGGACGGACAGTTTTTGGGAGAGGGGCTCTCGGACGCGATTTTGCCGAACAGCCGTGCGTTCGTGCCGTTCGCGCTCGATCGCAAGCTGGTCGTCGATACGGATTTGGCGACGCGCGAAGAGATCGATCACTTGCTCACGATCGAGCGCGGCGTCGTGCAGAGCGAAGCGCGTTCGATTCGCACCACCAAACTCTCGCTCGTGAACCGCGACGGCAAACCCGCGACGGTGTACGTGCGCCACCCGGTTACGGCAGGCTTCAAGCTCGAAATGCCTGAAAAAGGCCTCGAAAAGTTGGGCGGCGCGTACCTCTTTGCGGTCACGGTGCCGGCGAACGACAGCGTCAAGCTCTCGATCGAAGAGTCGACGCCGATTCAGAAGTCGCTCGATATCCGCACGGACGGCGGCATCGCCGAGCTCGGCTTGTATTTGCACTCGGCGTCGAAGCTCGATCCGGAGCTCGCCGCGAAGCTCGAAAAAGTGATCGAGCGACACCGTGCGATGGCCGAGCTCGGCGAGCGGCTCGAGACGATTCAAGCGCAGAGCAACGTGTATCGCGAGCGCATCGACGAGATCAACGCGCAGCTCGTCTCACTCCGCAAGGTGACGCAAGCCAGTGAGCTCAGCCGACACCTCGCGAAGAAGATGGAAGAGATCAGCCAACGCTTACAGCGAGCCACGATCGATGCCGCGGACCTGGAAGCCAAGCGCTTGACCGAACGCGTAGCCATGGAAGACCAACTTTCCGAATTGACTCTGGAAAAGGGCACGCGCAGCGAAGTCGCGCTGAAGCCGTGAGCCGCGTGGCACAAATGCGCGCGCCGGCCGAGAATTTGGCTCGATTTTTCTGAGGACTGGTATGCTCGGCCAAAGTGAGGCGCGCTCGTTCCGCTCTGTTTGCGTTCTTGCTCTGCGCCTGTGCGCACGAGTCGGTCGCGCCGGACGCGCAGTCTCCAACGCGACGCAACGTGCACGCGCACGCCGTCGAACCGAACTACCCGCTCGCCGCCGCGAGTCCGGCCGAAGACGACGGCGCGCTCGCGACTCGCTTCGGAGGATCGCCCGCGCTCGCAACCCTCGAGGGTGAGGCGTCGTACTACGGGGATGGTCTCGCGGGGCACAAGACGGCGAGCGGCGAGCCGTATCGACCGAGCGCGTTCACCGCGGCTCATCGCAAGCTCCCGCTCGGGACCGTGCTCCGTGTCTCGCGCGCGGACGGTAGCCACACGGTGTACGTGCGCGTGAACGATCGTGGCCCGTACGGGAGCAAGAAGCGGATCTTGGATCTGTCGCGCGCCGCTGCGAGCGAGCTCGGCATGCTCCGCGCGGGCGTGGTCTCGGTGCGCGCCGAAGTCGTGGCTTACGGCGAGAAAAAAGGCCGTTGAGCGTGCGGCGTGCGTTCGAGTTGCTCGGCGCCGCGAGCTTTGCGCCCGCGCTCGCGTGCGAGGCTGCGTGCGCGCGAGTGGAGCGCGAGCAAGGCGTGGATCTGAGCCGCGCGCGGGCGCGCTGTGGCTTCGCGCGCGGTCACCTGCTCGATGTCGTCGTCTATGTGCCCGGCGGGCTCGGTGATGCGCGCGAGCAAGCGGCCGCCGAGGAGCTGACATGGCTCTTGCTCGGCGGCGAGCTGTTCGAGCGCTGGGTCGGGAAAGTGTCGGTCACGCCGACCGTGCGCGGCGGCCCGCTCACGGTGCTCAATGCGAACAGCGAAGAGCGAAACGCGTTGCCCGTCAGTGAGCTCCGAGCAACGGTGCGCGCGGCGATCGAAGGGCTGCAACGCGGGCTCGTCGAAGCCGCGCAGACGGCCGCGGCGACCGAGGCGGATTGGGTGTTGTTCGAGCTCGAGCCGGAGCCCGCCGCGGACTACACCGCGCAGGACGATCTCGTCATCTCGAGCACTCGCTTGCCGGAACTCAAGAAATCATTTCTGCGCGGGGAGCCCTTCTTTTCAGGGCGATTTTCAGTTCAAGGCGAGCTCTTCGCGTACCTCAAGTACGAGAGCCGGACGCGCGAGAGCGAAGCGCGGCTGAGCGAGCGCGCCGCGCTCGAGGCCGAGTTGACTCGCTCGTTCGGCGCTGGGCGGGCCGCGATCTTCGGGACGGGCCTTGGCCTTCGCTACTCGTATCTCGATTTCGCGCTGCGCGATCCGAGCGCGGTCGAAGAGCTGATCCTACCCGCCGCGCGCGCGCTGAACGGCATGACACGCGGCTGGCTCTTGTTCTGCGATACGGAGCTCGAGCGCGAATGGGTCGGTGTCCACGCGGACACGCCCGAGCCATTTTGGGGCTGACCGCTCGCTACGACTGCGGGCACACGCGGTCGAGGAATGCGGCGAGGGGACGTAGCTCTGGGTCGTCTTGCAAACGTGCGAGCGAAGCGCGTGCTTTTTCGATCGTGGGCTCGACGAATTTCAAGAAGCTCGGGTTCTTGTTCTTGCGCTCGATGAACACGAAGCGGCCCGCGTCCTTCAATTTGCGCTGCACGGTGACCATGTCGAACTCGCGCGCGACCGAAGCCTCGGTCTTGGCGTCGAAGCCCATGTGCCGCGAAAATTCGGCCAAACGCGCGTCGACGAACTCGCGATCGAAGCTCTGGTAGCTGTCGCCGAGCAGCGCGACCAAGTCGTACACGCGCGGGCCGAGCATCGCGTCTTGAAAATCGATCCAGGCGAGCTCGTGCGCGCCCGGGCCGCTCGAGAGCACCATCAGATTTCGGCTCTGATAATCACGGTGCACGAAGCCACGCGGCCACGCGGCGATCGTGCTCGCCAAGTATTCGGCGGCGCGCGCGAACACCGCGTGATCTTCGGCGCGGAGGGCGATGCCGCGCGCTTCGAGCGCCCACTCCCGAAAATGCTCGATCTCCCAGCGCAGCAGATCGACGTCGAACGCGCGCTCGAGCACGATCGAATGAGCGGGCAAATGCGCGAGCGCGCGCTGCGCGTTCGCCAAATCACGCACTGCGCGCTGATACAGCGCGGGCTTGTCGCTCGGCGAATGCTCCAGATGTTGCGCCAGGGTCTCGCCCAAATCTTCGACCAAGAGCCAGCCGCTCGGTGTCGCTTCGCCGAGCAGCGCGGGCACGCGGATCGCGTGCGCGCTCAGCAAATCCCGCACCTCCAAAAACGGCCAGCGCCTTCCGGTCTCTTTGGCCTTGCTGACTTCCTGGCTCGGGAGCGGCACGAACATGGCGACGGCGGCCTGACCGCTCGGCGCTTGCACGCGGAAGAAGCGGCGCGTCGAAGCGCCGCCCGCCATCTCTTCGATGCTGACCTTCGCCGTGCCGAGCGCTGCTTCTAAGAGTGGGTTGAGCGCGTCGAAAGGAGGCGAAGGAGCCGAAGTCATGGTCAACGAAGCTTCACTTCGTCTTGCCTCGTTCGCGGATCCCGGTCAAGACCACGTCGATGACGCCTTCGATGAACGCGCCGTCCACCGATTCACCGTCCGTGAATAGGCGCGAAAATATCGGGGCGCTGACCAGATCACTGACGAAGCGCGCGTCGGTCTCGGGCGCGAGCTCACCGCGCTCGATCCCACGCGTGACGAGCTGCTCGCGCAGCGCGCGAAACTCCTCGCGCAGGCCGCGCGCAATCGGCTCGACTTCTGGATGCGCGCGCTCGAGTTGAATCACGTGCGTGAGCCCACGTCCGATCGGCGACATCGCGAACGCAGCCGTGCGCGTCAGCGACTCGATGAAGTCACCGCGCACCGAGCCGGTGTCGGGCACGTCCGGCGATTGCCAGACCGCGCGCAGCGCGGCGCCGACGAGCTCCGGCTTCGTCGGCCAGCGCCGGTAGATCGTGGTTTTGTTTACACCGGAGCGCGTCGCGACATCTTCGACGCGCAGCGCGGCGTAGCCCACGCGACTGAGCTCTTCGGCAGTCGCGGTGAGCACGTCAGTGACAACACGGGCTGCGCGTCCTTTCACGCGAACGCCTTCGGTACGACGAGTTCGAGGCTTGAGTTCGGTCATGCTGGTCATCGCGTAAAAACCGTGTGAAATCAGAGTTTTCGGCCTAGATTCACCGGTGTCAATCGCGTAACTACGCCACAGCGCAACGAGCGCCGAGCCGCGCGCGCATGCGTTTGGGTCGATTCGCGTAACGCGCTGGAAGTACGGATGATTTCGCGCAGCGGCCGTCAGCGCCCGCGGCGCGCCGAAAGCCTGCGGCGGCGCGCTGCGACCAGCCCGAGGCCGAGCAAAGCAGCCGGGATCAAGCTCGAACGCTCGCGCGGCGGGGGCGCGGCGATGCGTGCACCGCAGCCATAGCCGATGTCCGGACAGAACTGGCCCGTGCCTGCAGGTCCCGCGATCGACGGCGAGTCGCCTTTATTGATCTCGTCGACATCGTTCGTGCCGTCGTGATCGGTGTCTGGGATTGGGCTGGCGTTCGCGAGGTTGTGGATGGAGAGCGCGACGCTTGCATCGTTTTGTTGGACCAAGCCGAAGCCCTCGAGCGTCGCTCCGAATGGGTTGAGGTTGCCCGGGCCGCCTTGGGTCGTCTGGTGGCATGCGGTGCACAACGGGGCGCAGTGTTTGACCGCGGGAAACTCCTGGTCGAGCGCGCTCTGCAGCAGCGGCGGATAGTCGGGCGAAGCGTGCGCATCACGCGCGCCGATCCCCGCTACGAATAGCCCGCAAAGCGTCGCCCCCACGACGCGGATCTTCCGCACCCACTTCTGTTTCATGATTCTTTACCCCCGCGGGTGATGCACCCGCTCTGATTGTTACAGTCTGTGTCAGTGCACGCGAGACTTCGATTTACGCCGGCGCGCGGCGATCAGCCCGAGCGCGACGAGCGCCGCCGGAATCAGGCTCAGGCGATCCCTCGGCGGCGCCGCGGCGATGTGCGCGCCGCAGCCGTAGTTGATGTCCGGACAGAATTGGCCGACCCCCGCGGGCCCAGCGATCGACGGCGAATCACCGGCGTTCAGCTCGTCTACATCGCTCGTGCCATCCCCATCACTGTCCGGGGGCGGGTTGGCAGCGACGAGCGCTTGGATTGCGACATCCACGAGCGCCGCGTTGCCGGGCAGGAGCCCCAAGTTCTCGAGCTCCGCGCCGAAGACGTTGATGTTGCCTGGGCCGCCTTGCGTCGTGTTGTGGCACGCGGTGCATAGCGGCACGCAGTGCGTGACGTTGGGAAACGCCTTGTCGAGCGCGGCTTTGAGCGCGGGCGGGTAATCCGAAGAGGCGTGAGCCGGGCGCGTGACGGCGAGCGAGCCGACGGCGAATAGGAGCAGGGCGCAAGCACGAGCAAAGCGAGTTCGGTCGAACATGGCTGAAGGCATCCCGCGACGCGCTGCTCAGACTAGCGCGTTCGTGCTCGAACGTTAGGGGCGCGCCGCGGATTTCCGCGCGCCCCGCCGGCGTAAGCCGATCAAGCCGAGCACGACCAAGCTCGCAGGGATCAAGCTGAGACGATCGACGGGCTTTGCCACGGCGATGTGCGCGCCGCAGCCATACGTGATGTCCGGACAGAATTGGCCCACGCCAGCGGGGCCCGCAATCGACGGAGAATCGCCGGCGTTCAGCTCATCCACATCACTCACGCCGTCACCATCGCTATCGATCGGCGGCATGGCGATCGCGAGGTTGTGAATCGCGGGAGCGACTCGCGTCGCGTCACCCGGGATCAAGCCGATGGCCGAGCTCTCGAGCGTAGCGCCGAAGACGTTGATGTTGCCCGGGCCGCCTTGCGTCGTGTTGTGGCACGCGGTGCACAGCGGCACGCAGTGCGTGACGTTCGGGAACTCGGTATCGAGCGCCGCCTTCAACGCGGGCGGGTAGTCCGACGAAGCATGAGCCGGTCGCGCCACGGAGAGCGTGATGAGGCCCGCGCAGAGCGCGATGGTCGAGAGCGAAATCTTGTCGAGGTACGCCATGGGATTCGACCTCACAGAAAGACGTGCAGTTGAAGGAGCGCCGTCAATGAGTCGCCTTGACGGTCGTACACGTCCGCGCGGACCTCGACGTGCGAGAAGCAAAACCAATCGACCGTGGCCCAGCCGCCGAGCGCCGGTTGGCCGTTGCCGAGCGTCCGATCGCCGCCCTTCAGGCGGTCATAGCCGTTGTCGACTGCTTCACCGGTGGCCATCAAGTGCAACCCTTGCGTGACCTCGAAATCCAGCTGGGCAAAGCCGACATAGCCGATGTCGTGCTGCGTGCTGGCGAGCATGTCGCCTTCGGCGAGCAAGGCCGTGATGTCCGAGAGCGCCGCGCGCGCGAACAGACCATCAACCGTGCGGGTGACGCCCGGCTCGAGCGTGATGCGATCTTCCTTCGCGTGCGTGGTGAGCGAGCTCGCGCCGAGGGCGACTTTGGGTGTCACCATGTATTCGGCGTACCCGCTGTAACCGCGCTCGCGGTACTTATCGGGGTTCACCTGGTAGTTGCCGGCGATGCCCATGATCTCGCCGCGTAGCGCTTCACCGTTGTAAGCGAGCGCGACGCCATCTTGCTGCGAGGTATCGCGGTCGGTGCGCGTTTGCATGCGCACCCACATCGTGTGCTCCGGAATGCGCACGCCGAAGGGCAAATTCATGTGCCCAGCGCGGAGCGTGAACGCGCCGTCATCGAAATCATACCCGACCCAGTGCGTGCGCGAGAGCAGGTTCCACTGATCGCCCTGGCCGTCGGTGATCTGCGCCGCGCGACCATAAGGAGAGCCCACGCCGACGCGGATGATGCCGAGGCTGCCCTCGACCCGGAAATTGCCGATGCTGATTTGGCCGTACGCATCCGCCTGCATCGGGAACGTGACGAATGAGCCTTTGCGAATCACGGCGCCGCTGCCGGCGACGCCGTTCGGCTTGTACACGCCGAGCTGACGGTAGCTGCCGCCGAGCAAGAGCCAATCCGGCGTCTTGAACAAACCCCAGAGAAAACCGGAGGCTTTCAGCTCATCGTCGTCACTCGTGGATTCATCCGACCCGGCTGCGGCGGGTGGCCCGCCATTTCCGGCAGCTTGCGCGTCTGCGTTGGCTTGCGCATCACCGCCCGCTTTTGCGGCCGGCGCAGGCTTGTCGTCGTCATCCTCGTCTTCTCCCGAGTTGGCGTCGGTCTTGTCGTCCGCATCACTATCGCCTTTGGCGGGCGCGGCCGCGGGCGCAGCCGTCGAG
>FTDA01000533.1_pt1 | contig 11744 bp, 10 predicted proteins | sample 1639731 | NCBI WGS metagenome assembly FTDA01 (sample SAMEA3914869, study PRJEB12502) | metagenome | biome: forest; material: soil | place: USA | collected 2012-03-12 | depth 0.1 m
CAGCAATTGAGCTTCCGCCCCGTTCCGCTACGCTCAGCGCATGACCGGAAAGAAACCGCACGAGCCGTCCGAAGCCATGATCGACGAGACGCTGCAGGAATCTTTTCCTGCGAGCGATCCGCCCGCGTGGACGCTCGGTAGTGATGCGGAGCCGGAAGTGTCGGCGCCCAAAGGCGGCCGATACATCACCCGTGATGCCGTGCTCAGCCTACTTTCGGACGCCGAAGTCGCGCGCGTTGCAGCGCTAGAAACGGCGCCTGCGCTCGCGCCTGGCTCCGAGTACATCGACCTCGCGCGCCCTGAACGGGGCGTGCTGCGCGCAGAGCCGGGCAGCGAGCTCGACATGGCTCATGTGCTGCCGCGCTCCGCGCTGAATGCCGATACTTGGCAGCGAATTCTGAGTGAGGCGCGTCGCGGGTGGGAACGCGGATAGAGGAGGATTAGTGGACGAGGGGGCAAGAAGAGTGGCCGACGAAGTCGAGCGATTGCTAGTGACGCGATACGCCGAAGCCGGTCGCGTCACGGTGCGCGAAATGATTTCCGAGCCCGATGGGCGTCACCTCGTGCTGCGGTGCGCTCTCGAAATGGCAGGCGACAATTCGAGCTTGCCTGATTCGATCATCGTGAAGCGGCTGCGCGAGCCCGCGCAGTCTTCACTCGAAGAACGGCGAGGCTTCGTGCGCGAGTGTGCAGGCGCAGAATTCGTCGGCAGTTTGGCTGCGGTGCCCGCGCCAAGGATCGTGCTTGCCGACGCGGCTACGGGTTTGCTCGTTGCGGAAGATCTGGGCACGGGCCGCGGCAATCTCGCTGACGCGCTACTCGGTGATGATCCGGAGCGAGCGGAGGCGGCCTTGACGGCATACGCGACGAGCCTCGCCCTCCTGCACACGGCAGCTCGACCTCGGGTCGATCGATACGAGCAGTGGCTCGCTCGGCACACAGAGCTCGGCCACTTGCCCGCCACGATCGAAACGGAAGCCCTGCAGCACACCGCGGAGTTCTGCGCTTGGCTCCGGACGTTCTTCGAGCTGCCTTCCGGGTTCGAGTCGACGCTCACCGAAATGGTCGTGCGCGTTCATCGCCCGGGGCCGTTCTACACATTCGTGCACGGTGATGCCTGCCCGGACAATACGGTCTTGCGCGGCGAAAAACTGTTCTGGATCGACTTCGAGCTGGGGCACCTCGGCTCGGCCCTGATTGATGCCGTCTATCTGCGCGCGCCTTTTCCGAGTTGCTGGTGCTGCGGTAGGCTCCCTGAAGCCACGCTGACTCGACTCGAACGATGCTACCGAGAAGAACTCTCGCGCCGTTGCTCTGCCGGCCGCGATGCTGCGCTCTTCGAAGCCGGTATGGTCGAAGCGAGCGCGCACTGGCTAGTGCGCCGCTTTGCGTGGTTCTTACCGGGTGCGTTGGACGATGATAAACCTTTAGGTTTATGTGGTCGACGCTCGCGCTTACTCGGCGCAGTGGGCGAGCTCGCTGCGCGCGCGCGTGATTTCGTCGCCTATCGGTCGTTGCTGACGCCGCTCGACCGCCTCGCGGAATTGCTCGGGCAGCGTTGGCCGGAGGCGGCTGAAATTCCGCTGTTTCCCGCATTTCGTGGACGGTCCGGTCCATCGTGACCGTGTTCCACGGTCTGCCGCGCATGCCGTTCGACGATGGTGATCGCATCCAGCTCTGGCAAGTGAGAGGCATGCACGATGTTTAGCGAAACCTCGGGATGCTCTCATTGGTTTTCAGAAAGCGAGAATCGAATCGGAATCGAAACCATGCTCGAGACTGCGACGCCTGCGGCGCGCGCGGGCTCGAAAGTCCAGCGGGCCACTGCGTCCAGCGCGGCGCGGTCGAGCAGCGGGTAGCCCGAGCTGCGGCCGAGCGAAATCGACGCAGGCACGCCATCCGAGCGGACTGACACGCTCAAGTAGACGACGCCTTCTTCCCGTCGACGTCGGCTAGGAATTGGATATTTCGGCTTTGGATTGCTGCGATAGTGAGGTTTGGCGGAGGCGACGGTGCCTCGGCTCGTTGCCGGGGGTGTGGGTTTCGGCGCTGTGCTCGCTGGCGCGAATCCTGATGTCGCCGGCAGTGGCGGTGTTGGCACGCCTACCGCGGCTGTTGGCTCTGTCGCGGCAGTGCTGTTCTCGGTCGCGACGGGCTGAGGTTGCTCGGCGTCGTTCGACGCGACGATGTCGTTCGCCGGCGCCATTCGCTTTTCGGGTGGGTTGCCCCGCGCGCTCGGCGTAGGCGTCTGATTCGCGGGCGCGTTCGTCGAAGTCGGGGGCGGCGATGGCCGCGAATCGAGCTCTGCAATCGGCTGTGCCGGAATCAAATCGACCTCCGCGATCGCGGGATTGAGGCTCGCTACTGGCCGCGGCTCGACGACGGCAGCAGCAGCGCCGAGCGCGAGCCCGTGCAAGAGGATTGCGGTCAAGATGCTCAACACTAAGCGCATGCGAGAACCATCAGAAATGAGCCGTGAGGCTGCCGCGCACTTGCACGGGCTCGACCGGATGGACCACGAAATCGTTGATGCCCGAAGCAGGCTCGGGTCGCCCGCCGCGTGAGGCGGGGAGCGCGTTGGGCAAGCGCGAAGGGTAGTAGTACGCGATGTCGTTCGCTTTTGAATCGAATAGGTTGAGCGCTTCGATCGAGATCTCGTAACGCCCCACGCGATAGCCCAGCAGCGCGCTCACGAGCGTCGATTCGGGCTCGCGCGCGGTATTGTCTTCGATCAGTGGCTGCGTGCTGAAGTAGCGCAACCGCGCTCCGCCGAAGATCCCACCTGGTGTCTCGACGACGGCAGCTGCCGAAACGACGACTGGGATCGAATTCGCGACGTACTCGCCGGCAGCGCCATCAACGGCGACTTGTGGCTGGGTGTAGCGCGCGTGACTGAACGCGAAATCGGCCGAGAGCGTCAGCCAACGCGTTGGCTTGTAGAAATTGGCCCACTCCACGCCGTACCGACGCGAAGGTCCGCTCGCTTCGGTATCGCCGGAGTCTCCCGAAAATGTCAGCTCCGAATCGGACGCGAGCACCCACAGCGAAAGGTTGCTCACGAGCCCCGGAATGATCGACGTGCGCGCGCCGACCTCGGCGCCTTTCGTTCGAACCAAGAGTGTCGTCTGCCCACGTGCGTCGTTGCTGTGAAAGCCGGTGCCAGCGTCGAGGTACAATTCGGTCTTTGCCCAAGGGCCGAGCACGAGTGTCACCTTCGGGCTCACGATGCTCGCGGTCGCGTTTCTGGAGCTTGCGGAGCTCAGCAAGTTGCTCACGTGCGCGCCGACCAAATCCCCACGCACGCCGACGAGGCTCTTCAGCCACTGGGTCCACTGGATTTGGTTTTGCCCATAGAACCCGGCGCTGGCCTCCTCGATCCGATCGTGGAGCTCCACGTTCGTCACGGTGCGCGCGCTGGTGTCGTTCAGACTCGAATGCGGCACGTAGTCGTTCCTGACCTGAACGCCGAGCGTGTTTTTGACCATGTTTCCGGCCCAAACTCCGGCCCATTCGCGCTCGAGCTTCACGCCCGAGGTGAGCCGGCGGTCGACCTGCTCGAACTGATCCGTGTTCGCAGCGGGCGCAGAGACACCATCCGCGAGCGCGTAGCTGAAGTCCGACCAGAGATTGAGCTGATAATAGAAGCTGTACAGGAGGAGCTTGGTCGTCGCGTGGTCTTGCCGATGCGTCCAGTCGAAGGACAACGCATCGCGCCCGGTTTTTCCGCCGTCCGTCGGATCGATATTGCCGAAGCGACCGATCAATCCTTGAGCGATTGCGCGCTCGGGCACCTGATCGGTCGAGTGCCAAGACGGCGCCCAATACACGCTCGCGGTCAGATTGTATTCGTCACTGCCGCTCGCCTGGTGGTAACGAGCGAACCCGTTGTAGCGATTCGAATTCTCCGGCAGATCCCAAGGCCCGTCGTAGTGATTGTATTCGAGCGCGAAGAGCAGCGATCCGGCGCCCACCTTTTCACTGTTCGCGAGCAGTGCCCGCGCGTAGCCGAACTGACCGAGCTGCACGTTCGCGATCCCTTCCGGCAGTGTCTCGACGAGGCGGATGTTCGCCGCGCCCGCACCCGAAAAGTCGCCGACTTCCGGGTAAAATGGCCCCTTTTTGAAGTCTATCGAGTCGACCAGCTCGGGGATCAAGAAATTGAGATCCGAATAACCTTGGCCATGGGCGTGGCTCGGCAAATTGACGGGCACATCGTCGATCGAAAACGCGAAGTCCGTGCCGTGGTCGAGGTTGAAGCCGCGCAGAAAGTATTGGTTCGCCTTACCGTCGCCCGAGTGCTGCGTGACGACCATGCCCGGCACCGACTCGAGGAGCTCTCCGCGGCGAAGTAGCGGCAGATCGGCGAGATCTTCAGCGCTCACCGCGCCTTGCGAGGCGTGGCTAGGCTCCTCGAGCGAATCCTCGGCGCGGCCATGCACGGCCACTTCGGGCAGGGCGACTGGCTCGCTGGGGCCGGGGGCGACGACGGGCGTGGGCTCCTCCGGTACGACGGGCTCAGTTGCTGGGGGCTCGTTCACCGGTGGCGGTGGTGGTGCCTCGCTCGTGCTCGTGCTCGGGGTGGCGGGCGCGGGTGCACCTGCGTCGACTGGCGGAGCGCTGTCCGCATCGGCTTCCTCAGCGAGGGCGCGCCGCTCGAGGGTGAGCATGGCGACAACGGCAAACGCCGTTCGAAGAGAGCTGCTCGGTCGCCGGACCATCCGCGCCGACGCGTAGCACGCTTCCGAAGAAGCGTAGTACCGGAATGGCACGATTATTCAGAAACGTGTTACGGATCGGCGTCAGTCGCCGGCCATTGGCGTCACTCCGTGCAGCTCACGCCCTGCGCGCTGACCGAGAGCTGGAACTTCGGCGCGGGACAAGACTTGGCGCAGTACGGCAAGGCGCAGCCCGCTTGCCCGAACGGGATCGCATAGGTGCAGCCGCCCGCGGAGCACGTGAACAGCACGCCGGACTTGGCGTCTTGTCCCGAGATGACTGGAGCCGCGACCACGCACTTGCCGATCAAATTCACGTAACCGGGCGGACATTGGTTTGCCACGGGACAAGCGTTTGCGTTGCGCGGGCTGCCATCCGAGCATGCTGGAGCACACGCGCCCGTGCTGCTGTCCGGTTTTTGTCCGGTGGGGCAGGTGGCTTGTGGTGGTGCCGGCTTCGAAGGCGGCTGTGGTTGGTTCGCGGCGCTGACCTCGACGAGGTACGCGCTCGTGAGATTGTTCTTGAGCGTGGTCTCGTGAATCCAAGCGTAGCCGTTGTCGCCCCAGCTGCGGCCCCAGCTGTTGTGGATCAAGTAGTACGTGCCGTTGCTCTGCACGTTGTAGCCCGCGAGCACCATCGCGTGGCCCGAGCCACTGCGGAATGTGCCGTCCGGCACGACGGCGTTGCTGCCTTGCACGGCGGAAAATGCATCTGGATCGACTTGCATCGCGAACCAAACGTCTTGGCCCTTCGCGATGGCTTCTTTGAGTGAGTCGAGATTGGTCGTCGTGTCGAGGCGCGTGATGTTCGAAACTGTGACTGCGGGCCGCGAATCCGCCGAGCTCACGAGCACCGGATCGGGCGAACCGCAGCTGACCTTCAAATCATCGTGACAGGAGTCTTGGCAATCCCAGGTGCAGGCGAGGTTCTCGTCGTACGGCCACGCGGCTTCTGCGGTGAGCGCGTGATCTTGGTTGTCCTTCACGGCGTCGTTCATCGAGGGGTCGTGGTAGCGCGACCACACGTGCATCACGGACACCGGGTTCACCGAGCCGTTGAGGCGCGCGTAGGCGTGGTCGATCGCCGCGGCGAGCGAAAAACCGGTGCACGCGCCGACGTCTTGCTGATCGCGAATCGGCCCTTCTGTGCCGTCAGTGCGGTGATCGACGGTGTTCGGCAGCGCTGCGGCGCCGACGAAGCCCTTGCCCGCGCTGATCGCGCTCGACGCGAGCAGCGCGCGCGAGGCGGTCGGGATTTCCCCGTACGTCGGAGTAATGCAATCGACGGGCACGCGGTGTCCGGCAATCGTGACTGCGCCGCAGCGACCTTGCGGTAAGAGTGAGCTCGCAGCGGCGGGCGTCGTGCTGCCGTTCGCGACGGGAACCGTGAGCCCGGGAATAGCGGGCACGGTGATGCCCGCGATCGTGACCCAGCCGTTGCTCGGTGTGGCGGCTGGAGCTTTCGGGCTGACGGCGGCGCTCGTTGCTGGCGCAGTCAGACCGGGGATCGACGGCAGCACGATGCCGCCGTAGTTCACCCAACCCGGCGGAGTGACGAGCGCGGCCGACGTGGTGACACGTGCGGGTGCCGCGAGTGCTGGAGCGGGCGGCGGAGCTGCGACGGCGACGGGCGCCGGTGGCACTGCGGGGGTGGCCCAAGTGCCGGCATTCGGCGACCGAGCGCTCCCGCGCTCACAGGCGGCGATCAGTAAGAAACAGGTACCAAGCGAACCATAAGCGAGGGAACGAATCATGGAAGCGCGCGAGCTTAGCATTGTAGTGCTCCGCGCGGTCGCCCCGTAACTGGCTGAAACACCGAGAAATTCCCGAATAATTCCAAAGTGCAACAGGCTTGGATGCTGCGAGATTGATTGAAGCGGCTCGCGCGCGGGCCGTATCATGCCCTTGAATGGGGCAAGCTCTCGAGATCACGCACTCCGACGCTGGGCTGATCATGGCCATGCACGGGCCGGTGTGCATCGCGCTTTGGAGGAGCAAGCCGACGCCTCAATTGATCGAGGTTCAGGTGGCGCACCTGGCGCGCGCGGTGCAGCGTAATCCCGGCAAAGTCGCGTTCATGTGCGTCGTCGCGCAGACAGCGGAGCCGCCGGACGACGCGGAACGCGCCGCTTCGGTAAAGATGGTCAACTCGCACGGCGGCAGGCTCGCGGCCATCGCGTGCGTGATCGAGGGCGCGGGTTTTCGCGCGGCGATCACGCGCACGGTGCTTTCCGGCATCATGTTCGTCGTGCGGACGCCTGCGCCCATTCGTTTGTTCGAGAGCGTTGAGCTCGCGACGCCTTGGCTCGGCGGAATGCTCGGCAAAGTGCCGCTCGTCACGCTACCGACCGAGGTCGCGCTCGCGCGCAGTCCAACGGCCGCGTGAGCTTCAGAACGCGCAGCCCTGGAACATCCAGCGGAGCGCATTCGGAAAATCATGCTCGCCGTCGACTGGCGGATAGTGCATCCCAGTGCCGAGCATCAAGCGCCATTGATTGCCTTTAGCGGCCAAATCTGCGGCGACGTTTTGATTGATCACGTACCACATGCCGCGTTGATCCGAGAGATCATTGGTCGATGTGAGTAGGCTCGCGCGCAGAGTACGCGCCGGCGCAGCCTTGATCACTTGCACCCAATCCACACCGTAGGTCGTCGCCGCGCCGAAGCTCGTGTTGTCGCCGACGAACTTGTGAAAATCATTCGGCCGGTTCCAGAGCACTTCCCAACCTTGGCCGCCGCTCGCGCTGTAGCCGACGAGTGACCAAGCTTCGGGATCGCGCGAGATGCTGTATTTGCCGAAGATGGCTTGCGGCAAGATCTCGTTGAACAAAAAGTCCGTGTATTTTTCGGTCGGCGGATCGTACGTCATGACGCGATCACCGTCTGAAGGCGGATCGATGAAGAGCGCCACCGTCGGCGGAAGCGCATGCGCTGCAGTCAAGTTGTCCAGCACCGTCGCGGCGTGAAAGTCGGTCAGGAACTGATTGCCGTCACCGAAGAGCAAAAAGATCGCCGGCATGCCGGAGACATAGTTGGCCGAGGTGTAGATCCAATACGGAAAATGCTGGTTGTAAGTGGTGCTCGCGAAGCTCGCGCTCGCCGTCACTTTGCCGGCAGTGATGCCTGCGCCCAGCGTCCACTCGGGCGGATTGGCCGCGGTCGAAGGCAGCTCGTGTTTACCATCGCCGTCGGTGCCGGGCGTGCACTTGATTGGACCGAATGGAGCGGCGCTCGCGCCACCGTTTGCGCTCGTCCCACCGAGTCCTCCGCTGCCTGCCGTGCTCGTGCCCGCAGCTCCCGCGCTGGCTCCGCCGCTGCCGGCAGACGCAGAAACGCCGCCGCCCGCCGAGCTCACTCCGCCGCCGCCAGTGTGGTTGGTGGCGCCCGCAGCGCTCGAAGCGCTCGAAGCGCCCGCAGCGCCCGCAGCGCCCGCACCACCGCTGCCGGTCTCAGAGCTCGCGGGAGCCGAGCTGCTGCTGCACGCGAGCAACAAACCGAGGACAGGTAAGCACGCACGCGACGCGCGGAGCGCGAACGACCACTGCATCGTGCGTTGACCGTAGGGCATCCCCGGCGGACGAACAACTCACGGAGAACCTAATTTCATGCTGAATCGGTGAGGTTGCCCGCGTGCTTTTGTCCAAATTCGTTTGACCCGAACGCGCGTGGGCGCGCCTTTCTTGGGGTTGACTCAGTGCGGCGTCCTCGACAAAAAATCGTTCACGGTCGTCGCGAAAAGTGTCGGCGCCGAGAGCTGCGCGACGTGCTCTTGACCGGGGAGCTCCTTCAGCTGCGCGTTCGGCACGCGCGAAGCGACCGTGCGCGCGCCGCCTTGTAAGCGCGGAGTGCTCGCCGAGCCGATGAGGCACAGCGTGGACACGTTGATGTGTGCAAGCTCTTCCGGGCTCGCGTGAAAGGATCTTTGAATGCGCGAGTCGTACGGCACGGTGTGAGCGAAGGTGCTGACCATTTGGGGAAAGTAAGGCGCTGCTTGCATTGCTTGGAGCTCGCGCTCGGAAGAGCGCGGCCCTTCGCGCAAGAACGTCGTCACTGCGCCGGCGCCGTCACCGGCGGCGAGCAAGGCGTCGAGCCGCTCCGGCAAGTCATGCGTGATGCCATCTGCTTCGCCGAAAAACACCGGCGGCTCGTAAATCACGAGGCGAGCGAGGTTCGGCGGCACGCGGTTGGCCGCCTGCAGCGCCAAGATCGCGCCCGAAGAATGACCGAGCAGATCAACGGGCCCCTGAATCGCGGCGAGCACCGCGAGCACGTCTTCGATCTCGCGCTCCGGCGCATACGGCAGCGTGTTGCCACTGCGACCGCGACCACGACGATCGACGACGATCGGATCGCGCTCTTTCGCGAAGAGCGACACCACCGACAGCCAACGCTCGCGCGCGAAGAGCGCGCCGGAGATGATCACGAGGGGGGCGCCGCGCCCGTAGCTCTCCGCGCTGATGATCGTGCCGTCCGCCGAGCGTGCGTTGAGCTCTGTCATGGCCGGGAATATAGCGGGAGCGCGGGAGCTGACTAGATGAAGTTCTGTGAATGCGACGTGTGCGCGTTACTTGCTCGTGGGCCACGCAGCGAGCGCGCGCGCGGCCACGCGCTTCAGCTCTGCGCGTGTGGCGCCGCTCGCGGCTTGCACCGATAGCCCATTGCAAATCGTCCACACGTAACGCGCAAGCTCCGCTGGGCTTTCGTCCGCTGGCAAATCTCCTTCGGCCTTGGCGCGGCGGAAGCGCTCGCGCACCAAGTCGGCTCCGTGTTGCCGAATGTCTAGCAGTTGCTTTTGCACTGCGGCGCTTTCTTCACTGCACACGAGCGCGCCCTGCACCATCATGCAGCCCGCTGGGCGCTCGTCGTCTTTGCCCGGGACATCACAATAGACTTGCAGCAAGTGCTCGAACACACCGCGCGCGGTCGGCGCCTTCAGTGCATCCTGCACGCACGAGCCAGGGCCAGCGAGGTAGCGTTCGACTGCGCGTTGAAACAGACCTTCTTTGCTGCCGAACGCGGCGTACAAGCTCGGGCGATTGATGCCCATTGCTTCTGTCAGATCGGTGAGCGAGGTGCCCTCGTACCCCTTGCGCCAGAATAGGAGCATGGCTCGGTCCACGGCTTGGTCGAGATCGAAATCACGGGTGCGGGCCATCTTCGAAGACCTCGGGGATCATTTTATACCGTTCGGTAAGAAATGCCATTGACGTTCCGCCGAGCAGAGGCAATGTGTACTTATCGGTACAGATAATCCGAAGGAACCTCGAAAATGGCGAACAAGTCCGAAAAAGTGGCGTTCATTACTGGCGGAAATCGTGGCATCGGCCTGCAGACGGCGCGTGAGCTGGGGCAGCTCGGAATTCGCATCGTGATCGGTGCGCGCGATCTTGCCCAGGGTCAGAAGGCTGCGCGCAGCCTCGCGGAATTCGGCATCACCGCGGAAGCGATTCGTTACGACTCGGCCGATCCGAGCACTGACACCGCTGCACGAGCTTACTTCGAGCAGAAGCATGGTCGGCTCGATATTTTGGTGAACAACGCGGGCGCCGCCAAAGAGGAGCTCTTGGCGAAAGATGCGCGCTCGGTTTCACAAGACACTTTGCGCGACACGTTCGAGATCAACTTCTTCGCCGTCGTGCGTTTGACACAGACACTGCTGCCGCTGCTCGAGAAATCGGAAGCCGGTCGGATCGTGAACGTGTCGAGCATTCTCGGCTCGCTCACGTTGCACGCCGCGGAAAATTCACCCATCGCGCCGGCCAAGCCGCTCGCGTACAACGCTTCCAAGTCTGCGCTCAACGCGTTCACGGTGCACCTGGCGGACGAGCTGCGCGGTAGCAAAATGAAGGTGAATTCGGCTCATCCAGGCTGGGTGAAGACGGAGCTCGGCGGTGAGCACGCGCCTATGGAAATCGCGGACAGCGCGAAGACGAGCGTCACGCTCGCGACGCTCGGAGCCGATGGTCCGAGCGGCGGCTTCTTTCACGCGGGCGAAGCGCTGCCCTGGTGACTCACAGCCCGACGTTGCCGATGTCGCCGTGCGTGAGCGTCTCCCACGCCATGTGGTGAGTCGCATCGGTCGGGCGAATCTTCGCCAAGAGCGCCTTCGTTTGCGGCAGTGATTGACCGAGCACGTTGGCGTAAGCGTTATAACCGATGTCCCACATCGGGTCGGCTGCGGTTTTGTTTTGCGCAGTGGTGCACAGATCCGTAGTCGACCCGCCGAGGATGTATTTGGCGTGCAGCTCGAGGAAGGCCGTCAATCGCTTTTCCTCGAGCGAAAACAAATCCACGCCTTGAATGCGAGCTGTCTCGGCGGCGTTGATGATGCCGGCAACGCCGTACTGCACGTGTCCGAACGCCTGGGTGCCAGTGCCGGATTCATCACGACACGTCTCTTGCCCGATACCGTCGATGAACGCTTTGGGGTTGTACCAATAACCCTTCAGACCAGAAGCCGAGAGCGCAGTTTGTCGCGGCGGCTGCACGGGCTGCGCGCCGTCCGTCTTCAGATAGACGTACGCGGGCGTACGTGCTTTCCAGAGCTCGACCGTCTTCTTGAACTCCGTCATGTCGTCATTGAAGACGGCGATGTTCATCGCAGCGTCGATTGCGCTCGTGTCCCAATTTCCCGTGCGGGTGCTGCCGTCCTTCACTTCCGGGTAGTACGCGGTATTCAGCATGGTCGTAAATTGCTGAATGTCCGCCTCTTTCCAGCCAGCTTCGGAGTAGCGGATGATCTCGGCGGCACGCGGGAAAATCTCGGCGCACCACGCCGACTGCAGCTGGGCGTTGTCGAGCGTGTGTTGCTTCAACACCGCGGACCACGCGTTCATGATCTCGATCGCTTTGGCCGCGTGCTGTTGGTTGCCGGTGTAGTACCAGAGCAGTGCGTGCGTGTAGGCGGCGATGACGTCGTTCTTCTCGTCGGTACAGCCGATGTCCGGATTCGAGGTCGGACCGCACTCGACGTTGGCGACGGGATGTGCCTTGTACGAAAGTGAGCCGAAGCTGCTCGAAGAAGCGTCG
>FTDA01001162.1_pt1 | contig 11726 bp, 8 predicted proteins | sample 1639731 | NCBI WGS metagenome assembly FTDA01 (sample SAMEA3914869, study PRJEB12502) | metagenome | biome: forest; material: soil | place: USA | collected 2012-03-12 | depth 0.1 m
AAACAGGACGCGGGCGCGCCGATTCAGCGCGTCGCGCTGTGCGCGGGCGCGGGCGGCAGTTTGTTCGAGCGCGTGAGCGGTGTGGATTTGTTCGTCACCGGTGAGCTGCGCCACCACGATGTGCTCGCCAAGCAACGCGCGGGTGCGAGCGTGATCCTGTCCGAGCACACGCACACCGAGCGCGGCTTCCTGCCCGAGCTCGCGGAGCGGCTCGCGGCGCTCGCCGAAGGTGAGCTCGAAGTGCTCGTGTCCGAGCGCGACGCCGATCCGCTGCGCACGCTGTAATTGCCGCAAAACAACGCGCTTCGCGATCCCCGGCGACGGGAGCTACACTCCCCGCCGCTCATGAACCGCTTCACTCGTCTCAGCCTCGCGCTCGCCTGCGCGCTCGGGCTCGGAGTCGCGCCGCACACCGCGAATGCGTTCACGCACGTCGTCGTGCAGGGCGATACGCTCGCGTCGATCGCCGAAAAATATTACGGCAAGATCCAATACGAAAAATTCTTGGTCGACGCGAACCTGCTCGGCATCGAAGGCGGCTCACCGATCGTGAAGGGGATGCGGCTCGAAGTACCTTCGGTCGGACATCGCACGGTCAAGCACGGCGACACGTGGGAAACACTCGCCGCCGAATTGCTCGGCGCCGCGAACCGCTCGGACGTGCTCTCGATCGCGAACGGCTCGAACCCGTGGCTCACGCCCGAAGAAGGCGCCGAGATCATCGTCCCGTACAACCTGCGCGCGCTCGTGCAAGGCTCGAACGAGACGCTCGTCACCATCGCCTTCAAATACTACGGCGATATGAACAAGGCTTGGGTGCTCGACCGTTACAACGGCTTCAACGGCAAGAAGATCCAACCGAACGACGTCGTGCTCGTGCCGCTGACGGATTTGCCGCTCACCGATGCCGGCAAGAAAGCCGCACAGAGCTCGGCCGGGAGCACGTGCTCGGAAGCGCTCGGCACCGTGCGCGACGCGCAGCGCAAAGTTTCGCAGGAAATTCCCGCGCTGATCGCGGACGTGAAGGGCGGCCGTTACGTCGACGCGGCGAGCCGCGGCAGCCGATTTCTGGCCTCGGGCGCGCTCACCGAGCCGGAGCAAGCGATCGTGAATCGCCAGCTCTTGGAAGCCTACGTCGCGCTGGATGCGACCGGGCTCGCGACCCAAGCGTGCACCGAGTGGCGCAAGCGCGATAAACACGCGGTGCTCGATCCGGTCGAGCTCAGCCCGAAAATCCTCGCGGCCTGCGCGCGCGGAGGCAATTGAGCGAGCCGGCGAAAACCGAGCTCCGGCGCGCGCTCGATTGGGGCAAGCTCGCGCCGCTGCGTTTGTACGCGAAGAGCGTCGCGGACGGCGTGTACGCCGGCGGACATCGCAGCCGTCGGCGCGGCGCGGGCATCGAGTTCGGCGGCCAGCGCACGTACGTGCCGGGCGATGATCTGCGCTTCATCGATCGCCATGCGCTCTTGCGGCACGGAGAGCTGCTCGTGCGGCAATTCGAGACCGAGACGGATCGCACCTTGTGCTTGCTGGTCGATGCCAGCGCGTCGATGAGCTACCGCGGCGAAGGCGCGCCCGCGGCGAAGTACGCATTCGCGGCGTTGATCGCCGCAGCGCTCACGAAAATAGCGGTTTCTGCAGGCGATCGCGTGTCGCTCGATTGGCTCGGCGGCGAGCGCACCGTCGAGCTCCCGACCGCGGGCGGGCGTGAAGCGTTCGAGCGCGTGGTCGGCGCGCTCGAGACGGCCCAGCCGAGCGCGGATCTGCATACTGATTTGCGTGCGCTGGAGCGCGCCGTCGCGCGCGTGGAGCGTCGTGCCGTGCGCGGAGCCAGCGTGGTCGTGCTCAGTGATTTTTTGGATTTGCCGGACGGCGCGTTCGACGCGGTGAGCGCGCTCGGTGTGCGCGGCAAAACTTTGGTCGCGCTGCGTACGCTCGATCCCGTCGAGCTCACGTTCCCGTTCAGCGGCCCCGTGCATCTGCGCGCGCTCGAGGGCGAAGCGCGCGTAGAAACGGACGCCAACAGCGCGCGCGCCGCGTATCTCGCCGCGCTCGCCGAACAGACGCGCGTGTGGCGTTCACGGCTGCTGCTGCGCGGCGGCACGTTAGTCGAGGCGAGCACCGCCGCGGATCCAGTGCAGACCGTGCGCAACGTGCTGGACGCGCTCGGAGGTCGCGCGTGAGCTTCTTGGTCGCCGCAGCGCTCGGCGTCGGGTTCTTCGTCGTGCTGCCGATTGCAGCCCATTTGCTGCGGCGCGGGCGCGTCCGCGAGCGGCCTTTTCCACCCGCCGCGCTCGTGCCCCCGGCGCGCTCGGTCGCGCGCGAACGCGCCCGAATCGAAGATCGGTTGCTGCTCTTGATCCGTGCGCTGGCCATCGTGTGCTTGGCCGTGATCGGCGCGACGCCGTTCGTGCGCTGCTCGCGTTTGTCTCTCGCGCGCAGCGCGGGCGCTTCCGTCGCGTTCGCGCTCGTCGTCGACGACTCGCACAGCATGCGCTCGAGCGATGCGGGCAGCTCGCGTTTCGATCGCGCGCTCGGCGCCGCGCGCGAGCTCCTCGGCTCGGCACGCGAAGGCGACGCGATCGCGATCGTGCTCGCGGGTAAACCTGCACGGCTCGCGCTCGCCGCAACCACGGATCTCAGCGCCGCTCGCCGCGCGCTCGGCGAGCTGGCCGAAAGTGATCGCAACACGGATCTCGACGGCGCGGTGGAGCTCGCGCGCTCGAGCCTCGCGACGCTCTCGCATCACGACAAACGCGTCGTCGTACTGAGCGATCTCGCCGGTGCCCCGTTGCCAGACGGCGATCCGCCGCTGTGGCTGCCCGTGCCCGGACTGACGGATGCCCGAGAAAATTGCGGGATTTGTCGCGCCGAGCGCCACGGGCGCCGGATCGAAGCGCGCGTCGCGTGCACCTCGGCGGCGGCAGCGGCCGGCCGTGCGCTGACACTCAAGGGCAGCAAAGGGAGCGAACCCGCTGCGCTCGCCGCGCGTGCGGGCGTGCAAGAGCTCGGCTTGCCGCTCGACCCCGCGCAAGAGCACCTCGAGGTCGAGCTGACCGGCGGTGACGCGCTCGCGAGCGACGATCACGCCGCGGTGTCCGCCGAGTCGGCGGCGCTCGGCATGCTCGTCGTGACCGACACCGCGAACGACTCGGCCGAGACCGGCGGCGCACCGGTGCTCGAGCAAGCGCTCGCCGCATTGCAAAGCAACGCCGCGCTGCATCCGAGCGCGCTCTTGCCCGATAGCCCGAGCGAGCTCGCCGGCAACGCGCTCGTCTTGCTCGACGACCCAGCCGGAATCACGCCCGAAGCGCGCTCTGCGCTCGCGAGCTTCATCGAGCAACAAGGCGGCGTCGCGGTCGCATTTCTGGGGCCGCGCGCCGAACAAACGCCGCTCGGCTCCACGCTCGAGCCGTTCGTGCACGGCGCCGTGCACTGGGAAGCGAGCGCAACGGGCGGAATCGACGACGCTTCCTTGTCCTGGCTCGGGCCGGAAGCCGCGAGCGTGCACGATCTCGCGCTGCACGGACGCGCGGGTCTCGGCGCCGCGGATTTGCTCGGCGCCAAAGTGCTCGCCACGTTCGGAGACAAGCAGCCATTCTTGACCCAGCGCGCGCTCGGTCGCGGCGAAGTGTTCACCGTCGCGCTGCCGACTTCGGTCGAACGCAGTGATTTTCCGCTGCGACCCGCGTTCCTCGCGCTGCTCGACTATTTCTTGAACGAAGCGCAGACGCGCCGCGGCGTCACCGAAAGCACCGCTGGCAGTGATTGGACGTTCCCCCCGAATGCGAACGTCACGGTCGAAGGTCCGCGCGGCAAGCTCACGTCGCACGACCGCGTGCTCGGCGGCGCGGGCAACGCGCAAAAGGTGTTCACGCCGGCGCTCGCCGGTCGCTACGCCGTCACGGTGGACGACCACCACGAAGAGCGTGTCGCCACCATCGATCCCGAAGAGATCACGACGCTCCCGGAGAAGCCCAAGAACGGCGCCGCGCTCGCGCGTGCGAACGGCGCGGCCGGCAGCGTGGATGCTTCGCCGGAAATCGGCTTCGTCGCGCTCGCGCTGCTCGTGCTGGAGCTCGGCCTGCGCGCGTTCCGGCGGGTTACCCGCGAACGCACGCCGACCTGATGATTCCAGAAACGCGGCGTGTTAGTCGGAAGCGCCATGCGTCGTTTCGCTCTGGTCTTGCCGCTCGTGCTCGTCGCTTGTCACTCCGCTGGGCCCTACGGCTTCAGCCGTACGTATCAACCGCTCAGCGCCGAGTCCACGGCCGCGGACGGCGCCCGCGAATACGATCCAGTGATGGCCGCGCGCGACAAAGAAGAGTGGAAGAAGACGCCGATCAGCTTGTACGGCGTCGTCAAGACGCGCACACAAGCCAAAGACGGCAGCGCTTACCTGACGCTCAGCATGCGCACGCTCAGCGAACGCAACTTGTGTGATGATTTCGACGAGGACACCTGCCGCGTCACCGTCAGCGAGCACGAGCACGCCGTGGTGCACGCCACCTTGAAGCTCGCGGGCGATGACGACATCGGCCCGAACAGCATCGGCCGCGGCTCGCTCGTGCGCGTGATCGGCAAGCTGACGGACGAAGTCGACCCAGACGACGGCGCGCCCGTGCTCCGCGCGAGCTACTACCGACACTGGCCGCGAAATTTCTTCGTGACCACCGCCGACGCGAACCACATGCAGCGCTAACGCACGCGCGGGTCCGCCTGCGGCGACGGATGATTGAAGCCAAAACCCAGCGCAAATGCGATCGAGATGGTCGTACCCTCGGGGCGATCGTGATCGATCTGCGCGCCCTGCGGGCAATCGGGGCCACTCGGCACGTTGAGGCACGCCTCGCGATAAACGCCGCCGAACGCGCGCCCGCCCTGAAATTCGAGCCCGATGCGCAAACCAGCATCGGTCACCCACTCGAACGGCAGCGAGAAAGCCAGCACCGAGCCGTAGTTCGCGACGTTGGTGTGATTGAACGCGACGCCCGGCGCGAACACGAAGCTCGCCGTCGTATCAACGACGTAGCCGACCGTGCCGCCGAAGATCACCGACACGTCCTTCGCGGGCACGAGCTCGTAGTCACCGCCACTCGACGCATAATTGTCTCGCAGCTGCGTGACCGGAAAGAGCGCGCTCACTGCGACGCGCACGCGCCCGCCGAAATACATGCCCGCCTCGCCGCCCAGATTCAGAAACTGCGAAAACCGATTTTGCCAAGAGACGCTCGCCATCGTCGCGTCGATGAACGGTGAGCTCCGCACGGCGGCGTCGTCGGCGAATCGCCGCGCGGGGCGCGAGAGCACCGGATAGTAATAACCGTACGCGGCGGGCGGCGGATATGGGTACTGAGCGGGCGGCGGCGTGGACGGCGCGGATGCGGCCGCGATCGTCGGCGCGGCGTCGAGCGGCATCGGCGGTGACTGCAGAGGCGCGCTCGGAGCCACCTGCGGCGCGCTCGGCGGGGGCGCTGCGGGCGCGGGCGCCGGTGCTGACGGCGGAGGCGCGCTTGGCGCCGGCGGAAACGTCCCGGTCGCCCCCTGCGCGCCCGCCGCGAACGACCAGAGGAACACGAAAGTACCCGCGCCGCACCAAGCAAAAAGCCCCATTGTCCGCACTTTTCAGCCTTTCCCGACCTCGGTCAAGCAGAGCGGTGCTAAAAGCCCGGCCGTGCGTCGCTTCCGCTCTGTGCTCACGTCGTTGACCCTCTCGGGCTCGCTGGCTCGGCCGCTGGCCTCGCTTTCGGCGCTCGCCGCGCTCGGCGTGTGCGCGTCGGTGAGCCGCCCGGCGGCAGCCACGGTGATCGAGCGCGTGGTCGCCGTGATCGGAGATCGCGCGATCTTGCTCAGCGATCTGAAATCGCGCGCGCAGCCGTTCTTGCTCCAAGTGACGCAAAGCGTGCCGCCCGGCGCGCAGCGCAACGCGGCGATCTCGCAGGTGTACAAAGGCGTGCTCGACAAAATCGTCGATGAAGAGCTGGAAGAGCGCGCCGCGATTCAAGCCAAAATCACGATCACGAGCAAAGAGATCGACGAAGCCATCGCGCGCGTCGCTCAGCAAAACTCGATCACGCCGCAGAAGCTGATCGCGGAAGCCGCCAAGACCGGCATCACCGAGCAGCAATATCGTGATGAGCTCCGGCGCCAGCTGCTCCAAGCCAAGCTCGTGAACGTGCGCCTGCAAGGCCGCATCCGCGTGACGGACGAAGATCTGAAGGTCGCGTACCGCAAGCTCGTGTTCGAGGAGCGCCAACGCCTCGGCCTGCGCGTCGCGTGGATCCGCATCCCGGCCGGCACGGACGGCTCGGGCCGCGCGCTCGCCGAACGCATCGCCGAAGCCGCGCGCGTGCAGGATTTCGGCAGCCTCGCCCAACAATTCTCGCAAGATCGCGCGACCAAAAGCGTCGGCGGCGTGCTCGCCCAAGACAAAGTCGCGGATCTGCCGCCCACCGTCGCGCGCGCTTCCCTCGGGCTCGAAGTCGGCGAAGCCTCCGCGCCGCTGCGCATGGACGACGACTACGTGATCGTGCGCGTCAATTCGCGCGACGCCTCACAGTTGCCGACGTTCGAAGACGCGCGCCGCGAGCTCGGCGACCGCGTCTACATGGACAAAATGGGCCAAGCCCGCCGCACCTGGCTCGACGGCCTCCGCCGTCAGAACCACGTCGAAGTTCGGTTGTAGTGCGGGAGCTCAGCTCCCGCACCGCTCGAGTGAATCGAGCGGGGCCCCACCCTCAGGTTTTGGGGCCCCGACCCCAAAACACATGACCTGTTTTTGTTTGTAGCTCAGCGGTGTTCGCGTTGCGAAGCATCGGTAGCTCGCGGCGCGTCACTCTTCGGGGTTAGTCGCTGCCGTCGCACGTGAGCCCGTACAGCTTCTCCTTCGGCACCCCATGCGCGACGATCCGCGAAGCGCTCGCGAGCTCGCTGCGGATGAGCTCATCGAAGCGATCGAGCGCGAGCGCGCCCTGAACGCGGCGACCGTTCGCGAAAAACGTGGGCGTCCCGTTCACGCCCAGCCGCTCACCCAGCGCGACGTCCGCGTGAATCGCGGCGTCGTGCGAGCCGGCGCGCGCGGCGCTGAGCAAGAGCGTGCCGTCGAGCCCGGCCTTGCCCGCGAGCTCACCGAGCACGCTCTCGTCGATCTCGCCGGCGCGCGCGAAGAGCCCGTCGTGCACGCGCCAGAATCCTGCGCTCGCACCGAGCGAGCCGGCTTCGGCGGCAAAGTTCGCGAGCAAGCGCGCGCCCTTGTGCTGCGGCAACGGATAATCCTTCCACACCAAGCGCAGCGTCCGCGGATAGCGCGCGAGAAGCATCTGGAGCGCGGGCTCGACTTGTTTGCAATACGGGCACTCGAAATCCGAAAACTCCACGAGCGTCACGAGCGCGTCCGCGGGGCCGCGCGCGGGCGCGTCGCCGAGCGGCACGCACACGCGCGTCGCATCTTGCTCACCGACGCCGATCAAATTGCCGCTCGTGCGTGTGACGTAAAAATCCTTGGCCGAAGTGCCGCCCGCGAGCAGCCAAGTGGCCGCGCGACGCTCGTCCAAGAGCAACCGCTCGAGCTCATCGGGCGTGCGCTCACCTTCGACGCGCACGCCGTTCACGAACGAAAGCGGCGTGGCGCGCACCGCGAATTGCCCGGCGAGCTCGAGATCATCGGCGACCGCGCTCTCGCCCGCGCTCGCCAAGGCAGCAAGCCCGACGTCGCTATAACCCGCGGCAGTGATTTCAGTGAGCAAGCGCTCGTCACTCAGCCCCTGCTCGTTCTGCGCGATGCGATGGAGCACGCGAAAAAACGCCGCCGAGCCGCGCGTCTTCGCCAGGCCCGCGAGCACGCGCGCGGCTTCGAGCGCGTACGGGTGCTCGCGTAGCGGGCGATGCCGAAACACGATCCGCAAATCGTCACCGAACGTGGTTTTGGCGGCTTCGAGCGCGCGCCACGCGCGGCGCGTGTGCGGGCATTCGAGATCGCCGAACAGCACCCAAGTGAGCGGTGCGTTGCGCGTGCCCCAAATTGGCTCGCTGCCGAGCACGGGCATCGCCGCGTGCGCCTCCTCCGGAAATGAGCTCGGCCCAACACCGGGAGGCACGAGCGGCGCATGGCTGATCGGCGCCTTCGAAACCGACTTCGGCGGCGACGAAGTCGGCATCGGCGGTGGAAAGTCGCTCGGGCCGGGCACGAGCTCGCGCTTCGGGCTCGGCGCGGGCGCGGGCATCACCGGCGGCGGGGCCACGGACGTGCGCGCGCGATGCATGCTCGTGCGCGGCGCGTGACGAACCGCATAAACCATCCCCGCCGTCGCTCCGCCGAACAGGAGCAAAAACCCGAAGCCCACGACCAGCAGCGCGATCCACGCCGTGGCATTCGACGGCTTCGGCACGTGCGTGCCGGGCGGCGCGAACGGCGAAGGCTCGACCTGCGTCGGCGGTACCTCGACGCCGTGCGGCGTGGGCAACGGCGAATCCGGCAACATCGCTTGAAGCGGAGCGGCGAGCACCGCATCGTCCTCGTGCGCGCTCGGCGCGTACGGCAACGAGCCCGCGTCGGGCGCGACGGCGCGTGCGCTCTCCGCGAGCCGCGTGAGCTCGCGCGCGAACGCGCGCACGTCGTTCAGCCGAGCGCGCGGATCGGGCGCCAGCACGATCGAAAACAGCTGCTCGAGCTCGGGCGCGAACGGCGTTTTTTCCGCGCTCTCCGCGCCGAGCAAGAGCCGACGCGCGAGCACCCCGAGCGCGAACGCGTCGCTCGAAGGCGTCGGCGGCACGAGCGCGGCGCGCAGCTCGGGCGCGCGATACTCGGGCGGTAAGAGCTGGCTCGCCTCGCCGGCAAACCCGAAGCGCGTCGCCAATGCCGCCACGCCGAAGCCGTAGAGCACATCGCCAGCCTCGCTTTCGGTCACGAGCTCCGACCGAATCAAACCGTGCGCAATGCCCTGATCGTGAAGCGGGGCGAGCGCGTCCGCGAGCCGAGTGACGAGCTTCGCGACGCGCGCGACGGCCCACGCGTGCGCGCCCACCTCAGCAACACTCTCCGACGACGGCGCGACGTAAACAACGAACGCCGTGCCGCGATCCACGCCGGAAGTCAGCGGTCGCGCGAGCGCGGGCACACCGACCGTGAAGCGCAACTCACGCTCGAGCGTGCTCGCGAGCACCGCTGCATCGACGTCGAGCGTGAGCGAAACCAACCACGCGCGCGCGCCACTTTGCGCATCCTCGGCTGCAGCAATCGAACACGTATCCGTCACGTATTCACGAACGATTCGAAAACGTCCACCGAGCGTCGTGCCGGATCGCAGCATGCTCGCCCAGCATGACACAGCCGCGCGAGATTCGCGTAAACGGCCATTTTCTAGCTCTTTTTGTCGCTCCCGCAGGCGACGACGAACGTAACGCACAGCCACGCGAGTCACTCCGCGAGTGTTCACGTCGTCATCGTGATCGATGATCGCGACAGCGATGCGCACTCATCATCGCATTCGATGACCGAGTGAAACGCAAACATTGCAGCATGCGTACGCGAAATCGAATCGAGCACGAAAGCTCGCGCGCGAACTCGTGTCGACTTTCGACGGCCGCAAGCAGCTGACAAATCGGCACGCGCGGGCCTACGTTGCGTGCACACGAATCGATCCGGGGGGAACCGGACGATTCGCCACACGAGGAGTCAAGCAATGAACCGTTCCACGACCGTCGTTCTAGCGTCCGCTCTCACGCTCGCGCTCGCGTTCAGTAGTCGCGCCGCGCATGCGCAAACAGAAAACACATTCACCGGCACGAGCGCCGGCATTCACTCGACCGGCGATTTCAACTCGGGATTTGGCTTTCAATCACTGTTCAGCAACACGTCCGGCGAAGAAAACACCGCCGTCGGCTGGGATTCATTGATCTTCAACACGACGGGCGTGGGCAACGTCGCCGTGGGTGAAAACGTGATGCGCGATAACGCGACGGGCACCGATAATGTCGCAATCGGCCACGGCGCAATGCTGCACAATGATGTAGACGGCAATGTCGGCATTGGAGCGGCCGCACTCAGCGCTAATGGAGTTGGCATACAAAACGTCGCGGTTGGCTATGAGGCAGGAAGCTCGTTGAATGACGTCGGTGCCAACACCTTGGTCGGCTACCAGGCATTGGCGAGCGCTGCCGGCCACAACACCGGCTTCAATGTCGCAATCGGGACGACGGCTTTGGGACAAGCTACCACTGCCTTCCAAACAGTCGCGATCGGTTTTCAGGCGATGGAAGCGTCGACAACCGCCACGAACAGCGTCGCGATCGGAAACACCGCGCTCACCTTCTGCACCAATTGCGATTCAGACGTCGCGGTGGGTGGCCAGAGTCTGAATCGCGCCACTGGCATCCGCAACACCGCCCTCGGAACGCTTTCGGGCGTAGCGATTCAAACCGGTCAGGACAATGTCGCGATTGGTTGGAACACTTTGTTCAACGTCGTCGCGGGAAGCGACAACACGGCGGTCGGATTCAATTCCGGACCAAGCGCCGACTTCTCTTCTACCGTCGCTTTGGGCGCAGCCGCTGAGCCGCAGATGAACGGCGACGTCGCACTCGGGAATTTCGCCGTCTCGCGCATCGGTGGCTTCAAGCCTTACAGCAACCTGTCCGACGCTCGCTTCAAGACGAACGTCAAAGAAAACGTGCCTGGCCTCGCGTTCATCAAGCGACTTCGTCCCGTGACCTATAACTGGGACATGGACAAGCTCGCCGTGCTCGACGGTCAAAAGCAATCCGTCTCGGCGGTGAACGAAGCCCTCCGCAAACAGAACGCAGAGGAGCTCAACACCGGCTTCCTTGCTCAAGAAGTCGAGCAAGCGGCAAAAGACATCGGCTACCAGTTCAGCGGCGTGTCGAAGCCGACCAATGACACGGCGCCGTACGCTCTCGCTTACTCCGAGTTCGTCGTCCCGCTCGTCAAAGCCGTGCAAGAGCAACAAGCTCAAATCGATCAACTCCGCGAGTCGCTCAAAGTCGCGCGCCTCGAGCGCACTGAGCCGGCGCAGCACTCGGGCATGCTCGGTGACACGAGCAGCTTGGGCGTGGTCGGCGGCCTGCTCGGGCTCTTGTTCATCAAGCGGTCGAAAGAGAATTCGACCGGCGCGCAGAAGTAATCGCGTTCGCGAACGCCCCTCGGGTTGCAGCTCGGGGGGCGTTGCCGAACAATTGGTTTGTCAGAATGACAGGCGCGAGCACGCAACCCGCCAGGTTGGCGCATTTCGCGGCCTGCTCCTGCCCATTTTCTTCAAGGTTTTCGCAGGGAATTGCCGCGTGGCACGCCCTGTGCTCAAAGGAGCCCGTCCCATGATGCCGACCCGCCGCACGCTCGCGTTGTTGGTCACGCTGCTCATCCCAGTCGTGATCTCGTTGCTCTTGCCGGCAATCCCCGCGTCCGCGCAAACGACAGGAACGACGACAGTCAGCGTGGTCGCGTCGGTCGTGCCGACGGGCATCACGCACAGTAAGCCGCGCAGCGGGCCGAACCTGTTGGTCAATCAGATCAACTACGCGGATTGCATCAACGACGACCAAATCAGCGTCCCCGTCACGACCACGGGCGCCTCCGCCTACACGCTCCAAGCTTGGATGAGTGTAAGCGGGGCTAGTCAAGACTGCACGGCGGTAGCGGCTCGCTCCGGTGCGACGATCGCGTGCTGGCTGGTCGCGAGCACGATCCCGGCGGGCAACACGACGTCCACGCT
>FTDA01001944.1_pt1 | contig 11670 bp, 7 predicted proteins | sample 1639731 | NCBI WGS metagenome assembly FTDA01 (sample SAMEA3914869, study PRJEB12502) | metagenome | biome: forest; material: soil | place: USA | collected 2012-03-12 | depth 0.1 m
AGCGGGGCGGACGGGACTCGAACCCGCGGCCTCCGGCGTGACAGGCCGGCGTTATAACCAACTTAACTACCGCCCCGTTCGACGGCGCGCGGTACATAGCACAGGGAGGCGAGCTCTCAACAAGAGAAAATCGCACGGGAGTTCACGATTCTGTCGGCCATGTGGCCAAGCGGCGAACAGTCGGGGAAATTTCGGGGTCACTTGCTCGCGCTCGAGCCGCCTGCACCCGCGCTCGCGCGATAAAGCGCGACATCATCGATCGCGAAGTCGAACGAGCCGGACGGCGTGTCGTACTCGAAATCCACGCCGAGGGCCGCGCTGAGATTGAGCGGCTGGGCGGCGCCCCAACCTTCTTGAGCGAGCGTGCTGAAGGGCAGCTCGTACTTGGACCATTCACCGGTGAGCGCGATCTGTTTGCCGTACGAGTCGTAGCAACCGCCGCCAGCCATGCAGGTGCCGTGCTGCTCCGGCGCGACGACTTCGAGCGTCGGCAACTCGAAGCGCACGCTTTGATTGGGCAGGTTGCCCTTGGCCCAAAACGAGATGCCATCCCACGCGCTCAAGTCGTACGGCATGCGCGATGGATCGGTGGGCGTGTTGCCTTGGTTATCGAAGTCGAACGCCAAGTCGGCGTACGCCTGAGCGCTGTCACCCGAGAGCGGGCCGCCCTTGGTCTCGATGCTGAATTTGCTGCCGTTCGCGCCGGGGAAGCTCGAATCGAGCGATTGCTGAATGTCTCCGGCGTTGTTGCTGCCGGCGGGATTGTAGAAGTACCACTGGCCGACGCGTCCGGCATTCATGAGGATCGAAGTATCGCCGTCTTCGAGATCGTCGATCAGATCGGTCACTTCGAGCGGGGGCGCGCCGCCGGCGCTCGTGCCGCCGCTGCCGCTGATGCCGCCGCTGCCGCCTGGACCCGCGCTCGCCGACGTCGTCTGGGAGCCGCCTGTCGCGGGCGCGCCGCCGAGCGTGGTGTTCTCACCGGCGCTCGACGAGCCACCGGCATCGACGCCGGCTCCACTCGAGCCGCCGGCGCCGCCGGTTGCGGACGCTGACGGCGCGGGCAAACACACGCCGCTCGCGGCATCACAGCTCAGCTTGAGCGGGGCGCATTGCGCATCCGTAGTGCAGGTTTCGCGGCACACTTGCTGGATGCAGTTTTGCCCGAGCGGGCAACTCGCGGCCGAAGCGCAGCTCACGAAGCTGACGCACGTGTTGCCGCTGCACTCTTCGCTCGCGCCGCAGTCCGCGTTGACGGAACAGGTGTGAACCGCCGTGAGCCCGGCATCTCCGCTGCCGGAGCAGCCACCGCTGGCCGCCGAGGTGAGCGCGAAGAGCGCGGGCAAGGCCAGCCAGCGCGCCGAGAACCTGCGAGAAAACATCACCGACGAGCGATCGCTCATGTTCGAGACTCGAGCTACGGAACTGATTCCAGCTCAGCACTAGCTGTGAACGAATGATCGCGCAACGCGAATCGGAGCAACGGCGCCACACGCGCGCGTGCATTCGAATAAAGGAAAATTGGTTTCCGATCATCTGCGCTTCCGTCGCCGAGCGCGCCGTCGTGTGCCGATGCGCGCGTGAAGTGCCCGCGAAAGTTGCCGGCGAGTGACGTGAGTGGCGCGCGGTGGCAGACTCGTGCTCGATGTCACGAATCGCAGCGCGCGGCTTCGCGCGGATCCCGTCAGTGGTTGGATGTGGGCTCTTCGTGGTGCTCAGCGCGTGCTCGTCGAGCAGCGGGAGCAACGACAACGCGAGCGGCGCAGCGGGGACGAACAACGCCGGCGCGAGCGGCGCGGTCAGCGCGAGCGCGGGTTCGGGCGGTCAAACCGCGAGCGCGGGCCAGAGCTCCGGCGGCGCGAGTGGTGGCAGCGCGACCGCGGGTGGGGGAAGCGGCGGTCGCTCGAGCTCTGCCGGCTCGAATTCCGGGGGCGCCGGCGGCGCGACGGGCCCGGTTGGCCCGCGTTTCATCGGGCGTTTCGATACGAGCAAGCCGTCCGCGCCGGTGTTCGAGTGGTCCGGCTCGGCGATTTCGCTGCGCTTCCAGGGCACCGCCATCGGTGTCACCCTCACGGATGGTACGAGCGATGTGTTCGAGGTGATCGTCGACGGCAAGCAAACCGTGGTGCCGACGACGGGCGGCACGACGAAGTACACGCTCGCGAGCGGCCTCGCGGACGGCCCGCACGACGTCCTCTTGTATCGGCGGACCGAAGCGTTTTTCGGCGATACGACCTTCGGCGGCTTCGACGTCGATCCGAGCGCCTACCTCGCGGGTGATGCGCCGCCGCCGCACAAGCTCGAGGTGATCGGTGACTCGATCAGCGCGGGCTACGGCGACGAAGGCACGTATCCGTGCACGTTCTCGGACACGACCGAGAACCACTACCTCACGTACGAAGCCATCGCGGCGCGGACCGTCAACGCGGATCTCTATACCGAGGCGTGGTCCGGCATCGGCATGCTGCGCAACAACGACAACAGCACCACCGGCACGATGCCCGAGCGCTACGGCCGGACTCTGCCGGTGAAGGACACCACCGATACTTGGGACTTCTCGAAGTTCGTGCCCGACGCGGTCGTGATCAACCTCGGCACGAACGATTTCGCGATGGGCGATCCGGGAATGGCGTTTCAGACCACGTACACGACCTTCGTCACGCGCGTCCGCGGCTATTACCCAAAGGCCCGCATCTACCTGGCGGTCGGCCCGATGTTGAGCGGCACGTCCTACACGGCGGCGAAGAATTATCTGAACGGAGTGATCTCGGCCCGAGCCGCCGCTCAGGACACGAACCTGGCCCTGCTCGAGTTCGGCACACAGGATGCGGCCGATGGTCTTGGTTGCGACTACCACCCGAGCCTCACGACCCACCAAAAGATGGCCGACAAGCTGGTCGCGGCCCTCAAGGCCGACCTCGGCTTTTAGCCGCGCACGGTTCCGCGGCCGTGTCGGAAACGGCTCGGCGCGGCGAAAACGCCGGGATTTCTTGGCGTGCCCGCGCTCGCTCCGACCGTCACCGTGATTTCGCGGCAATTTGTTCGATCCAAAACCTGACGATCGACGCCGTTCTCGGCTATGTTTTCGGTCATGGACGTTCGTGCTGGCTCGTCTGCCGCTTTATTCGCGACGCTCGAGCAACTGAAGAAAGCCTGGATCAAAGGTGGCTGGAGCTGGGATAGCCGCTTCGCCTGCGTGGCCTCGTCATTCAACGTCGAGCTCGAGAATGAAGCCCGCGCGGTCGTGCTCCGCTTCTTGCCGAACGAATGGTCGACGAAGACGATCGCCGGCGCGCCCACCGCGCTGAAAGAAGTCGCGGAAGCGACGGGCGGCGTGCGCACGGATCAACGGGTTTTCACCGGGGACATGTCGGGCCGCTTGCTCGGTTACGGCCTGTGGTGGCCCTGGGGCGACGAGATCACGATTTCGCTGCGCATCGGCTTGGGCGGCTACGTGCTCGATCCGGACATGAATCGCCTGCGCGAGGTCTTCGGCACCGCCGAATGACGCGGCGCTGATTCTGCGCCGAATCTCGCGTGTTTGGGCCGCGCCGGCAGGCGCGTGCTACATAGCGCGCCATGTCATTGGTCGAGCTCCGGGTTCCGTCTCGGACCCCGAAGCGCGGTCCGAACGCCGCATTTCTGCCTACCACGCGCGCGGATCTGGACGAGCGCGGCATCGAGCAGCTCGATATCCTCATCATCACGGGTGATGCGTACGTCGATCATCCGGCGTTCGGTCCGGTCCTGATCGCGCGCTTCCTCGAGGGCCGCGGGTACAAGGTCGGCGTGATCGCGCAGCCGGATTGGCAATCCCCGGCGGACGTCGCGCGCATGGGGCGGCCGCGGCTGTTCGTCGGCATCGCCGCGGGCAACCTCGACTCGATGCTCAACAAACTCACGGCGCAAAAGAAGATGCGCTCCGAGGATCAGTATTCGCCGGACGGGCGCACCGAGGCGCGCCCGAACCGCGCGAGCATCGTGTACTCGAACTTGTGCCGGCAAGCGTTTCCCGGTCTGCCGATCGTGCTCGGTGGGATCGAAGCTTCACTCCGCCGCATCGCGCACTACGACTATTGGTCGGATTCGGTGCGCCGCTCGATCTTGCTCGACGCCAAGGCCGACCTCTTGGTCTTCGGCATGGGCGAGCGCGCCGCGTGGGAAATCGCGCGCCGGCTCGACGCGGGTGAAGCCGTGAGCGCGCTCACGGACGTGCGCGGCACCGCTCACGTCAAAAATAACCCCGCGGAGTGGGAAGCGATCGCCGCCGATCCGACGCGCTTCGTGCGGGACGGCAAGATCGTGCTCTTGCCTTCGTACGAAGAGGTGTGCGCGGACAAAGCGGCGTTCGCCACGATGTCGCGGCTTTTTCAGTTCGAAACCAACGCGCACAACGGCCGCCCGCTCTTGCAAGTGCACGGCAAGCAAGCGGTGTATTTCAATCCGCCCGCGCTGCCGCTCGCCGAAAGCGAGATGGACGGGCTCTATGATTTGCCGTTCGCGCGCCGCCCGCATCCCGATTATCAGGGCCACCGCATCCCGGCGTACGATACGGTCAAAGAGTCGATCGTCACGATGCGCGGCTGCTTCGGCGGCTGCACGTTTTGCAGCATCACCGAGCATGAGGGGCGCATCATTCAAAGCCGCTCGGCCGACAGCGTGCTGCGCGAAGTGCGTCAGCTCTCGCGCATGGCCGGCTTCAGCGGCGTGATTTCGGACGTGGGCGGCCCGACCGCGAACATGTATCAAATGACGTGCAAGGACGAACGCACCGAGGCCGCGTGCCGTCGGCTCTCCTGCGTGCATCCGGGCGTGTGCGAAAACTTGAAGACCGATCACAACCCGCTGATCGATTTGCTGCGCAAAGTGCGCGCGGAAAAGGGCGTGAAGCGCGTCTTCATCGCCTCCGGCGTCCGTTATGATTTGGCCGAGCGCAGCCCCGAGTTCATTCGCGAGCTGGCCGAGCACCACACCGGCGGCCAAGTCTCGGTCGCGCCCGAGCACACGAACCCGGAAGTCTTGAAGAAGATGAAGAAGCCGGGCATCGAGGTGTACGAGCGCTTCGCGCAGGCGTTTTGCCAGGCGAGCGAGGCCGCCGGCAAAGATCAATATTTGGTGCCGTACTTCATCACCGGGCACCCGGGCTCGACGCTCGCGGACACGATCGAGCTCGCGCTGTACCTGAAGCGGCAGAACCTGCGCCCGCGCCAGATTCAAGATTTCATCCCCACGCCGATGGCGATCGCGACCGCGATGTATCACACCGGGATCGATCCGCTCACGAACGAGCCCGTCTATACCGCGCGTGATCTGCGCGAAAAGCGGATGATGAAGGCGCTGATTTTTTGGTGGGATCAGCAGCATCACGCGCTCGCGCGCGAGGCGCTGCGCAAGGCCGGCCGCGCGGATTTGATCGGGCGCGGTCCGCATCACTTGGTGCCGCCGGACTACGGCGTGTCGACGCCGCTCGCGCCTGGGCGTGGCGTGCGAGATGCGGGCAGCACGCGCAAACCGGGCCCGCGACCCAAGCGCCCCGCCCGCACGCGTTAGGCGCTCGAGCCGTTGACGCGCGCGCGCGCGTCGCGGATGCGCTTGCTGCGCGCGAGCAAAAACAAAAGATGACCGGTGTAGAAGCGGCGCAGCGTCCGGCGGCTGATCGCGGACACGGCTTCACCGTGCGGCAGGACTTTTTTGCAGTCGCTCGCGACGCACAAAAGTAGCTGGATTTCGCGCCCGGAAAACCAATTCGAGAGCGCGGAGCCGATTTCGCCGAATGGCTTCTTCGGGTCACCGCGTTTGACGATCACCTTGCGAATCTCGTCGCGGGTCAAGCGATCGCGCGGCTCGGACGCGAAAGGGGAGGTGAACAGCGCATCGAAATTCGCTTCGTCGATCTCGCCTTGGGTGTCGAAGGCGCCGGTGTCGTACGGGTGCTTGCCGCGCGCGATGTCGCGCACTGAGACCTTGAGCGAGGGCTTGCCGTGCGTGAGGTAGCCCAAGAACACGTTGATCAAGACCGTGAGCCCGGCCGCGGTGATCGCGCCCACGCCGACGCCGCGGAGCCCGCGAAAAGTCTGCGCGAGGGTGATCTCACCGTCAGCGTCAGTGTCGAAATAACTGACGTGCCGTTCGAGCGGGGTCAGTGGTTCTGTGTCGGACATCGGCCCCCGATCAAGAAAGCACGCCGTTTGCTGCTCGCGAAGCGTGTCATTTGGTGACGAAAAAAAGAAGCCCCTGATTTAATGACCATGCGCGCGAGTGTTCGCGTGACCCCTGACGAGTGCGCGGCAGAAACACGCGCAAAACCCGTAGCTCTCTGGGCCGCTCGCGCGAGCGCACCGCGCGGGCTTCTTCGCTTGCGGCTCGGCGAGCGGCGGGCGTATTTTCTCGCCAGAGGTCAAGAGTGTCGGCTAATCGCGCGTCGATCGAGTTCGGCGGTACCGAACGCTTCGTGCTCGAAGGCCGGCTCGGCGAAGGCGGCATGGGCGTCGTGTATCGCGCGCGCGACGGCGAGACTTCGCTGCCCGTGGCGCTGAAGACGATGGCTTACGTCGAGCCTTCGGCGCTCTTGCGGTTCAAGAACGAGTTCCGCGCGCTCGCCGACATCTCGCATCCGAACGTCGTGCAGCTCTACGATCTCGTGAGCGAAGGCGAGCACTGGTTCTTCACCATGGAGCTGCTCGACGGCGTGGATTTTCTGCGCTGGGTACATCACGGCGAGGACAACCTGCCCGAGCTGAAGCCGCTCCTCACGCCGTGGAGCAGTGAAGCGCGCACGTGGGATTCGGCGTCGCCCACGATCGACGCCGAACAATTACCCGAGGCGACCGCGGCAACCTCGGGAGTGATGAGCGCCAAGCGCGTCAGCAACGAGACGCGCATGTGCGATCTCGAGCGGCTCCGCCCGGCGCTGCGCCAACTCGCCGAAGGCGTGTGCGCGATTCATCACGCCGGCAAGTTGCACCGCGACATCAAGCCTTCGAACGTGCTCGTGACGCGCGATGGCCGCGTCGTGCTCCTGGATTTCGGCGTGGTCGGTGAGCTCTCGAACGCGCGGAATCCGCGGATCGAAGACCAAATCCTCGGCACGCCGGCGTACATGGCGCCCGAACAGGCGCGCGGTTCGGCGACCGGTACGCCGGTCGATTGGTACGCAGTGGGCGTGATGCTGTACGAGGCGCTCACCGATCGCTTGCCCTTCGACGGCAGCCCGCAAGACATTCTCTTCAGCAAGCAAGGCGCGCAAGCGGCGCGACCGAGCTCGCTCGTGCCCGCGGTGCCGCCCGATCTCGACGATCTCTGTTTGGATCTCCTGCACCCCGATCCGCGCAAACGCCCGCGCGGCGAAGACATCCTGCGTCGGCTCGTGCAGAGCGAGGAAACGCGGCGCCCGTCCAACCCTGCGCTCACGACGGGCGCGCTCCGTCCGTTCGTCGGTCGCGTCGAGCAGATGCAAGTGCTCGATTCGGCCTTCGAGAGCAGCGCGGCCGGACGCGTGGTGGCCGTGCTCCTCTCCGGTCGTTCCGGCATGGGCAAGACCACGCTCGCGCAGCGCTTCCTCGCGCGCTTGAGCAAGGATCGCGGCGCGCTCGTGCTCTCTGGCCGTTGCTTCGAGCGCGAGGCCTTGCCGTTCAAAGGCATGGACAGCGTGGTCGACGAGCTGAGCCGGTTTCTGACCGCGACTCCGCCGCGCGACATCGAAGACCGCTTGCCCGTCGGGCTGCACTATTTGGCGCGGATTTTCCCCGTGCTTCGCGGTGTGCCGTGCATGATCGCGGTCGCACAACCGCAGCACGAAATCGTCGAGCCGGCCGAGCTGCGAAAGCGCGCGTTCGCCGCGTTGAAGGAGCTCTTGTTCGCGCTCGGCGCCGAGCAGTCGCTCGTGATCCATATCGACGACGTGCAGTGGAGTGACATCGATAGCCTCGTGCTCTTGGAAGAGCTGCTCACGCCGCCGAACGCGCCCAACCTGCTCTTGATCTGTGGTTTCCGCGAGGAGATGCGCGCGACCAGTCCGGTGTTGCAGGCGCTGCTCGGCTTGTTCGAGCGGCTCGGGCAGCGTGTGGATGTGCGCGAGCTCAGCGTCGATCAACTCTCGCGCGACGAAGCCGTGGAGCTCGCGGCGCTCGCGCTCGACGGCGAGTACGCGGCGCCCTCCGACCTCGCGCGCGCGATTGCGCTCGAATCGCACGGCGTGCCGATTTTCGTCTCGGAGCTGGCGCAATGGCAGCGTGAACGGCGGGCGCGCGGTGATGCGGACGCCGAGCAAGCGCGCGGCGTTTCGCTGGAACAAGTGATTCAAACTCGCGTTGCTGAGCTGCCGACCGACGCGAGCGCGCTGCTCGAGGTGCTCGCCGTCGCGAACGGCCCGGTGCCTTACGCGCTCGCGGAGCTCGCGGTCGGCGTGACGCGCAATGATGCCCTGCGCGCGCGTCTGCGAGCGGCGCGCCTCGTGCGCACGTTCCGCAGTGACGGGCAAGAGTACGCCGAAACGTATCACGCGCGCGTGCGCGATAGCGTCGTCACGGCGCTATCGCCCGAACGTAGGCGCGGCTGGCACGGTTCCCTCGCTCGCGCGCTGCAAGCCTCCGGCAACGCGGATCCCGAAGCCCTCGTCGAGCATTACCTCGGCGCGGGCGATAGCGAACACGCGCGCGAACATGTGCTCGCTGCGGCGAGCGCAGCCGAAGCCGGCCTCGCGTTCATGCGCGCCGCGCGGCTGTACCGAATGGCGAGCGAAATTGGCGTCGAGCGGCCGCGCTCGGAGCTTTTGTCGCGCGTCGGTGATGCGTTGGTGAGCGCGGGGCACAGCTCGGAAGCCGCCGACGCGTACTCGGAGGCGGCCGCGCTCGCCGCGCCGGATGCCGCGGTGGAGCTGCGTCGTCGCGCTGCCGAGCATTTGTTGAAGAGCGGGCGTGACAGTGAAGGGCTCGGCGTCTTGCGCGAGGTGCTCGCGGCGGTCGGCTTGAGTTATCCGGAGTCCGCGCCTGCCGCGCTGGCTTCGCTCTTGTATCACCGCGCGCGTTTGCGGCTCCGCGGGCTCTCGTTCAAGCAAACGCCGAGCGAGGAGTGCGAGCCTCAGGCGCTCGCTCGCGTGGATATCGCATTCTCCGCGACCGCGGGGCTCGCGATGGTGGATGTGATTCGCGGCGCGGATTTCGGCGCGCGTCACCTCACGCTCGCGCTCGACGCCGGTGAGCCGATTCGAATTTGTCGCGCGCTCGCGTTCGAGGCGGGCAATGCCGCGGCCGTCGGGGCAGGCTCGCGCGATCGCATCGAGCGACTCGTGCGCACGGCGGAAGGACTCGCCTTGCGCAGTCAGGATCCGCACGGCACGGCGCTCGCGAAAGTGGCAGGTGGGCTCGTGCGCGCATTCTCCGGCGAATGGCGCAGCGCGCTCGCCCTGCTCGATGAAGCCGAAACGATCTTGCGCGAGCGCTGCCGCGCCGTGACTTGGGAGCTCACGAACACCCAAGCTTGGTCCTGTAATTCGCTGATTCTGTGCGGTGATTTGCGAGAGGCGGCCGCGCGCGTCCCGGCCATCGTGCGCGAAGCCACCGAGCGCTCCGACCGTTACGCGCTCATGCACATGATTTACCCCGCGTGCATCAGCGCGCTCGCCGCGGACGACATCGAGCGCGCGTGGCGCGTCGCGACGGACGATTCGTCCTTTCGCTCGTGCGAACCCGGCAAATTCACGGCCGGCCACTGGGGGCGGCTGATTTCGACGCAATCGGTGCATCGTTATCGCGGGGAAGGCAAGCGGGCGGCGGCGTTCGTCGAGCGCGAGTGGCCGGGGCTCGAGTCGTCCCAGTTTTTGCGCGTGCACTTGATGCGCGTATTCTCCGAATTCGAGCGCGCGCTCAGCCTGATCTCCGCGCTCGATGCGGGCGAGACGGACCGCGCTGTCCGGCGCGAGGCCGAGCGCGCGGGAAAGCGAATCTTGAACGACACTCCCGAATACGCCGAGCCGATGGGCCGCTACATCGCCGGTTGCTTCGCTGCAGCAGCGGGCGATCGTACGCGCGCCCGTGAAGAGCTCGAGCGTGCGGCCAGCGGCCTAACGCGCGTCGACATGGGCTACCTTGCGTTGTGCGCGCGCCAGCGCTACGCGGAGCTCTTGGGTGGTGACGCCGGACGAGAGCTCATGCGCAAGTGTCACGAGGAGTTCGGCGCGCGCGGCGTGGTCGATATCGCCGCGTGTTTGGCCATGAGCGCGCCGGGCTTTCGGGGCTTGAGCGCGTGAGCTCAGAGTCGAAAAAATCCCGAGAATTTGCGGGTAAGTTGGTCGTCGTCACGGGCGCGGCGAGCGGCATCGGGCGCGCGACGGCGCTTGCCTTCGCGTCGGCGCACGCGCGCCTCGCGGTGTGTGATTTGCCCAGCGCGGATCTGAGCGAGCTCGAGACGGCGCTCTACGCCGCGGGCGCAGAAGATGCGCGAGCACTCGCGGTCGACGTCTCTTCACGTGAACAGATGGCGGCGTGGTGCGCGTCGGTCTGTCGCGAAGGCGCGCCGGATGTGCTGGTGAACAACGCCGGTGTCGGGCTCGCCGGCGGTGTGCTCGACACCACGCTGGAAGATTGGTCTTGGATCTTGGGCGTCAACCTTTGGGGTGTGGTGCACGGTTGCCACATTTTCGCGCCGCGCATGGCCGAGCGCGGCCGCGGTCAGATCATCAACGTGGCGTCCGCCGCAGGCTTCTACAACTCGGAGGCGATGGCCGCGTACGGCACCACGAAATACGCCGTAATCGGCTTGTCCGAGGCGCTCCGCGCGGAGCTCGCGCCGCGCGGTGTGGGCGTCTCGGTGGTTTGCCCCGGCTTCATCAACACGCCCATCGTGCAGCGCATGCGCATGCGCGGTGTGAGTTATCCCGAAAGCGAGCGCGCGAACGTGCGCCGCTTCTACGAAAAGCGAAACTACGCGCCGGAACGCGTGGCCAGCGCGATCGTGCGCGCGGCCGCGACGAATCCGTCGCTCTTGCCCGTCACGCCCGAAGCTTGGGCGCTCTACCTTTTGTCACGTGCCGCGCCGAGCTTGAGCCATCGAATCGTGAACGGAATCGGCGCGCTCTTTGCGCGCGCGCGGAGCAAGGCATGAGCTTTCGACACAGTCGCGTGAACGTCGGTCGCTTGAGCTTGCACGTCGCCGAGATCGGGGCGGGGCCGGCGGTGCTCGTGCTCCACGGCTTCCCCGCATACTGGGCCGATTTCGCCGAGCAAATGACGCGCTTGGCCGCCGCCGGTTACCGCGTGATCGCGCCAGATTTACCGGGCTACGCCGAGTCCGACAAGTTGCCGAACACGCTCGATTACCGCTCGACGCTGCTCACGGAAGACCTCGCCGGTCTGATCCGCGCGCTCGACTTGAAGCAGGTTTTTCTGATCGGTCATGATTGGGGCGGCACGCTCGCCTACTGCTTGGCCTCGGCGCATCCGGAGCTCGTCGAGCGCTTGGTGGTGCTCAACGCGGGGCACCCGGAGTTGTTTCGGCTCGCGCTACGGCACTTCGAGCAGATCCGTTTGTCTTGGTACATGTTCCTGTTTCAGCTGCCGTGGCTCCCCGAGTGGCTCGTGCAGCAGCGCTTCGCGCTGGAAATCGCGCTGCGTGGCATGCTCGTGCACAAGGCCGCATTGTCGGATGAGGAGCTCGCGCGCTACGTCGCCGCGA
>FTDA01000346.1_pt1 | contig 11625 bp, 6 predicted proteins | sample 1639731 | NCBI WGS metagenome assembly FTDA01 (sample SAMEA3914869, study PRJEB12502) | metagenome | biome: forest; material: soil | place: USA | collected 2012-03-12 | depth 0.1 m
GAGTCTCGATGTTCATCGGCAATGTCTTACGGAGGCGAGGCCGCCGACCCTCCTTCGGCCCACGCCCTTTGCGTCGAGATGACCCAAAACCTTGGCGAATCCGGCTGCATCGGAGGGGCAGACGCATAGCAGATCTGCAGCGCCGGCACCTTCGACCAATTCGTTCAGGGCATCCATGAGGGGCGTGGAGCGGCCCGTTAGCCGGGTATTCGGCGTCGGGACCATGGTTTCCAGAGCTTCGACGAAGGCCCCCGCCTGGGAATTCAAGGCGAACGTAACCTGCGAGAAACACTGGGTAACTACGTCGCGAATTGCCTCGGCATCTGTGGCACGCCAATCGGCCGACGGGTCGACCAGGAGCTGCGTCTGGTAGTTGGGGAACGCGGTTCGGAAGTGCTCGCCCCATGCTCGTAAGGAGGAGGCATTCCGGGCCGGAGTGACGACCATCAAGCCGCCGTTGGGACGAGCAGCGGTGACCGGCAAGTCGAACACGGCGATGCCACCTTGGCCTACAGCAGCGTCGAGCCCGTCGCGGATCTGCGCGGGGGTGAGATTGAGCGCGACCGCACCGGCAACCGCCGCCAAGAGATCCCCCACCAAAAAATCTGGCAGGCCGAGCTCGGGGCACGTGAGCGCGGGCAAGTCGAGCAAGAGCTCACGCTGCTGGTTGTGGAGCTGCACGAGCTGATTGCCGTCACGCACGACGGCGCGACCTTCCGCAGCCAAATGCTCCGCGATGCCGGGCGAATCCGGCGAGGTCGCGAAGAGCACGACTTTGCCTTTGCAGAATTTCGCGAACTCGAGCACCGCAGGATCGTCGGCGTTGAGCACGGCGAAGCCCGTCGGCAAGACGACATCGACGGGCGCGCGCACGGCTTTGCCGAGCAGCACTTCGTCCGCGTACTGTTTGCCGAGGTGGTCCCACGAGCCAGCGTTCGTGACGACTGCGAGCTGGCAGCGATCGAAGATCATGCCTTCGTCGATCACCGCGGGCTCGTCGATTTCGAAGACGAAGGCGTCGGCATACGGATTCATGAGTGCGCGACGCATGCTGTCCGCGTTCGCGCGATTGCCCGTGCCGAGCGCGCGCGTGCCGACGCGCAACCCCGAAGAGCTGGCTTGCCCGACGGTTGCGCCACTCGCGCGTAGCATTTCGGCGATCAGCTCGGAGACGACGGTTTTGCCGTTCGTACCCGATACGGCGACGACGGGCACTCGCCCCGTTTGGCCCGAAGAAAACAGCTGCGCGACGATCGCTTCACCGACGGGTCGCGGCGAGCCGACTTGCGGCTTCAAATGCATGATCAAACCGGGGCTCGAGTTGACCTCGATCAGCGCGCCGCCCTGTTTTTCGAGCGGCTTGCCGATGTCCTCGGCGATCAAGTCGATGCCGGCGACATCGAGGCCGATCGTGCGCACCGCGAGCACGCATTGCGCGGCGACCTCCGGATGCATGCGATCCGTTTCATCGACGGTGAGATCGCCGTTGTGGCGCAAGATCACCGCGAGGTTCGCCGCGGGCACGCCGGAGCGCGTGAGCCCTTGGCGGCGCAGGCTCTCGAGCGCAATGTCGTCGAGCACGAACGGCATCAGCGGCTGCGCGGAATCGTCACCGCGCCGCGGATCTTGATTGGCGATCGCGGCGAGCTCATCGACGGTGTGCACGCCGTCGCCAATCAATTGATGCGGTTGTCCGCCCGCTGCCGCGACGGCCTTCTCGCCCACGACGAGCACGCGAAACGGCCGCCCCGGAATGAACTTCTCGACGACCACGCCGGAAGCATCTTCTTGCTTCTCGGCGATCGCGTACGCAGCTTCGATCGACGCGCGATCTTCCAAGCGGATCGATACGCCGCGACCTTTGTTGCCGTTTTGCGGCTTCACCACCACGGGCAGGCCGAGATCTTGCGCGGCTTTCCAAGCATCTTCTGCACTTTCCGCGGCGCGGCCTTCCGGAATCGGCACGCCCACGGAAGCGAGCAATTGCCGAGTGAGCTCTTTGTCGTGCGCGATGCTCTCGGCGACCGCGCTCGTGCTGTCGGTCTCGGCGGTCCAAATGCGACGTTGGGCTTTGCCGTAACCGAGCTGCACCAAGTTGCCCTCGGTGAGGCGCAGCATCGGGATCATGCGCGCTTTGGCAGCATCCACGATCGCTTGCGTGCTCGGGCCGTAGCAAAAGTCGTCCGCGTTCACGCGCAGCTGCTTCAGCGCCGCGGGCAAATCGAAATCTTGGCCGGTCGCCGCGGCCATCACCATTTCGTGCGCGACGCGCAGGCACGCCTCGCCGAAGCGAAAATCCAAAACCTCGATCGCGACTTTGTACACGCCGCGATCCGTCTGCTCGCGCGCGCGGCCGAACCCGACCGGCAAGTGCGCGAGCGACTGAATCTCGAGCGTCGTGTGCTCGAGCACGTGGCCGAGCCAAGTCCCTGTGCGCAGCCGCTCGAAAAACCCGCCGCGCTCCCCGATGGTGCAGCGGTGCTCGACCATCGTCGGCAGCCACGCCATCAATTTTTCGTTGAAACCGGGCAGCGTGTGCGACGGAAAATCCTCGTACTTGCCGAGGTCCACCCACGCCTCGATCACCGGATAATTCGCCCAAATGTTCGGGCCCACGAGGCGGTTCAGCTTGCAAATCTGCATGGCAAAATCCGGTCAAAATCCGGGGTTCGGGGGACGTGCTTTAGCGAACCCAGCGTTTTTACGCCAGCTTGATGCGAAAATAGCCGTTCTTCCGGCCATTTCCACCGCGCTCACGCAGTGCAGCGAGCGGCTGCGGACCACCGGCGTCTCTCGCTACGGCTTGGCTAGCGAGCCCGAGTGCCGCGCTCCGTCCGCCGCGGGGGCGCTCTCATTCAGGGAGAATCGCTGTCGCTGTCGCTGTCGCTGTCATTGTCACTGTCGTCGCGCGCGGGGGCGCGTTTCGGCTCTGTCCGCCGGATCCGTACACGTAGGTGGCGCGGTGGCCGCAGCCACGTACGCCAAATGTGCTGCGCAGCGCCCCCTCCCGAGTCAGGTCCGTGAGGAGGAGATCCGAACGCGGACATTCGAAATCATACGCCGCACGGGCCCGCAGCGAATCCGTCAATTCCGTGGGATCACACGCCGAAAGCAACCCCAGCACCACCAACCCGCGAAACGCTGGCTTCACCTCGCGGAACTTATCTTGCCGCGCCCACTTGGCCAACCGCAATTTTCGACGCGCCGAAGGCCTGGCTGGGCGAAGTCCAAATTCACGCGAACAAGGCGCCTCGCGCATGTGGAACGATTGCCGCCCTGCACTGGCGCATGCGCGCCCGCAGTGGGGCGACCCCCGCAATCACCCAGCACGAAGAACGACCGTCAGAGACCGAGCACGTAGATCCCGACGTCGAGGTATTGGCCGCCGACCGTGTTGTGGCAGTGGGCCGTGAGCACGTTGGTGCCGTTTGGCACGATCGCGTTTTGAGCGGCCGCAGCCATGCTCGCGTCGATGTAACCGGTGACGTAGCCGGTCGGCGACGCTGCACGCACGCCGTTCACGTACACTTCGGCGTCTTCATCGTGATGGATCCGCAGCACGAGGTTCGCGAGATCCGCGGCGGTGACGTTGCTCGCGCTAAAGCTCCGACGAATCCAGATGTCGCTCGTATTCCACGTCGTGCCGATGACGGCGCCGGGAGTGCCGGCCGTGCCGAAGCCACCGTTTCCGGTTTGCCACGCCGAATCATCGAACGAGGTGCCGGTCCAGTCCACGCTCGGCGCGGTCGTCGTGTACTTCCAGCTTTGGCCTGACTTCTCGGATGTCGGCACGATCGCCGTGCGCTTCTGCACGACGTAACCGACCGCGACGATGTTGGCTTGGACCGCGGCATCGGCCGCGTCCGTCGGGAAGCCCGCGGTCATCACGCCTTCGTAAAAATCACCGGCGCTCCAGTTGCTGTTGTCTCCACCCACGCCGAGCACGATGCCGCCTTCTTGCTTCATCGGGATGTAGCCACCCGAAGTCGGCAGTGTGCCGGCGTACTGCGTCGTGAGCTCGCCGGACTGCGCGTTGCCGGTCTTGAGCGCGAACTTGGTTTGGCCGTCGTTCTTCAACATCGCCGTGATCAGATCGAGCGTCACTGGCTGGTTGTTCGTGTTCGAACCGTTGCCTTGGAACAAGCCATTCTCCAGGTCCGCGGCGATCCACGGTCCGCTGCCAGAGCAAGGCGGGTGCTCGCAACGATTGCCGAAATAGACGGCATCCATGTGACCGTTGCCCGTGTCGTTCGCGACCGGTTGCTCGGTGTTGCCGTAATCGAAGCAGCAGCCGTCATTCACGTGCTGGCTGCTCGTGACCATGTACATGCCTTCGGGCTCGCCGTTCTTTGCGGTGCCTTTGGCCGCGAGCGAACGATAGCCGGCGCCCGGGCTGACGTAGATGCCGTACACCTTGTGACCGCCGGCCGTGGCGGGGAGCGCGCTGGCATTCGCGCCGACATCCATACTGCCCACGGCGCCGCCGCCGGGCGAGACAACGAGATCATTTTGGCGGTCGGACTGATCGTAGAGCTTGGTGATGGTGCACGCGGTACCGGCGCAAAACGTGTCTTGCGCGCCGGCGTCCGCATAACCCCCAGGATTGAGCGTCGCGATGTCTTTCGTCGTCTTGTCTGAATCGCGTTGGACTTGATAGAGTTTGCCGCTGTAGTCGCGGAAGAGCGCGCGCGTGGTGCTGTGCGCGGCCACGCACGCGGTGCCGGCTTTGCCGTAGATGTCGCAGGGCAAATCCGGCACGGGCGCGCTGCCCGCGCTGCCACCACTTCCAGCAGCGCCGCCACTCGCTTGAGCGCCGCCCGCGCCAGCGCTCGCGTCACCGGTGCCGCCCGTGGCGCCCGCACTTATACCAGCCGAGCCGCCGCCGGGATTGCCGCCGAGCGCCGAGCTCCCACCCGAGCCACCAGCACCGAGCGCGCCGCCTGCACCCGCGTGACCCGCGCTACTCGTAGCGCCCGCATTCGAACGCGCGCCGCCGGCGGATCCATCGGAGCTCGTGCCACAGGCGCCGGCCAGGCAGACGACGATGGCTACCAAAAATACGCTCGAACCAGCACGCGCAACCACGGACTTCGTAAGGCTCATCGTGGCTAGAAAGCGCAACGCCGGCTGAAACGGCTCGTTCGGATGCGCGCGACCTACAAAAATGCGACTTCGCACAGGGTATCAGCGCGGGACGCATTCCGCCCTGGGGCTCCCCGTGCGGTTTTGTCGGTGTAGGCTGCGCCGGTCGAATGGTTTCGCGTGCTGTCGAGGTGCTACCGGAGGCGTTTCCGGGCTTGAAGCTTTCGCCGAACGAGCGAGTGCTCGCGAGCTTCCGACCGGATTTGAGCGAAGCGCTGGAGTTCGCGAGCGGCCTGCTCGTGCTCACGAATCTGCGGGTGTCCGCGCGCAACGGAGGCGACACATTCGAGAGCATCGAGCGCACGCCGTCGCTCGAGCTGCGTCGACGCGAGCATGCGGGGCTCACCGAGCTCACGTTCGTGGAGCGCGGGCAGCGGATGCTCCGCGTGCATCACACATTGGCGCTGGCGCAGGCGAGCCACGACTTCATGACGACGTTCGAGTCCACGCGCGGCCAGCTGGACGCGCGCGCCTCGAGCCCCGAGCCGGATTTGGAAGACGAATTCGAGCTCGCGGACGAGCCGAAAATCGTGGGGCACCCGCTGTGGCGGTTGCTCGGCTTCGCGCGTCCGCGCTTTGGCAAAATCGCGATCGGGCTCGCGCTCACGATTGGCACGACCGCGGTCGGCTTGATTCCGCCGTATTTGACGATGCCGCTCGTCGATCGCGTGCTCGTGCCGTGGCAAGAGGCGCACGGCATCAGCACCGAAGCGGTGCATCACTTACTTTGGTTTTATTTGGGGAGCCTCGCCGGCGCCGCATTTTTGGCTTGGATGCTCGCGTGGGCACAAGGCGCCGTGCTCGCCTGGGTGAGCGAGCTCATCAGCGCAGATCTGCGCAACCGCTCATTTTCGCACCTGCAACGGCTCAGCTTGCAGTACTTCGGCGGCAAGCGCACCGGTGATTTGATCAACCGCATCAGCTCGGAGACGGATCGGCTGTGCTCGTTCCTGTCCGACACACTGATCGATTTCATTACCGACGTGCTGATGGTGCTCGGCACGGCGATCGTGCTCTTTGCGCTCGACCCGCTGCTCGCGCTCGCGGCGCTCGCTTCATTTCCGCCGATCGCGTGGTTCATGGTGCGGGTGCGCAGCGCGCTCACGCACGGCTTTTTGCGCGGCAGCCGCGCGTGGGCGCAAATGACCAACATCTTGTCGGACACCATCCCCGGCATTCGCGTGGTCAAAGCGTTCTCGGCGGAGCGCCGCGAAATCGCGCGCTTCGAACGAGCGAACGCAAAAATCGTCGAGGTCAACAACCGCGTGAACACGCTCTGGACCTCGTTCTGGCCGCTCGTCGCGCTGCTCAACCAGCTCGGCCTGCTCGTGGTTTGGGCGGTGGGCGCGTGGGAGATCTTGCACCACCGCATCACGGTCGGCGTGCTCACCGCGTTCATCGCGTACATCAGCCGCTTCTACACGCGCGTCGAGAGCATGAGCCGCGTGCTCACGGTCACGCAGCGCGCCGCTGCTGCAGCCCAGCGCTTGTTCGATATTTTGGATCGCGTGCCGAGCGTGCTCGAAGCCAAAGATCCGTTGCCGCTGCCGCACGTGGAAGGTGAGATCCGCTTCGAGCACGTCTCCTTCCGCTATGGCAGCCGGCTCGTGCTCGACGACGTGAGCTTCACCGTGAAGCCCGGGCAGATGGTGGGCATCGTCGGGCACACGGGCTCGGGCAAGAGCACGGTTTCGAACCTGATTTGCCGCTTTTACGACGCTTCTTCGGGCGCCGTGCGGATCGACAATACCGATGTGCGGCGCGTCGCGCTCGAGGAGTATCGCAAGCACATCGGCATCGTGCTCCAAGATCCATTCTTGTTTTTCGGCACGATCGGCGACAACGTCGCATATGGCGCGCCCGAGTCGGGACCGGCGCGAGTCATTGCTGCCGCGCGGGCCGCACGCGCGCACGACTTCATTTTGAAATTACCAGAAGGCTACGACTCGCTCGTGGGCGAGCGCGGCCAATCACTCTCGGGCGGCGAACGCCAGCGCATCGCGATCGCGCGCGCGATTCTGGTCGACCCCAAGATCTTGATTTTGGACGAAGCGACCAGCGCCGTCGACGTGCAAACCGAGCGCGAGATTCAGGGCGCGCTCGACAACGTGGTGCAAGGCCGCACGACGATCGCGATCGCGCATCGGCTGAGCACGCTGCGCAAAGCGGACGTGCTCGTGGTGCTCAAAGACGGCAAAATTGCCGAAATGGGCAGCGCCGTCGAGCTGCTCGCGCAAGACGGCGAGTACGCGAAGCTCGTGCGCGCGCAGAGCTCGACGGAGCAAGACGCTGCGCCGGAATCACAGCGCCTCGTCGAAACGACGCACGAGCCCGTGCCGCTTTGCGACACGAACGCGCTCGCGCTCGCGCTCGACGCCGAAGGTCAGCTCTGGGCGACCCCAGCAGAAGGCGAAAAGCTCGCTGTGTTCGCACGCCGCGCGTTTCCACTCACTAACCCGCAAAAGTACGTCTCCCTCGTGGACGCGCAGCACGTCGAGCGTGCCTGCTTCGAAGATCTCGCGCAGGCGAGCGCGAGTCAGCGCGAAACGCTGGAACGCGCGCTCGCACTGGGCGATTTCTTGCCGGTGATCGCGCGCATCGTGAGCGTGACGCAAGCCGCGACGAGCTCGCTCTGGCGCGTCGACACCGATCGCGGCACGACGGAATTCACGGTCGATCAGGAAGACCACGTGCGGCCGCTCGAAGACGGCCGCCACCTAATCAGCGATTCACACGGCATGCGCTACTTGGTCCCCGCGCCCGGCGCGCTGGACGCGCCGAGCCGGAAGATCTTGGCGCGTTTTTCCTGAGCGCCCGCGTTCAACCGGCGCAGGTGCCGGAGCCCGCGACGCACTGACCGGTCTTGTTGTTGACGATCTGGCACGTCGTACCTGCGCTGCAGTCTGCGGTGCTGCGGCAGCCTTTGGTCGGGTACACGCAGTAGAGACCGCTCGGACCGTCACAACAGTTGGTGGTCACGGGCTCGCACTTTCCGCCCGTCTCGGCTTTGCAGTCCGAGTCCAGACGGCAGCCACCCGTGAGGCAGGTGGAGACCTTGTAGTCGAATGCACCGCCGGGCACGCAGATGGCGTTGTTGCCCGTGCAATCATCGGCGGTCGCGCAGCCTTCCATCGCGCACTCGATCTTCTGCTGCTGTAGGGCGCCGCCGCAGCTCGGACCGAGCGGTGTTTTCACACAAGCGCTGCCCGCCGCGCAGGCTTTCCCGACACCCGGACAGCAAGCATCGAGCGCGGTGCAAGCGGGAGCGGCTGGCGCGACGCAGGTCCGAAAACCTCCGGGGTAGAGGGCCTGGCATTTTCCGACTTGGCAATCCGTATCGTCGCTGCAGTCACCGGAGTTCTTCACGGTGGCGCCACCGCTGCCGCCTTTGCCAGCGGCGCCAGCGTTGGATGAGCCGCCGCTGGTCGAGCCGCCGTTTGCGTGACCGCCTGCTGGCGTGCCGCCTGCCGAAGTACCGCCTTCGGGCGCGCCTGCTTCACCTTGACCTGCAGCACCCAGAGAACCGCCGGCGTCGGTGCCCGCTGCGCTCGAGCCAGCATTCGAGCTCCCCGCGCTAGAAGATGCACCGCTACTTCCTGGAGCTCCGGAAGAGCCTGCCGGGCTCGCGCCATCACCCGAGCTGAACGAGCTTCCGCCGCACGCATACGCGAGCAGCGCAATCGCACCGAGTAACCCAGCACCGCGCAGGTCGAGCTTCATCATCGAATTGAGCCTAGGGTAAGAGTAGCAGTCGCAGGCAAAGCGAGGCAGCGAGCTTCAGAACTTGTAGCTCACATCCCCGTACACACCGTGCAGGTGAATCGCGTAGTCTTGGTTGCCGGCGGCGCCGCAGAATTGGCAATCTTGCCGGCCAGGCGCGTTGAGATCGGCTTTGGTGACCGCGCCGGTGCCCGTGCGATAGGCGTACGCGAGGTTCGCTTGCCAGGTGCCGCCGTTGTAGCCAGTGCCGAGAGTGAAGACTTGAGTTGCGCCCGGCGGAGTGCCGAACGGCGTGGGGTATTCGGCGTTGGCCGTCTTCTCGTCGTAGACGTAGCCGATGCGAGCCGCGACGTGCTTGTAGTGCTCGACCCGATCTTCGATGAAGCGATACTCGAAGCCGACGCGCACGGTCTGCGAGTTCGACCAATCGAACACGTTGGACACCGAAGTGGGGGTGGGGTTCGGCATCCCTGCCGTAGCAGGCTGCGTACCGATCAGCGGATAGCCCTGATTTTCGCTGTTGAACGTGTATTCCCAGTCGAGCGCGACCGAGCCGGAGAAGCCGAAGTCGTCGAAGTCCACGCGCGTGCCGGCACCGAGCTTCGCCGGCAATTTGAACTTGGTCGAGACGTCGGAGAAATTGGTCGCGAGCGCGACGCCGTGATCGTTCGAGACCTTGGTCGTGGTCGGGTTGCGATAGACGACGCCGAAGTGCCACCACGGCAGCGCGTCGTACTCCGCGCCTACGCGGAAGCCGGTGTAGTTCTCGCCCGTGACGGTGAAGTCGAGGAACGGCGTATCGCTGGTGGTTGGGTTGCCCTCGTAGCGCTTCAGCCGCACGTACGTGATGCGGTAGCCGGCGCCGATGCGCAGGTTGGGCAGCAAGTTGAACGCGATGCCGGGTGAAGCCTCGAGAAAGAACAGCTCGGTCGTGTCCTCGAAACCCGGGGCGCCGTAGTGGAACGTCGCGCCCGCCGAAGCCACCGGATAAACGCCCACGCCGATCACGATTTTCGGATGGATGCGATAAGCGCCACCCACCAAAAAGAAGGGCGCAGTGGTCAAATCCGAAGTGACATCCTTCGCGGTGATGGATGGGCTGGCTTTGATGTTGCCGAGCAGGAGCGAAAAATCACCCAGGACCTCACCGCGCTCTACCTGCGCCAACCCTGAGGGGTTATGAAAGAGCGCCGAAGGGTCGTTCACGTAGCCGATGGCGGTGCCGCCCATGCCCATGTGCCGGGCGCTGTAGAGCATGGGCGTGTCGTAGCCGCCGGCCACGGCAATGGAGGAGAACCCGAGCGCGCACAGCGAAGCGCACGCGCTGACCAAAAGCCGTTTGAGTGAGTGCATGCGTTACTTACGCGCTCAGCCGCCCGCCCCGCCGTTGGCCGAAGGCTCACCGCCTGCGCCCGTGCTGGTGTCACCACCCGTCGAGCTACTACCCGGAACGGGCAGACCGCTGCAGGTGTAGAAGGCATCGATGCAACCGTTGGTTTGACGGCAATCCGCGCACGCTTGGCTGGCGGGCGCGACGCCGCACTGAATCAAGCAGTTGTCGCGCGCGCAGCCGACGTCCGCGACGTAGCAACCCGTGCAATCGTCGCTCAGGCTCGGTGTTACGGCGCCGTTGAGGCACGTCGCGGTGCAAGCATCTTGAGTGGCGGTGCTACCGCCCATCTTCACGCAACCTGCGCCGCATTGCTCGGCAGCCGTGGTCACGTCATTCACACAGATGCTGCCGACATCACTCGAGCCGCCGCACTTGCCAGAGCTCGAGACTTTGGCCGAGAACTCGGTCTGCTTCAGATCTTTGTAGTCGCCGACGCATTGAACGTTGGAGCTCGAGCCCGCCGAACCGGACGAGCCACCGTTGCTTCCAGAGCTGCTGTCGTCACTACTCCCACACGCGACAACGAGCGACGTGGCCGCTGCTACTGCACAGGCGAGCGAAAAAAAGCGATGCATCAGACTCTCCTCCTAACACTGAGCCTACGTTCTCGAATGACGCGCTGGGCAAGCGAGGTTCGAGCAAGACAAGTAATTGTGAAGCCTAGTCCGCCAGTTGCGGCATCGCCAGTACAAGCTCTCTGGCCGGATTCGGGCGCGGCGAGACGAATTTGCAGCGAGTGTAAGGCCGACGTTTTGGCTCGCGTTCTTTGGCTGTCGGTAACGAACGGAGAAAACAGCCATGAACCTGATCAAGATCTCTGCCTGCCTCATCGCCCTACCCGCGCTCGCATGTGCGGCGTGCTCGCACCAGAGCATGCCGGAATCCGCTCGCGCGGCGAACACCTATGCGAGCCCGGTTTCTGCACAACCCGCGGCACCCAGTGACGAGGGACCGAGCGCCATGAACGAAGGCGCGCCGAGCCCAGCACCTGCAACGCCGAGTGCCGCACCGCGCGCAGGGAGCCGCAGCGCAAGCGCAGGCGCGCCGAGTGGCGCGCTCGATGGCCGCGGCTACGAAGCCGAGAAAAAAACCGAGGATCGTCCGGGCCTCGGCACGACTTGGGGCGAGACGCGCACGAGCTACGTCACGAACGAGCGCTTCAACCGCGCCACGCCGAACAATCCGTTCACGCTCGTGGCCCTCAATTACAATGACGAGTCCGGCATTCAAGCCATGGCGCGCCGCATGGGCAACGGCTACGCGAGCTTCGACCACACGAGCACCGATGGCGCAGCCGGCGCGGTGAGCGTGCGTTTGCTCGACGAAAACGGCAATCCGATGTCGAGCGCGAGCTTCGGCGGCAAAGACTA
>FTDA01001925.1_pt1 | contig 11615 bp, 12 predicted proteins | sample 1639731 | NCBI WGS metagenome assembly FTDA01 (sample SAMEA3914869, study PRJEB12502) | metagenome | biome: forest; material: soil | place: USA | collected 2012-03-12 | depth 0.1 m
AGTCACGTCTGCGTCCAAGCCTTCCGCGCCGCGCGCGACGGCGCGCTGCCTCACGCAGGCGTCGAAGCCGAGCCCGCGCTCGTCGCCCTGCTCTTGTTCGTCGTTTTTTTGCCGTTCTCGATTTTTGCTGGGCGCAGACTCGCGCGCGTGACGACGCAGCCCACGCCGCTCGCCGATCCGAGCGCACGCTCGCTCGCGCTGCTCGAACGGCTGACGCTGATCGTGGCGCTGGTCTTCGCGCTCGCGCACGCCGCGCAGTGTGCCTGGCCGCTCTTGACCGGCGCGTTCGATCCCAGTGACGTACGCCCCGAGCTCATCGCTTCCCTGTCTGGAACCAAGCTCGGGTTGCCGCTCGTCGCGACGGGTTATGCGCTCGGTGTCGGCGCGGCGAGCTTCTTCGGTACGCGTCAGGTGTTGCACGTCATCGCGCGCGAGCGCCGTGGCGCGCGTCGCCTGACGGTCGCCTTCGGTGCGCTCGCGTATGCGCTCGGCAGCTACGCCGTGATCCGCTGCGCGACCGGGCCGATTTTGCGCTGAAACCCGCCGCTTCCCGCGCTTTTCGCGATCACTCGCGCGTGAAGCGGTGTAGATGCCTCTAGAGCAATGCCGCGCTGTTACCTGCTGACGCTGTCCAGTGGCTCGAGCTTGGATCAGCAATCGAACAATGTGTCGCTCTTCAACGTGGTCGAGCAGGTGAACTTGCCGCGCAACGTCGAGCCGCCGCCCGGCGCGCTCTTGCCGCTCGAGATTCACGCCTATTTCCAGCTCGACGCGAGTGAGCTCAATCAGCGCTTCGAGCTGCGCTTCGCGCTGGTCGCGAGCACCGGTCTCGAGACGCTCACCGATGCGCACGCGCACAAATCACCGACGATGCGTTACCGCACGCGCACGATGGGCGTGCCCGTGCCGCCGATCGCGGATACGTATCAGCTGCGCGTCGAGACGCGCGCGTTCGGCACCGAGCACTGGTTTCGCGATCCGCTCGCCTGGCCGCTGATCGTGGCGCTCGCCGAAGCGCGCCCGGCCGTCACGCACTGAGCGTCAGTTACAGCCGCAGCTCGCGCCCGAAGTCACCGAGCAAGTCGCGAGCGCGAACACTTCACGCACGGACGGGCCGGTGATGCCGCCGAATTGATTGATCACGGACTCGCACGTCGACTGCTGGTAGCAGGTCAAGCCGCTGCAGCCCGTTTGCTGTGCGCACGCGAAAATGAGCGCGCAGCCGAGATCCGCGACGCACGCATCGAGCTGCCCGCCGCAGCTCGTGCACAAGCAGCGTTCGCACGAAGTCGGCGCGTTGCTGACGCACAAATCGACGACGCCACCAGTGCCGCCTTCGCCCGAGACGGCACCAAAGCCGCCCGAAGGCGCGCCGCCGATGGACGTGCCGCCACCGCCGGGAAACGCGCCGCCGAACGACGTCGTGCCCGCGAAGCCGGTCGCGCCGCCGAACGACGTCGATCCGGCGAAGTTGGTCGCGCCGGCGAAGCCGTTCGTGCCGGCCTTCGAAAACGTGCCGCCCATTTCGAAGCCGGTGCCCGCAGTCCCGACAAACGTGCCGCCCGTCCCAACGAAGCTGCCGCCCGTGCCGATCGGACCCGTGCCACCGAGACCGGTGACTCCGCTGCCCGCGTGCGCGCTCGAACCGGCCGCGCTGGTGAAGGCGCCGCTGCCGCCCTCGCCCTCGTCATCGAAGAGCGTGTCCGTGCGGGCTCCGCAGCCGACGGCCGAGCTCACACCCAAGATCGTCAAAAAGAAAGCTTTGCCCCGGAGGTTCATGCGACGCCGAAAAGGATACGCGCTTTCCGCGCCCGCGCCAGCGAGAGCCATTCTCTCGCGCTGCGAAGCGGTGCTAAAGAGCGCCACCGGATCATGACCGCGCAGCGCGACCGCATCTTGATCGATTCGCTGGAAGTCGAGTGCATCGTCGGGATTCGGCCCGCCGAGCGCTTACGCAAGCAGCGCGTCCGCGTGCACCTCGATTTGGGGCTCGATCTCTCGCGCTCCGGCAAGAGTGGGAAGATCACACACACCGTCGACTACTCGCGCGTCGCGACGGAGGTCACCGCACTGCTCCAGTTTCGCGCGTACAAATTGATCGAAGCCGCGACGGAGGAGCTCGCCGCGAGCTTGCTCGCATTGCACGCGCCGCTCGAGCGCGTGACCGTGCGCGTCGAGAAACCAGAAGCCCTGCGCGGTCGCGCGCGCTCGGCTGCCGTCGAAATCGCGCGCACGCGCGACGCGTTTCCGGTTCATCGCACGCAAAGCGAGCTCGGCGAAGTGAGCGTCGTGCTCGACTCCGAAGAAGCGAAGATCTCGCTCGTGCGCGTCGCGCCGGGCAAAGTCTTCGCGCAGAGCGGCGCGGGCGTGCGCCGGCTCGAGTGGCTCGCGCACGGCCGCTTGCTCGATGATGAAGGCGAGCTCTTGCTCAACGCCGCGCGTGTCCGTGAAGACGGCAAAGGCGCCCGTTTCGAGAACCCGAGCAGCGAAGATGCCGTGCTTTTTTGCTGCGAAACCACGCTCACGTTCGACCTGAGGACCGGCGCCTAACCCGCGAGTATCACGCCGTTTTCCCGATCTTCTCTAATTTTCGCGAGGATTTCGCGGAAAAAAGGCTTGTTGCGCGGGATCGAATTGGGATAACGGGCACTCATCAGGGAGATTCGCGAGCTCGCTCCGAGCCTCCTTGCGAGAGGGAAAGTCCATGTCCGCAGCGACGAGTCCACTCAACCAAGGGATCAGTGACGAAGCCGAGGCGCCACCCGCGTCCGAGCCTTCGCGTCCGACCGATACCTTGCGTCGTCCGCCGCCGCCGGCCGCGCGAGGCCAGCTGGCCACGCTCGATGAAGAGAGCGGCTTCGACTTCCACGACACAATTCCAGCGCCACCGTGGCTGGATGAGCCCGAGACGAGCGAAGAACCGCAGCTGCCCGCGCGCTGATTCGCGCGCCTTTCGCGGACCCTCGCGCGGCGCTCACGAGCGTTCGCGGTTTCGGTGTAGCGTGCCGCCCGAGTGGAGGTAACGCCGTTGTCGACCCGAATCCCCGTGTCAGTTCGCGCAGTGTTCGTTTTCTTTTTGGGTTTGGTTGCCTTGTGCACGAGCGGCGTCGCGTCCGCCGCCGGTCGCACGCAATGGAAGAGCAAGAACTTCAAAGAGCGCAGCGATAAAGCCTGGAATCTCGAAGTTGCGATCTACCTGCCGAGCGCGCCGGACGTGCCGCACGTGCCGATGAAGTTCGAGTTTCAACCCGAGGTCTACTACGAGCGCGACGAGGTCGACGGCGACAAGATCCAAGAGCGCAAAGTGCCGCTCGAAAATCGCCAAGCGTTGATCGAGAGCGTCGACGTCGAGTTCCTCGACAGCGGCACGGGCAAGATCGAGCCGCGCACGCGCTTCACGTTCAAGCTCACGCGCGCGCACGGCTACGAAGCCGGCGAATACAAGGTCAAAATCTACGACAGCCGCAACGACAAAGAGATCGGCACCGCGACCACGCTGATCTTCGACGGCGAGAACGAGATCATCGATCGCCGCGCGATGGTGTTCAGCGGCGAAAAGAAGAAAGAAAAGAAAGCGGACGACGCCAAGCCCGCCGACGACAAGGCCGCGAGCGGCGACGACAAGAAGAGCGACGACTCGAAGCCCGCGAGCGATAGCGACACGCCGGCGCCGGCCGCGGACGCGCCCGCCGACAAGCCTGCGAGCGACGAGCCGCAGACGATCAAAGAAAAGCCGGGCGGCTGCGGTTGCCGCGTCGCCGGTGAGGGCCGCGACAACGAAGCGGGCCTCGCGTTCGCCGCGCTCGCCGTGTCTGCCGTGCTCTTGCGCCGCAAGAAGCGCGCGGCCTGATTCAGCCCGTGACGAGTCTGACGCGCTCGGCGATGCGCGACACGCCGAGCGCGAGCTCCTGCTCTTCCGTGATCAAGCTGAGCACGAGCACCGGGCCTTCGATGAAATCGTAGAAGAAGCCGGGCTGAGTCAAGACGCCGTCCTCGTTCAAGAGCGTGAGGAGCCACGAGGCTTCATCGAGCACGCTCGGCAGACGCAGCGTGGCGTACCAGCCGCCTTCGAGAAACAGCGGCGTCGCCGCGGTGCCCGCGAACGCGGCGGTCAGCGTCGCGAAGTTTCGCGCGATGCGCGCGTTCAGCGCGACGCGCACCGGAGCGCTCGCCGCAAGCAACTCGGGCAGCGCCAGCTGCACCGGCGTATTGGGCGATAAATACGTGTCAGCCACCAATTCGAGCCGCGTGAACGCGTCGCGGAGCGCGGCCTCGGGCCCACGCGCGCAGGTCCAAGCGAGCTTCATTTGCGGCAACGCCGCGTACTTCGAAAGCCCGCCGAGCGCGAACACGAGCACCTCATCGAGCTCGAGCACCGAGCGCGCGCGGCGCGAGCTTTCGCCGAGCTCGAAAGCCGAAAACACTTCGTCGGAGATGAGCGGCAAGCCGAATTCAGCGAGGCGCGCGAGCTCGTCGCGCTTCACGAACGAGCCGGTCGGATTGTTCGGGCTCACGAGCACGATCGCGCGTGTGCGCGCATTCACCGCGCGGCGCAGCGAGTCGAAATCGATGTGCCACGCGCCGTCGTACGCGAGCTGGTAAAAGGACGTGCGCACGTGCTCGAGCGACGCCAAGTGCTCGAACAGCGGATAGCTCGGCCGCGGAATGACGACCTCGTCGCCGGCATCGCACAAGAGCTTGAACAAGAAGCCATACGCTTCACTCGTGCTCGACGTGAGCAAGATGCGATCGAGTGGCACGTCGAAGCCCGCCGCACGCTGCGACTCCTGAACGACGCTACGCGCGCTCGCGAGCCCGAGCGCGTGCGGCTCGTATTTCGCCGAGCGCACGTCGCCGAGCGCGGCGGCGATGCGCTCGTGCTCGTACGGCAAGCTCGTGTGCGTCGGGTTCGATTCGGTGAGATCGCACACCGGAAGACCGCGCGCGCGTCGCTCGGCGAGCGCGCGCGTGAGCGCGTTGGGCTCGAAATCATGCGCGGTGCGCCGCGAAAACGTCGTCATGGGCGGAGCGCGATCGTAGCGCAAAGCTCGACCTTGACGCGCCTGCCGCCTGACGTGTCGAATGTGCGCCTCGACCGCGACCGAAAGGCACTCCGATGACCCTCGACACCGAATGGCCGAACTTCGACGGCGTGCCCGACGACGACGCGCTCACCGCCGCTCGCCCGCGCGGGCAAAAGCTGGCGCGCTACTTGTGGTGGGACGGCGACATCCGCGAGTCCGATGCGCTGAGCGTGCACTACTACGCGAACGCGCTCCATTACGGCACCGCCGTGTTCGAGGGCATCCGCGTCTACCCGACGAAGGACGGCGCGGTGCTCGTGCGGCTGCGCGATCACATCGAGCGGCTGCTCAGCTCGGCGCGACTGTACGGCATGAAAGTGCCGTTCAGCGCGGACGAGCTCACGCGCGGCGCGATCGAGGTCACGCGCCGCAACGGCACGCTGAACGGTTATCTGCGCCCGCTCGCTTACTTTGCCGAAGGTCCGATCGATCTGCGGCCGAAGAAGGAGTGCCAAGTGCGAGCGTTCATCGCCGTGCGCGAGCTCGGCACTTTTCTCGGCGAAGACGCGCTCAGGAATGGCGTGCGCGTGATGATCTCGAGCTGGCGCAAGTTCCATCACACGATGCTGCCGACGATGGCGAAAGCCAGCGGGCATTACGCGAACAGCGTGCTCGCGGCGCACGAAGCGCTCGACCGCGGCTTCGACGACGCGATCCTCTTGAATCAAGACGGCACGGTCGCGAGCGCGACGGGCCAAAACGTGTTCTTCGTGAAAGGCGGCGTGCTGTTCACGAACGACGAAACCTCGTCGATCGTGCCGGGCATCACGCGTGATTGCATCCTCGAGATCGCCCGCCAACACCAAGTGCCGATCACGATCCGCGCCTTCACGCGCGAAGATCTGATGCGCGCAGACGAAGTCTTTTTCACCGGCACCGCGGCCGAGGTCACACCCGTGCGCGAGCTCGACGGCACCGAGTTCGCGACCGGCAAGAAATCGCTCGGCGCGTTCTTCCAGCGCGCCTATCTGCGCGCCGTCACCGGCAAAGACGAGACGCGCGCAGGCTGGCTCACGCGAGTCTAGCGGCGCGCGTGCGCTTGCCGTAGCATCGAGGCAATGTTCGATGCCCTCGCTCGCGATGAGCGACTCCTCCTCTTGCGCTTCGTGTGTGCATTCGCTTGGACCGATCTCGAAGTCCAAGACAGCGAACGCGCGTTCGTCCATCGCTTGATGGATCGGCTGCAGCTTTCGCCCGAAGATCGCGGCGAAGTCGAGACTTGGTTGCACGTGGCGCCCGCGCCAGGCTCGATCGACCCGAGCGCGGTGCCGCCGGCGCATCGGCGCACGTTCGTCGAAGCGGTGCGCGCGATGATGTACGTCGATGGTGAGGTCGACGCCGAAGAGCGCGAGCAATTCGAGCGGCTCAAAGCCGCGCTGCTCGGCTAACCCCGAGGGTTTACGCCGCGCGCGTCAACGACTCGCGACGCCGGAAGCGGGCGCGTCTGCGTGGCCCATTTCGACCAGCTCGCTGCGATAAATCAGCGTGCCGTCGCTGGCCGTGATGTCGCCGGAAACGTCGCTGCCCGGCACGCTGTCCGCGTGCGACACGGTGAGCTTCGCTTCCTTGTCGCCGACCCACACTTTGTAACTCTTGGTTTCACAATCCAGCTCGCTCGGCCCGACGGTGCAGGTGCCGCGCTCGGAGGCGAGCATGCCTTCGTTGGCATCTGCGGTGAAGCTCGTGCGATCCATCAATTTTTCGTAGGCCGCGCGCGGAACGTCGACTTCGTTCGAACCGTCGAGCTTCGAAACGCGGGCGACTTGGTCGGTCCACGGATCCAAGCGCACACGCAGCTTCGTCGTGCCGGAAGCTTGCTCGAACGTGTAGTCGATCACCCACAGCCCATCCTCTTTGGCGACCACTTGTTCGGTCAAGGTGAGCGGAGACTTGGCGTAGCTGCCGCTGAAGCGATGCACGTAAAAGTCGCCGACTTTTCGCGGATCCGCGGGCGTCGCCTCGGCCACCGTGTCGCTCTGCGCGAGCTTCGGCGCGGCGGGCGGCGTTTCGCGCGCGTTCAGAGCTGCCGGCGCGGCGGCTGTTTGGGCCGGCTGCGCCGTCGAAAAGAGGCCACACGCCGGAGTCACGAAACCGAGTGCCAGAACGATCGCTGCTCGCTTCATGGTCGTACCCCTTTTCACGTCCGGAGCGCGCGGGCCAAGTTTGTGCGCCTCGCTTGGGCCCTGCGCGGATATAGTTCGATCATGGGCGAAGAACCCGCGCCACACCGAATTTGCGACGACGCGCGCTTGGTCGAAGTGATCAGCGCCGCGTGCGACGACGCCGAGCTCGCGGTCGTGGTCACGCTGGCGGATCTCGATCCGCCGCGGTGCGTCTTTTTGAACCGCGGCGCCGAGAAGCTGCTCGGCTACACGCTGAGCGAGTTCCGCACGTTGTCGATGTGGGACGTGATCGCTCCCGAAGAAGCGCCGCGCCTCAAGGAGCTGCAACTTCGCCGGCTCCGCGGAGAACCGATGCCACACCCGCTCGAGACCACGATCGTGAGTGGCTCGGGTCAGCGCGTGCAAGTGGAGGTGATGCAAAGCCACGCCGTGCTCGACGGGCAACCCGTGAACATCGCCTTCTTGTTCGACGTGAGCGCGCGCAAGCAAACCGAGGCGGCGCTACGCCAATCCGAGGCGCGCTTTCGCACGCTGATCGACGGGGCGCCCGATGGCATCGCGATCTTGCGCGGCCCGCGCGTTGCGTTTTTGAACACCGCGGCGGCGCGCATGCTCGGCGCGCGCAGCGTCGAAGACGCGCTCGGCGTCCCGATCACCGATTTCCTGCATCCGGACGACGCGCAGCTCGCCGAGGTCCGCATTCGTCAGCTGTATTCGACCGGCGTGCGTCACCCGGAGCCCGTCGAGTACCGTTCGCGCTCACTCGACGGGCGCGAGCTGAACGTCGAAATTTCGGCGATTCCCACCGAGTATCAAGGCAAGCCTGCGGTGCTCGCGTTCGCGCGGGATGTGACCGAGCGCAAAGCGATTCAAGCGCGCTTGGTCGAGGCCGATCGCTTGGCCGCGCTCGGCGTGCTCTCCGCCGGCATCGCGCACGAGATCAATAATCCTCTCGCCTACCTGCTCTTGAATCTCGAGTATCTGTCGCGTGAGCTGCCGAGCCTCGCGCGCGACCCCTCGCTGCTCGAGAGCTTGATGAGCCGCGTGCGTGATGCGTGTCACGGCGCCGAGCGCGTCGCCAGTATCGTGCGTGATTTGCGCACCTTCGCCCGCGCGGACGACGGCTTGCGCGGTCCGGTGGATGTGCGTGCCGCGTTCGAATCCGCGCTCAACATCGCCGGGAACGAGATCAAGCAGAAGGCTTCGCTCGTGCGCGACTACGAGCCCGTGCCGCCGGTCGAAGCCAACCCGAATCGAATCGAGCAAGTGCTGCTCAACTTGCTGCTCAACGCGGTGCAGTCGATCCCGGCAGAAGCGACCACGCGCCAAATCCGCGTCGCGCTGCGCGCGAGCGCCGGCCAAGTCGCGATCATCATCGAAGACACCGGCAGCGGGATCCCGGAAGAGCTGCTCGGCAAGATCTTCGATCCTTTCTTCACGACCAAGCCGGTCGGCGTCGGCACGGGGCTCGGGCTGCCGATTTGCCGTAGCATCGTGCGCGGCCTGGGCGGCGAAATCACGGTCAAGAGCGCACTCGGCCAAGGCTCGACGTTCACCGTCACCTTGCCCGCTTCGAGCGGTGAATTGCCGGTAAAAACCGTGCGCCCGCGGCCGGCGTCGATTCCACCGCCGCAGCGCGGCCGCATCTTGATCGTCGATGACGAGATCTCGGTCGCGCGCACGCTGAAGGCGTTGCTCGAAACCGAGCACGAGCTCACCCTCGCCGAAAATGCGTCGGAAGCGCTGAGCGCGATCAGCGCCGAGCCCGCGCCCGGCTTCGACATCATCATGTGCGATCTGATGATGCCGGGCACGAGCGGCATGGAGCTTTACGACGTGATCCGGCGCGACTACCCGGGCGTCGAAGAGCGCATCGTGTTCATGACCGGCGGCGTGTCGATCGAGCGCGCGCGCGAGTTCCTCGCGAGCTGTGTCAACCTCACGTTCGAGAAACCGTTCGACTTCGAGCGCCTGCGCCGCACGCTGCGTCGCTTGGTCGAGCTTTCACGCCGCGCAGCCGCCGAATGACGCTACGGCGCACGCCAGAACGCGGCGCCGAGCTCGTCGTTCACGGTGTTGATGCCCGGGACGATGGCGTCGAGATTTTCGCTACCGACTTGCGAAAAATCACCGATGAAGAGATCGCCTTTGCCGTAGCCGTTCGCGTTCGAAGAGAAGACGACCAAGTCTTGGCCATCCAAGCTGAAGGCATCTTCGTAGCCGACGCCCGGATCGATGCAAAAGCTGGCGATGCTCTGCGTGCCCGTGATGTCGCTGAGCAACGTGCGGCCGATTTCGTTCACGTGCGAGCTCGGCGAGCGCCAGCGCGTGAAATACAGATACGGCGGCGCGATCACCGGACGCGCGTCTGACAGGCTCGCGTGCACGACCGCGGGCATGCGCACCGCAGGATCGGTGACATCTTTGCCGGCGAGGCCGTCGGCCAAATCGAAGCAGAAAATGTCTGCCGTCACGTCCGCGGAATTGCCCCAGCCGTAGCACACGAGGTTGCCGTCGGTGACCGGCTTCGACTGCTCCGTGCCGCTGCTCGCGGCGTACGCGTGATCGAAGCAATAGGAGCTGCTCGGGTCCGAACACTTTTCGTCGAACGGCGCGGTGCCCGTCTTCCAATACGCGAGGTTGCCATCGTGCTTGAACAAGATGAACGAGCCGTCCGGCGAATACTGCGCGTCTTCGTCCGGCACTTGGTTGCTCGTGATCTGCTGCTTTGCGCCCGGATTCTCTAAATCCAAAATGAACAGCTCGAGCTGCGAGCGATCCAGCGCGGGGCACGCGCCAGCGCGAATCGTCGCGCCGAGCACGAGCTTCGTGCCATCTGGACTGAAGATGCCGTTCAACGGCGAGCACAAGCCGTACCTCGCGCCGAGATCCGAGCTCAGGGTTTTGTCCGGGAAATTCGCGAGAAACATCTGACTGTCGCCGGCGTCGTACGTCGTGTAGCGCTCGAACACGAGCTTGCCGGGCGGCACCGTGAAGGAGCTCGCGCCGCCGGCACCCGCGACATTCGAGCCGCCGCCGCCGTCCGCGCCCGCGACGTAGTAGCTATCTTCGAAACCGAGCACGTTCGCGCAGCTGCTCGTGCCGAGCAACGCGAGTGAGCAGCACAGCCCGCGCGCGCGAGCCGTGAAGCGCGTCAAAACGCTCCGACGACGCCCACGCTGGTCGGCGAAATGGCGACCGACCAGCTCTTTGGCGGCTCCGCCCGAGCTGCGGCTCGCGGTGAATCGGCGAGGTAGATGATGACCGAGCTTACCAGCCCCGCGAGACCCACGCCAAAACCGATCGTGCTCACGGTTGCTTCGGTCTTGCCTGCATCCGCCGAATCTTTGCCGCGCATGCTGCACGCGGGCCCCGTGCACTGATCGTCTACGACGTGTTTGTCTCGTAGCGCCATCACGCCCGCGATCGTGCCCGTCAAAATGCCCGCGACGCCGACGCCGCCCGTGACGTAAACCCACGACGAAGTTTCATGCGCGACCGGCGCAGGCGCGGGCGCGCCGTTCGCTGCAGGTGTGGGCGTCGCCGCGCGCTCGGCTTCGCGCGCGTTGGCAAATCCGAGCACGATCGTTTTGTGTTCGCGTCGCGCGAGCACGACGCGTTGCTCGGTGCGCGCGCCGTCGGGGCCGACGAACACAATCGAGTGCTCGCCGGGATCGACCGGAGTTTCGACTCCTTGGGCATTCGGCAAGAGCGGCACGCCGTCACGCAGCACGCTCGACGAATGCTGCACGCTTGCCGAAACAACCACCGTCAAATACGGCAGCTCGGGCAGGATCTGCGCACGTTCGCGCTGCGCCGAGCGACGGCGCTCTTCCTGCGCCGTGCGCTCGGCGGGCGGAAGCTTCGCCACCGCGTTCAAGAAATCTTGATAATGTTGCGCCGCGCTGACGAGGCGCTCCGCGCGGAGCTCGCACGTAGCCCAGGTGAAGAGCACTCCGGGCAGCGGCTCGAGGTGGTAGCTCTCGGACAACAGACGACACGCGTTCGGAAAATCCCCGGCGCGAAATGCGTCGACGCCCCGCTCGTAGGCAACTTGCGCGGGGCTGCTATCATCAGCCCGCGCCGCTCGCGTCACGCAGAGCGCGGCGCTGAGCGCGACGAGTCCGAGAATTCTTCTGTGCCACCGGAATCCAACCTGCTCGGAGCGAGGCGAAGGCTTCGCAATCGAGCGCTGATTAGTTCGAACAGAAGGCACCGAGCGTGGTGTATCACGAGGATTTCACGCGAAAAAGCAGGATCCAACATTCCGAATGGTAGAGTGAGTGAGAATGGCCGCGGCGCTCGAGAGCCGAAGTAAGCAGCCGACGCAGCTCGGCCGCTACGCGCTCTTTGACCAGATCGCGCAAGGCGGAATGGCGACCGTGCACCTGGGGCGCCTGATCGGACC
>FTDA01000719.1_pt1 | contig 11484 bp, 10 predicted proteins | sample 1639731 | NCBI WGS metagenome assembly FTDA01 (sample SAMEA3914869, study PRJEB12502) | metagenome | biome: forest; material: soil | place: USA | collected 2012-03-12 | depth 0.1 m
CCGTTTCGGTCATCAAGCTGATCGCGCAGCACCTCGCGCTCGGCGTGCCGGCGGCGATGGCGCTCGTGGACCGCTGCGTCTTCGACGGCGAGACCGTCATCGTGTCCGCACCCAGCCGCGAAGCTGCGACCGGATTGATACGAGCCTTTGCCGCGCTGCCGCCGGTTCCGCACGTGAGCGCCGAAATCATCCGAGATTGAGCGGAGATTCGGGCTGTCTCGAGGCGCTCGCGGTGCTAGGCATGCGCCCATGAGCTCCGGAGCTTTGGTGACGCCGCGGTCCGATCGCACCTTTTTTACCTTCAACGCGATCCTGTCGACGGTCGCGGTCGCGTTCATCGCCTTCATCTTGCTGCGGGAACGAAGCGGTCCGGGTCCGGATCTGAGCTTCATGCCGGCGGTGAACGCCTGCTTCAACGCGCTCTCCGCCGTCTGCCTCGTTCTCGGGTACGTCGCGATTCGGCAAAAGAAGATCGCGCTGCACCGCCTGCTGATGGTCACGGCGTTCGCTTCGTCGGCCATCTTCCTCGTGGGTTATTTGAGTTACCACTTCGTGAAGGGGGACACGCACTACACCGGGGTCGGGCCGATTCGCGCGGTGTACTTCACGTTGCTCATCAGCCATATCCTGCTTTCGCTCAGCGTGGTGCCGCTCGCGCTCACGTCTTTTTACTTCGCGTTCACGCGGTCGTTCGTGCGTCATCGCCGCTTGAATCGGGTTTTTCTACCGATTTGGCTGTACGTCTCGGTCACCGGCGTCGTGATCTTCTTCATGCTGCGCGGTTGATGTCCGTTGCCGTTCGACTCATTGCCTCTATCGGCATGTGGGTGAATGCCGCGGCGTGACGTGTTTCAAATTGGTTTCGACGTCGGCGAGCGCCGCGCGCCGAACGCGTTGAGCGGAGCCGCTTTTGCAGCGGGTATTGCAGCCTGTCACGATCGTGCTGCTCACCAATCTCATCGTGAGGCATCGATCGGAGCGTCAGTGCTCCGTCACACGTGAAGCGGGCAATCGACTTAAGCGCGCACACAAATAGAAATGAGGTTTCGCGTGACGCGCGCCTCGCGAATCTAGCTTTGACAGCGGGCAGCTCGGAGCAGATGCTTCTTCGTTGAGGGCGAGTGCAAGCTGGTTGCGTCGTGCCCGCGTAGCATGTCGAGAGATCGATCGAGCGATAGACTGCCGAGCATCTTCCCCGGTGCCACGATCGCGAGCCGCTTTCGTTTGGAGCGCTTACTCGGTCGCGGCTCGATGGGCTCGGTTTGGCTGGCGCGGCATCTGGCTCTGAACGTGGACGTCGCGGTGAAGTTCATCGACGCCGCGTTCCGCGATCAAAAAGATCATCGCAATCGCTTCACGCTCGAAGCGCAAGCCGCCGCGCGCATCAACAGCCCGCACGTGGTGAACGTGCTCGATTTCGGCACCGAAGAGTCCGGCCGCATGTACATCGCGATGGAGTACCTGCAGGGCGAGGATCTCGCGAAATTGCTGGAACGGAGCGGCGGCCAGCTGCCGGTCGAGACGACCGCGCGCATTCTGAGCCACGCCTGCCGCGGGCTCGGCCGCGCGCACGCGCTCGGCATCGCGCACCGCGATATCAAGCCGGAGAATCTGTTTCTGTGCGGCGATCCGGACGACGATGATTTCGTGCTCAAGATTTTGGACTTCGGCGTCGCGAAAGCGAACGACAAGGCCGACTCGGATTTCGTGTCCACCGTCGCGGGCCAGCTCGTCGGCAGCCCGGCGTACATGAGCCCGGAGCAAGCGCGCGGTTCGCTCGAGATCGATTTTCGCTCGGATCTGTTTTCGCTCGCGGTTGTGATTTATCACTGCCTCACGGGCAGCTTCGCGTTCGGCGGGGAGTCGTTGACGGATCTGCTGATCAACATCGTGAGCAAAGAGCCGACGCCGCCGAGCCGGTACGTCTCGACGCTGCCGCGCGGCGTGGACGAATGGTTCAAGCGCGCGCTCGACAAGAAACCGGCGCGCCGCTTTCAATCGGCGAAGGATTTCGCGCAGGCCTTTCAGATGGCGCTCGGCCAGCACGGCTCTTCCGCTTCGGATTACGCTTCTTCTGGCACGATCTTGTCGCGCACGGTCGTGGATCTCTCGCCGACGAGCGAAGTGATGGCCAGCGTGCCGCCGGTCTCCGCGTCGCTCGGTCCGCGCGCTTCGCGGCCGGATGCGACGAGCGTGTCCAATTCGACGCCCTTGCCGGGCGTGGCCTTGGCGCTGGCGCAAATCGCGGAAGTGCCGAACGTGCTGGGCGCTGCATTGATTACTCCGGAGGGTGATGCCATCGCGCATCACAGCCAGATTGGGCTGCCAGAAAGCACGTTCGCCGATCTGGCGCCGGCTCTGCGCATCGCGCTCGCGGCGTTCGAGAGCTTGGAGGATTCGGCGAGCCAAGCGCTCGCGCTCCACTTCGAGAGCGCGGCCGTGCTCGTGCGCTGGGTCGAGAGCCACCTTTTACTCGTCGTGGCGACGGAGCAAGCGCACCCGACGGTGGTTTCCGTGAGCGTGAATGCAGCGGCGTCCACGCTGCTCGCCTTCGCCAAGCAAGCCGGCCGCGCGGATGCGGCGTTCCGTGCGCCGCGCGCGAGCTCGATCGCCGGCACGCCCGAATCCACGCCGAACGGTCCGACCCCGCCCCCGTCCGCACCGAGCTCGATCGAGCTCAGCCCCAAACGCGAGTACGTCACGTATCGCGGGCACAAGATTTTGAAGAGCTGACATGGAAGCGATCCTCGCAGAGCTGAAACAAGTGCAAGGGCTCGCCTTGAGCTCGGACGTCGGTGAGGCGCTCGAAGCGGCGGGTGAGCTCGACGCGGAGACGTTGTGCGCCGTCGCCACCGTGAGCGCGAAGCAGCTGCGTGCAATTGGCGAGTTGCTCAGCGCGGGCAACCTCGAGCGTTGGTACGTCGTGACCGAGCGGCACGCGTACTACGTCAGCGAGCGCCCCGGTGGTCGCCTCGTGGCGATCGGCGAACCGACCAAAGCCCCCGAGGCGACGTCCAAAGCGCTCCACAAAGCGGTGCGCTGAGCCGCTTCAGGTCGCGAGTGCGCGCGCGAGCAGCGCGCACATTTCGTCGATTTCTGCCGCGGAAACTCGCAATTGCGGCATCAAGCGCAACAGGTTCGGGCGCGGCGCATTGATCAGCAAGCCGAGCTCGAAGCACGTTTTGACGACGCGCTCGGCGCGCGCATCGGGCAAGAGGATGGCCCACAAAAGGCCGCGTCCGCGAATCTTCGCGTCGTGCATCGCGCACACCCCCAACAAACCAGCCTGCAAATGCTCACTCATCCGACGCACGTGTGCAAGGAACGGCGGCGCCGCGACCGCGTCGAGCACGCAGCGCGCGACCGCGGTCATGAGCGGATTGCCGTTGTAGGTTCCGCCCTGATCGCCTGGCTCGAACACGTTCGCGCGCGCGTTCGCGAGCACCGCGGACACCGGCACACCGCCGCCGAGCCCTTTGCCGAGCGTGAGCACGTCCGGCACGATGCCCGCTTGCTCGAACGCGAACAGCGTGCCGAGGCGCCCGACGCCGGTTTGCACCTCGTCGCAGATCAAGAGCAAGTCGCGGGCATCGCACAGCGCGCGCAGCTCGCGCAGATAGCTTTCGTGCGGCACGACGACGCCGGCTTCACCTTGAACCGGCTCGATCATGATCGCGACGGTTTCGGGCTCGATCGCCGCGGCGATCGCTGGGACATCGTCGTACGGCACTTTGACGAAGCCCGGCATTTTCGGGGGAAATAGCTCGTCCCAGCCGGGCTTTCCGCTCGCGGCCATGCACGCGAGCGTGCGGCCGTGAAAAGCGTTGTGCGTCGTGATCACGCGATACGCGCCGCCCTTGTGGCGGCGACCCCATTTGCGCGCGAGCTTCAGCGCGGCTTCGTTGGCCTCGGCGCCGCTGCTTGCGAAGTGCACGCTGTCGAGCCCGCTCAGCGTCGTCAATCGGCGCGCGAGCTCGAGCTGCGGCAAGTTGTGGAAGGCCGGGCTCGCGGTGAGGAGCAACGCGGCTTGGTCGTCGAGCGCTCGGCGGATTTCGGGCGGCGCGTGCCCGAGCGAGTTGACGGCCCAGCCTTGTACGAAGTCGAGGTAGCGCGTGCCTTCGTGATCCCACAGGTACGAGCCGGCGCCGCGCACCATCACTTTTTCGGGCCGAGCGACGATGTTCATCAAACGAGCGGCCGCGAAGGGCAGCTCGTTGCCGCGTGAATTGCCGAGATTTTGCGACGATTCGTGAATATTGGCTGATGTGCTCATGGCGGCTTTCCTTTCGGGTGGCTCGCCGATGCGCGACGTAACCACCCAGTGCTGGGCGGTTACGCTGTGTTGCCGATTCGACTTCGTTACGGCATTTCGCGACCGCCAGCTCGATAACGAGCGGCGCGGCGAGCGAAACGACGTGCAGCGAAGAACGACATTCGGAGCTGGGAGTATGACGCCGGCGCGCTGGCTTCGTCAAGCTTTCGCGAAGCTCCTCGGGGCCGGAGCGCACGCGGAAGAACCAGAAACCAAACCGGAGCTGCGATCGACCAGCGCTAGCCAGCGAGATGCGCTCTAATACCGGGGAGCAATGGCCACGAAGCGCAGCGCAGGGATCTTGCTCTATCGCTTGCGCGAAGGTGAGCCCGAGGTGCTGCTCGTGCATCCGGGTGGCCCGTTTTGGGCCAAAAAAGACGACGGCGCGTGGTTTCTGCCGAAAGGCGAGCTGCACGAGAACGAAGAGCCGCTCAGCGCGGCACGTCGCGAGTTCGCGGAAGAGCTCGGCTCGGCGCCGCCGGAAGGCGAGCTGCTCGAGCTCGGCACGGTCAAAAACAAAAGCGGCAAGCTGATCTACGCCTGGGCACTCGCCGGTGATCTCGACACTGCGAGCGTGCGCAGCAATACGGTGCTGATCGAGTGGCCGCCGCGCTCGGGCAAGAAGCGCGAATTTCCGGAAGTCGATCAAGCGCGCTTTTTTCGCGTGCCCGAAGCAGCGCGGAAGATGCACGCGGCGGAGCAGACGTTCCTCGAGCGTCTATTGGCTTTGCTGCTCGCGAGCGTGAAGTGACTTCGCGCGGCCGTGACGCGCTGCTCGGCGCGGCGTTCGTGCTGATCGCGGCGCTGGCTGTGCTCGCGACCGCGGTGCGGCGCGGCCGAAGCGCGGGGCTGTCCGATTTCAGCGTACTCGGTTGTCTCGAAAATCTCGCAGATTGCCGGGGAAAAGCCCTGATTCGGTTGCACGGCGCGTACGTGCCCGGCAGCCAAATGTGGCCGCGCGCGGGGTGTCAGAGCGAGTTCGATCTGCAGACGCCGAGCGCGCAGCCCCCGGGTAAGATCCGCGTCTGCTCCGCGCAAGCGGTGACGCCCGCGCTCGATTCCGAGAGCGCGGGGCCGCTCGCCGAATATTTGCAACGTGGTCTCTTGCTGGTCGAAGCGACGGGGCGCTTCGATGGCGCGCGCATGAACGCGAGCTCGGTGAGCGTCGTGTCGCCGGGCGACCGCGGATTTTATCGCGCCACGTTCGATGGCGCGCGAGACGCGGGTAAGTAAGCGCGCCGAAGCTCGGACGCTCAGGACTGGGGGCGTGCCGCCCAAGTCCGTTCGAGTGCTTGGAGTAACAACTCCGGCGGTTGTGCGCCGCCGACCGCGAGCTGCCGATCGAACACGAAGAACGGCACGCCGTTTGCGCCGAGCTGCGTGGCTTCGCGCGCTTCGGCGCGAACGCGATCGGCGTAGCGATGCGAGGTGAGCGCCTCGCGCGCTTCAGCGGCGGAAAGGTCGAGTTTTTCTGCGAGCGGGAGCAATGCGTCGAGCTCGAACACGGACTTGGCTTCGCCGAAGTAGGTCTTGAACAAGAGCTCCCACGCGGCCGCCCCTTTGCCTTGCTCGTCGGCCCAAGCGGCAAATTCGTGGGCGAGCTGCGTGTTGCCGACGGTGTTGTCGAGCACGACGTACGGCGTGAGCCCTTCGGCGGCCGCGAGGCTCGAGACGCGCGCCGTCATTGCTTCGATCTGGCCGCTCGGGAAGCCCTTTTTCTGCAGCATGCTGCGCACGCTCTCGGTCTTGTCGGTCGGCGCGCGCTCATCGAGTTGGAACGAGCGGTGGACGATTTCGACGTCCGCCTTGTGCTCGAAGCGGTCGAGCGCGGCGTGCAAGCGGTGCAGCCCGAGGCCGCACCAAGGGCAAATGATGTCGCTCCAAACTTCTACGCGAATGCCGGCCATCGCGGCCAACGATAGCGCCTCGCCGCGCCGCGAGCTACCAGTGCGAGCCGCGCCGCAAACCGCTGAACCCTAAAAAATCACAGCGCGCGCAGCATCGGTAGGCCGGCGAGCGCGCTGCCGGCTGCGCCGAGCGGGGCGAAGGCTTGCAAATTGAGCGCGTCCGCGCGGAAGGTCCAGACGTCGACTTTGACTTCGGTGCGGAGCGAGAGCGCGCTCGTCACGCGGTTTGGGCCCACGAGCGTGAGCTTGTCGAGCGCGACGCCGCTCTCGGCCATGCGCGCCTTGACCAGCGGATTTTTGGCGAAGGTATCGAGCAAACGACCGGTGTCGATCCAGAGCCGAAAATGCGTGGTATCGGGCAACGCGCCGAGCGCGGTTTTGTGCGCGGCATCGTCCTTGAGCGTGCTCGTGCCTTTGCTGAACGCGGCCTCGGCGCGATCGCACAGCGGGTTCGCGCCCGCCGTGATGAACAAATATTTGTCGAGGAATTTGACGCGCAAGCTCACGGGCAGCGGCGTGCCGCGCGGCGTGAGCGTGAAGCCGTCACCCTCGGGAGTGACCAAGGCTTCGCGCGCGCCCGGTAGAATGCGGGCTTTCAGCGCTGCGCTCAGCTTCTTGAACTCGCTTGGGTCTTTCAGCTCTTGCACGTACGTCACGTTCACGCGCGAAGCGGCGGTCTGCTCGTTGTGCAATTGATCGATCGCCGTCCCTTCGCTCGCGGCGAGGCCGAGCACCGCTTGTCCGCCGATGCCGTCGAGCAACTTGGCCGTCGAAACGCCGAGCAGCTGCTCGAACTCGCGCACGCCTTGCTCCGCCTGATTGTGCGTGCGCGCATCGACGCTGCTGAGCTGATCGAGAAACAGCTTCTCCATCTCCGCGCCGCCGAGCTTCGAGCGCGTGGAAAAGGCCATGTACGCGAACGTCTCTGCCGGGAGCTTGTCGGAGAGATTCAAGGCTTGCGGCGCCTCGTACGCGTCATCGTGCGGCAGCTTCGAGCCGGTGATGTGACCGGTGATGCTGCCGATGAACCCCGCTGAATCGATGCGGAACGAGCTCGTGAGCGGACCCGAAGGCGTGAAATAGCCGTCGACCAGCTGCTTCATTTTCGGATCGGTGATGTTGGAGAGCGCGCCCGGATCGACGAACGCCGTCAAGCGCGCGCCCTTGTCGAAATCCTTCTGCGCGGCTTGATACGCCGGGTTTTGCTCGATGCTCGCCGCGCCGGATTCGAGGACTTGCGCCACGTCGGTCACGAGCGCGGCGTCGCCCAGCGCGAACACTTTTTGCGACGCGAACCAAACCAACTCCTCTTGGTCCGTCGCGCTCACCTCGGCCTCGCTCAACGCTTTCGCGACGACATCTTGCCCGGCGCCGGCCGCGAGCTGTTTGCGCGCGAGCGTATAGCGTTGCCCGTGCTGTCCGATCGTGCCGGCCGCCGCGAAGCGCGCCGATTTCAAGAGCGCCTCCACCGGTCCCGCGCTGCGCAGCCCGAGCGCGACCACGACCTCCGGCTTGCTCTCCAACTTTCGCGCGGAAATTCCCGCGGTTTCCGTCGCGGAGAGCAGCGCGATGGCGTCGCTTTGCGAGAGATCGAAGGCCTTCACCAGCGCATCCGCCGCTTGCTGCACGGCCTGCTTGTCATCGCGTAGCGAAGTATCGAGGAACTGCACGTCGTGCAGATCGAGCAAGCTCTTGCGCACGCTCGGCACGTCGATCAGGAGCTCGCAATCACGCGGCACGGCTTGCGAAATCTTGCGCGCGCCGCCGCTCGAAAAGAACATGAAGTACGCGGCGAGCCCGATGCCGCCGATCAAAAGCACGCCGACGCCGGCAACGAGCCCGAGGATCAAGCCGAGGCTCTGCTTCTTCTTCGGCGGCAGAGCACCCGCACCCGGCGCATTCGGATTCGGTTGCGCAGGCGCTGCCAGCGGCGCAAAGCCCGGCGCGGGACCGTAATTCGGATTCGGTTGCGCGCCGTAGTTCGGCGCAGCTTGCGGCGGCGCGCCGTAATTCTGCGGCGGCCGTGCGGGATAACGCTCGGGAATCGTCGGCGCGACGGGCTGCGGCGCGGCGTGGCGCGCGGCGAGCGCCTGCGCGAACGCGGGAATCGCTTCGATGCTTTGCCACTGATTTTGCCCGACCGGACACACGCCGCCTTGCGTGAGCTCGCCGGTTTGAATCATGTGCACGAGGCGCGCTTCTTCGAACGGACCTTCGGGCGTGGGACCGCGGCTCAAATAATACATCGCGCTCATGCTGCTCTCCCTAAGCTGACGAAGCTACTCGTCGTGCCACGCGCCAGCAACCGCCGCGCGTGCGCGCATCAACGCGGACAATTCGGCGAAAAAGTGCACGCAGCCTCCGCGAACGCGCGCTCGGCGCCACGCGGCAGCAGAAACGCGACCGGATACGTGATCGGCATCGGCGGAAAATCATTCGGACACGGCGCTCGAAACTGCGACACGAGCGTGACCTTCTGCCCGTCGTCCACGACTTCGATCCCCGTTTGCGCGGGCGAAAGCTGACGCACCGAAACCCACAAATCTTGGCTCGAAAAGTCGACGCCCGAAGCGCGCGCCGCGGCGCACGTGAACGCGCGCTCGAACTCGTCGTCACTGCGAATCGCAGACGGCGGCGTCACGCTCGCCACACCCGAAGGCCGACAACCTTCGGGCAAACGAAATTGCGGCAGCGCCTTCGCGCTCGCGCCGAGCCCGAGCTTCGCGGGACTGCACGCCTCATCGCGCGCGTTTTCTCCCGCGCCACCGCCGCTCGGCGGCGTCGCGCCGCCACTCGCGGAGCCGTGACAACCGACGAGCAACCAACTCAGCGCGCACGCGGCTCGCACCACCATCGCGCGAGAATAACGTCGCGCGCGCGCCCCAAACAACCGCGTACGCGTTTACGCCAAGCTCACGCGCGAAGTGGCTTTTGGAGTTCCTAGGGGTCGCCTCGCAGTTGCCACGCATGCGCCAGTGCGAGCCCAGAGGTCGTTCTCTCTCGCTCGCCGGGCTGATCACGGATTAGGCGAGTAGCCTCACCCCAACGCGAGTCTGACCGAACAGGCTCTAGTCGCGTTGCGAACCGCGTGAGCGGCCAAGCGATTCGAGACGCGCAGGGCCAAACCAATCAGCTCGACTTCACCCATCCATTCCAGCAGAGCGCCCGCACAAGACCCGCTCGCGAGTCAGCGCATGTCCGCATAAAAACAAAAACTCGCTTCGCGCGCGTCGTGACTGCTTTGAATCGTAAAATCGACGGTCGCGGTTTGGCCGGCGAATTGCGTCGTGTCGAAGGTGAAGCCGTGCCAGCCGGTCTCCGGCGCGTGCTCGTAGTTGCCGAGCATAGTGCCGTTGATCGCGACCGTGAGCCCGATTTTCGGCCAGCCTTCGTCGCGGAACAGGAAGTAGGGCAGGCCGGCATAGCCTTGAATGCGCGCGCTGAGCTTCACGTTCGGAAAGCTGAGCGTGAGTGAATCACCCACGGCCGGGTTCGCCCAAATACAGCGGCGCGGCGCATAGTTCTGATCGTCGATGATCGTGCTGCCGACGAAATCAGTCTCGGCGCGACCGCACGTGAAGCGCTCACGCGGAAACGCGGGATGGCCGTGCAAGCCGCCAGCGGAGGTCGGCGCGCGCGCGCTGTACTCGCACTCGCGCGTCTGACCCTGGTGCGTCTCGGTCACGCGCACATCGCTCGGTCTGAGGTGATCGAGGAGCGTGAAGCTCGGCGGGCGATAGCCTGGATTTTTGCGGATCCGCAGCCGAAAATCACCGGCTTGCTCTTCGCTCAGGATCGGCCAGCTCGCGACCAGCGGCGCGGTCGCGCCGAGCTCGTCGATCTCGAGCGCGCGCTCGAACGGCGCTTCATCCGCGCGCGCGACACTCGCGATCGGCATCAGCGCATCTCCGAGCGCCTGGCGCGCGAGCGGCTCTGCCCACTCCGGCGCGACGATCACGAAATCACGCGGCCCCGCGAGCGCCGCGACGCGCGGCTTCAGCGCTTGCCACTTTTCTGCGGTCGGCGCGCGATGGCCTTGATACGCCGCGAGCACGGGCTCGGCGACCCCGGCGAGTGGCACGAGCAGCCACAAGTATCGGAAATGTCGCATCGCCGGCATCGCGCGCCCGGACGATACTTTCGGCCTTCGCAAAAAGCCATCGGACCGGCGCACTTCGTGTCAAATGAGGTCGCATGACCTCCAGATCGAACCTGCTCACGCTGCTCGGCATCGATTGCCCGATCATTCAAGCGCCGATGGCCGGCACGTCCACGCCGGAGCTGGCGGCGGCGGTGTCGAACGCGGGCGCGCTCGGCTCGCTCGGCCTCGGCTCCAGCACGGTCGCCGTCGCGGCCCAGATGATTGCCGCCTTCCGCGAGCGCTCGTCGCGTTCGCTCAATCTCAATGTGTTCTGCCACGCGCCTGCGCAAGCCGACGCTGCGCGCGAGCAGCGCTGGCTCGCGCGTTTGGCGCCGGAATTTGCAAGCTTTGGCGCCGCGCCGCCGAGCGCGCTCCACGAAATCTATCGCACCTTCCGCGCGGACGACGAGTTCCTGCGTCTGTTCATCGAGCAAAGGCCGCGCGTGGTGAGCTTTCATTTCGGCTTGCCCTTGCCCGAACAAATCACCGCGCTGCGCGACGCCGGCATCGTGCTGCTCGGTTCCGCGACGAATCTCGACGAAGCGCGTCAGCTCGCAAATGCCGGCGCGCACGCGATCGTCGCGCAGGGCTACGAGGCCGGCGGACACCGCGGCATCTTCGATCCGACGGCGGAAGACGCGCGTTTGGGTACGTTCGCGCTCACGCGCGTACTCGTAAAAAATTTGAATTTGCCGATCATCGCCGCGGGCGGGATCATGGACGGCGCGGGCATCGCCGCGGCGCTGCGACTTGGAGCGAGCGCGGCTCAGCTCGGCACCGCGTTCGTGTCGTGTGATGAATCGGCGGCCGATCCCGGCTATCGCGCGCTCTTGCACAGCGAAGCCGCGCACCACACGGTCATGACGCCGGCGCTGTCCGGCCGCCCCGCGCGCTGCTTGGCGAACCGCTTCACGGCGTTCGCGAAAAACGTCGCCGAGGCGGAAATTCCGGCTTATCCGATCGCGTATGACGCGGCCAAGGCGCTTCACGCCGCGGCCAAAGCGCGCGGCGAATTCGGGTTCGGTGCGCAGTGGGCCGGTCAAGGCGCGCCGCTCTCGCGCGCGCTGCCTGCCGCCGAGCTCGTCGCGACGTTGCGCCGCGAGCTCGAGTCAGCGAGCTAAGAG
>FTDA01001055.1_pt1 | contig 11480 bp, 8 predicted proteins | sample 1639731 | NCBI WGS metagenome assembly FTDA01 (sample SAMEA3914869, study PRJEB12502) | metagenome | biome: forest; material: soil | place: USA | collected 2012-03-12 | depth 0.1 m
GAACGCCAGCGCCGCCGCCCGCCGCAAACGATGTGGCCGACGCTTCGGGCACTGACTCGTACTCGTGATCGATGCCGATCAGGCCGGCGATGAACGGGCGCGCGGTACCTCTGCCGAACACGTACTCGATCCGCGGCGTGAGCTGCACGCTGGTTGCCTGCTGATCCCCGTAGGCACCGCCGAGCGTGGTGCCGGCGACGACGAGCTTCGCCCCGAGCAAGCAGCGACTCGTGATCCCGATTCCGACACCGAAGCCCAAACCCGAGCCGACAATGCCGTAGCTCGCGGTGCTCGACGTCGCGCCATCGCTGGAGCCAATTTCGTTCGCCGCGAGCGAAACGGAGCGATAGTCCAAAATCGAACCATCGAGTGAAAGGTGGACGACGCCGTCGAAATCACGCGCGGTCGCGTCTTTCGCGGACGCGAAGCTCAGCACAAAAAACGAAGCGCCAAGCCCGAATCGAAAACTTCGCTGCATCATCGTCACACCCGCTCCTCGCCCCTGAGCTCCATCGAGCGCCCGCCCGAGCCAGCCAGTTATATGCGAACCGTGCACGGGCTGTCACGCGAGAGATGCAAACGAGGCGGCGCACGACCTCGACGTCGAAGGGCGTGCTCAGCTCACGCTCTCGAGCCAGACGAACGCGGGCGCGACATCTTCGAACATGCGCCCGACCGCGCCGCGCTTTTCGGCTTCGCCCAGGATGCGCTGGATGTTCATTTGGCCGAGCACGTTCGCGGGCGGGACGACGGCCCAGTACTTCCACCCGTTCTGCCGTGCGCGCGGCATCCACTCGGAAATCACCCATTCGGTGTCGGCGCGCGAGTGCACCGTGTCGTCGCGATTTTCGGAGAGCCACTTGGTGGCGCCTTCGCACACGAGCGCGTCGAGGCCCGCGTTCAGCACGTGTTGATACTCCGATCCCCAAATGAATTTACGCAGTTGGTGATGGACGATTCCCGACTCTGGATGAAACCAGACGTGCGCGAACTCATTTTCGAAGATGACCCGCCGCGACATTTCCCGCACCCGCTAGAAACGGCCGCGCGGAGCGCCGGATGAGCCGCCGAGACACAACCTTGTAAATAATTGGAATTACTGATCATTTACTTAGATTGGGCGGGCGTGTTGGGACGCAGCGCGCGGATTTCTCCCGGTGGGTGGCTGGGCCGCAGCGCGAGCCCCAACCAAAACTCGAAACGTGCGGGCCCGCGGCGCAAACCCTGACGCCGGTTGACCTGGGCGAAGAAATCCTTATCTTGCGCGTACCCACACCCCTTCGGGGGCGATCGGTTTCGACGTGGGGACTGAAGGATGATTTGCGTGCTGTGGCACCCGTCCCACGTATCAAACGGGCCGTATAATTGCGAACGACAACGCAATCGCTCTCGCAGCCTGAAAAACTGACGATAGCCGTCCGACCGTGAGAGAGCTTTTGTAACGGAAGGGCGTCAGCACTAAAGCTGGGCCACTCACCGCGTCTCGGGGTGGGTGGCCGAGAAAACACCGGGGCTAGGTCGCGGCCGAATCCGCGAACTGCTGTCGGTGGCGGCAATCACCGACTACGCACGTGAACGAAGGTCATCTCGATGCCTCGCGGACCCGGGTTCAATTCCCGGCGCCTCCACTGAAAACCCCGGCGAAAGCCGGGGTTTTCGCTTTGTGCTTACTAGTCGAGCGGGTGCTAACTTTCCATGGATGAGGCTCAGCGAGAAGGGCTCCTTTGCACCGCGGCCCCGTTTGGAAGGAGTTTCGGAAGAGCTCGCGCAGGCAATCGAGCTGTGGCCCGACGTGCTTGCCCGGACACATTGGGAGCTGGGTGACGAGCGCGTCGTGGACGGCGCTGATTTCTATGTGGGCCAGCGTGAGCTCGGGCACATTCACCTCTATCGCGAGGCCCACATTGCGGCGTCCACGCGCGCTGCGCAATGCGCTCATCGCCGCAGGCTTGGCAGCGGAATTTCCCTACAGTGCAGCGTTCGTTCTGAAGCGGCTCCGCACGAAGCAGGCCGCGCTCGAAGCGAAGTGGATCTTCGAGCTCGCCTATGAACATGTGCGCGGCAGAAGCGTGCCTGCGCTGCTTCTGCGCGTGGACGCGAAAGCTGCGCTCGAGCTCGCGTGAGCACTCGCGTCACTGCTCGGGATGCGCGTTCCGATACTCCTGCACCATCTCCGCAGTGACGTCCTTCGGGTAGCAAAGCGGCGCAGCGCCACCAGGACGGCTGTATGCGCTGCGCTTGCCACAGCGTGAGCCGTTGCGCGCCGTGCTGTACGGACAGGGACAATTTCCGTCGTACGTGGCGATCGATTCTTCGATCAGGATTTTGCGAATCTGATCGTCGGAGAGCCGCTTTGGTTTGCTCTCGGCGGCTGCCGCACTCGACGGAGTGGTGAACGACGATGCCGCGACGAATGCTGAAACCAGCGCGAGCACGAGCCCAGCTGCGAGTGATTTACCCCTCATCGTTCAAAGTTATGCGGCGACGCGGGGCGTGTCTACGGGGTGCTACTCGCCGACCGCTTTGCGCGATGCGCGCAAAATTTCGTCCGAAAGATCGGGATCCGCGGCGGCGATTGCGCGCGACAAGACGAGCGCGCCGACGAGCTCGCTCCACGTGCGTAGCGCGCGCTCGCGTAGCCGAGGGCTCGCTTCATTCGTGCTCGCGAGGTGCTCGCTCAGCTGCACGACGATTTGCTCGATGTGCTCCGCGAATGGCGCTTGCACGGTTTCATCCTGATGACTCGCGTCACCCGCGAGCGCGCCGAGCGTGCAGCCCGTTTCGGGGTGATCTCGGTGTTCGGCGGATACGTAGTTGCGCGCGTACGCGAGCCACGCCTTCGGCTTGCTCGGAGCAAGTGCCTTCTCGAGTGGCTGCCGTGACGCCGTGAGCGCTCGCGCGCACGCGACGGCGACGAGCTCTTCCTTCGACTCGAAATGATTGTAGAAGCCGCCGTGCGTGAAGCCGGCTTCGCTCATCACGTCGGCGACCGATACATGTTCGATGCCGCGTTCGCGAAAGAGCCGCTCCGCCGCTTCGAGGATCTTGCTCCGATTCTCGGCTGACTGTTCCCGGCTGATGCGCATGCCGTCATTTTCGCTCCGATTGTGCGCGCGCGCAACCGAATGATGATGATTGACATCATAAAATCCGGCTCTACGCTGATACTCGTCATCATTGAAATGGCGAGCGGTAGCGAGGATTTTCATGAACAAACTTCAGGGTAAAGTGGCCGTAATCACTGGGGGAAGCTCGGGCATCGGGCTGGCGACGGCAAAGCGCTTCGTCGAAGAAGGGGCGTACGTCTTCATCACTGGGCGGCGCGAGAAAGAGCTCGCCGCGGCGGTCGAGGCCATCGGGCGGAATGTCACCGCAGTGCGCGGGGACGTTGCGAAGATCGGCGACGTCGACCGGCTCTTTGCCACCGTGAAAGCAGAAAAAGGGCACCTCGATATCGTCTTTGCCAACGCCGGCACCGGTAGCTTCGGCGCGCTCGGCGGCATCTCGGAGGAGCAGTACGACACGACCTTCGACGTCAACGTCAAAGGCACGCTCTTGACCGTGCAACAGGCGCTGCCGCTACTCCGCGATGGCGGCTCGGTCATCCTCAACGCCTCGATCGTCGCCTCGAAGGGGTTTCCCGCGTTCAGCATCTACAGCGCATCGAAAGCCGCCATTCGCTCGTTCGCGCGCACGTGGAGCGTCGACCTCAAGGCTCGCCGCATTCGCGTCAACGCGCTGAGTCCGGGCGTGATTCCGACGCCGGGGTACTCGGACTCGCTCGGCATGAGCCAGGAACAGGTCGAACAATTCGTGCAGGGCGCGACGAGCGGGATCCCGATCGCCCGAGCCGGAACGCCCGAAGAGATTGCGAAAGCGGCTCTATTTCTGGCCTCTGACGAGAGTAGCTACGTCAGCGGGATCGAGCTGTTCGTGGACGGCGGCTTGGCGCAGATTTGAGAGCTCGGCTCGCGCGCGGGCGGCGCAAAGTGCGCGGTCAGCGCGCGACGACCTTGTCGCTCAGGAGCGGCACTGCGTCGGCGTCCGTCAACGTCTCGAGGAACGCCGCAACATCTCGAATCTCCACCTCGGTCCAAACGGGTTGATCGCGCGCGTGTCGCGTGAACGGCGGCGTGATGTGATCGACGTTGTCTTGGTCGTCGAGCGGGAGATCGTCGAACTGCTGTTTGCCGGGGTGCGGGTACCACTTGGCGGGCATTGAATCGCGCTCGACGTAGAAGTGAAGCGCGTCCTCGAGCGTGTGGAAGCGGCCGTTGTGGAAGAGGGCACCGCGGACGGCGACGTTGCGCAGGCTCGGCGTCTTGAACATGCCGCAGTATTTTTTTTCCTGCGTTTTGTCGCGGCGCACTGGGCCGCACAGGCCCAAGTCGAAGTATTTCGGGTCGGCGTTGGCGGGGATCTCGGGATTGCGCGGCACGCCGACGACCGCGAAGCTGAAGTCGGTGAACAGCGGATGGGCGCCGTTCGCGCCGCGATCCGTGATGTGACATGCGGCGCAGTTGCCGCGCTGCGGATCTTTGAACAGCGCGAAGCCGCGTTGCTCTTGGGCGCTGAGCTCGACTTTGCCGTCCAGGTACTGGTCGAATTTGCTGTCGTACGGTTGGAAGCGCGTGTCATCGAGCTGAAAACGCTCGAGAGCGCGGCCGAGCGCGGCCAGTGTCTGCTCGGCGTTCGACCAAACTGCTTCGCCGAATAGCTCGCGGAAACTCGGCGCGTACTCGGCTCGCTTCACGCGCGCGGCCACGGCCGCGGCGTCCGCGTTCGCCATCTCGTTGTGCGCGAGCAGCGGGAAGCTAGCTTGCTTCGCCATCGAGTCGAAGCGGCCGTCCCAGGTCAACCCGCCGACGGGAACGTGATCCGTTTCCGTGAGACGCTCGCGCGAGTTACCGATGAAGCTGTGCGTCCAGATCGGCGTGCGCCGCAGATAACGCAGTGAAGGCGCAGCGCGCAGGCCCGTGTCTCTCAGCTCCGGACCGCCGAGCTGCACGGCCAAGCCATTGGGCGGACCAAAAGCGTGCGCCGGATCATGGCATGTCGCGCACGACTCGCGCCCCGACACCGACAGCGAAGGATCGAAGAACGCGAGCCGGCCGAGCTCGGCGAGGGCGGGCTTGGGATCGCGCGGCGCGAGCTTGTCGGCGTCCGTCGCTTGCGCGCGCACCGACGCCGCGGACTCGGCCGTAGCAGAGCCGCGATCCGGGCGCGGATCGCGCTGGCACGCGGCAAGACCGAGCAGCAGGGCCGTCCGAGCGACCCCGCTGATCCGAGACGCGCTCGCGGCCTTCACTTCAGGTTGGTGAAGATGTCGTCGCCGAAGGTCGTGAGGTTCGCGTCGTCCGCGTAGCCCAAGTAGCCGTCGGTCTGGAAGATCTTCTCGAGGCTGCGCAGGAGCGAGTAGTGGTTGTACTGCGTGTAGCTGACCGTGCCGGGCGCAATCCACTTGGACAGCAGCACCGCGCCAGTGCGATCACCGCCGACGCCGACGTAGTGGAGGTCGTACTGCACCGTCGCGGAGGCCGGGAGGATCGCATCACTCGGCCGAGTGACGTTCGGGCCCGTCACCTGTCCGCAACAAGCTTGGCCGGGCAGGTTGATGGTGTAAGTCGTGATGCCCGTGCCCGTATTGGTGCTCGCGCCCGCATTCGCCGCGTCTGCCGACTCGTCGAAGTTGATGATGATCAAACCATCCTGCTGATACGCAGGCGAGGCTTGAATCAAGGGGATCCACTTCTTCAAGAACGCGTCGATCGAAGCGAGGCCGCCCGGCGCGCCGTTCACGCAGCCTTTGCCGGCGGTGCCCGTGCCGTCGCCGTCGTGGCCGTCGTCGCACAGGTTCGGCGTGACGAACACGAAGTTGGGCGTGGTCGCGATCGATTTCAGATCGTTCTCGAGCGTGGAGTCTAGGTTGACGACGTGCGCGTCGCAGTACTGCTGATTGTCGATGATCGAGTGAAAGTAGACGAAGGGGTTGTGGCGCGTGGCGTACTGATCGCCCGCCGGCACATCCACGGACGGCGCTTGAGCGGCCTGAGTGTGGTCGATCGTGCCGATGGTCGGATGACCGCAAGTCGCTGACTCGCGCGTTGGGTCGTTGCCCATGTCGCCCATGTAGCCCTTCCAAGTCAGCTTCAGATCATCGAGCTGATTGGCGAACGTCTTCACTGTCGCCGGGAAGACGCAGCCTTTGCCGTCTTGGGTCTTGAGTACCTTGGTGTTGCTCGCATCGGTCCCGTTCGCAACGACATCGTTGAAGCCCTGAAAACAGTCGCTCTGCGTCTCGAGCGTCGAAGGCTGGCCGCTCATCATCGAAATGTAATTGTCGAGACTGACGTGACCGGTGCCGTAATACTCGGTCAAGATTGCGCCCTGCGGCGCGAGCTGTTTGAAGTAGGGATCTTGTTTGCTGGTGCCGAAGGTGTCCGTGAAGCTCTTGTTTTCCAGCGTGATCACGAACACGTGCCGGATCGATTGCTGAGTGGCGGGAGCAGAGCCGCCGCCTTCGCCGCCCTCTCCGCCGGCACTCGCGCCGCCATTTCCGCTACCCGCCTCGGAATCTCCACCCGTGTTGCCGGCGCCGCCGCTCGAGTCACCCGCTTCGGCTCGACCGCCAGGGCCAGAGCCAGCGCCGCCGCCCACGTGACCACCGCCCGAGTTACCGACACCCGCGTGACCAGTGCCGGCGTTGCCTGCGCCGCCGCTCGACGTGCCACCGCCACCCGCGCCCGCGCTCCCGCTCGAATCGCTGCTGCTGCAGCCAACCACGCTGATGGTCGCGAGCGTCGCGAGCACGCCGGCGATGGCTAGGAAGTGAGAAGCGCTGCGCCGCATGCCGCGCGGGGATTGGCCTTCGAGATAAGTCATGGCGCGGTGCGTACCACCGCGCCCGCCAGCTTCCGGTCGCAATCTGGTGATTTGGCGGTGACATCTGCTCGACGCACCGGAGACTGCGCTTCGCGTCGAGCCCGCGGCGCGTGGTAGCTTGTGCCGATGATCGGGGTTCGTTTCGGGGTGCTCGCAATGGTCGTAGTCGTAGGCGCTTGCGCGGGACCGCGCCCAGCGAGCTCGGTGTCCGTCAGAGTAGCGGCAGTCGAGACTCCAGCCGAACCCGTGTATCGCTTCGTCTCGCTCGGGGTGACGAATCCTGTCGCGCAACGAGCGCTCGCCGATGGGCGCATCGCGACGCTGAGTGATGACGCGTTAGCTCGCGAAATCGTCGGGCCCAATGGCGCGATCGAGCAAGTGTCTTCGCGCGCGGCCGAAATGCTGATGGGCGGCGTGCCCGTACCTCCGCGCTTCGGCGGAGGGTTCTTGTTTTGGGACAGCGGCGCGCTGTATCGCGCGCGCTCGTTCTGCGCGCCGCTCGAGCCCGTCGCGAGCCTGCCCACGAACGCGATCGGCGTCGAGTTTGGCCCGAGCTACGTGCTGGTATTTCTCGAAGACTCGGCGCCACGCGCGTTCGGCTTGGATCCGGCGCGGCCGCTGCCGTTGTCACCCCACGGAGTGATTGAAGTCGCGGCCTTGGAAGATGGTCGCGCGCTCGCGCTCGACGCAACCGGCCGCGCGCTCGCGTCCACGGACGCGGGCAAGACTTGGCGCGACGTCACCTCGACCGCGGGCGCGGTCCGTGGTCTGACCGATGAAGGCTCCGAGATCGCGCTCGTCTCGAACAAGAACCTCGGCGCCTGGCTGCAAAAGGACGGACAGCTCAGCCAGGGCCCGTTCGCTCCACGCGCGCCCGCGGAGCCGAGGCCGGCGGAGGCGTTGCTCCGCGCCGTGATGGGCGGGCTTCCGCTCCCTGATGGGCGCATCTTGACCTCGGACAAGCGCGGTATGTCGCTCGTGGATCCACGCTCCGGCAGCGCGCAGCCGACTACGGCCCTGGGGTTCGAAGCCTCGAGCTGCAGGCCGCTCTCGCTCGAAGACGAGGGGCTCGCCGCGTGTTTTTCACAGGACAAAACCGGAACCACGACTACCGTTGTCTCACACGTGCTCAGCGCCTCGCCCCGCGCCGAGAAGCGTTTCACTGGCGCGACGCTGCGCATTTTTCCGGGCCGAACCTTGAATGTCATTGCCGGCTGCGACGGCGCGCGCAGCGAAGGCGTCACCTGCGTCCGCGCGCCCGGCGGAACCTGGTCGGAGACGCGCCTAGCCGCCGAGCTACTGCAACAGTGGCAGCCGCTCTGGTGGTTGCCGCGTGAAACCGGAGGCACTGCGGTGATCGCGAGCGAGCGCAATGCGCGCGCCCCTCACCTCGCGCTGCTCGATCCTCAAACAGAGACCGCCACGCAGTGGGATGCGCCTTCGGAACAAGTAAATCCGAGCTCGCTCAGCGCGGAGCATCAAGTCAGCTTTCGAGAATTTGCCGATGGCTCCGTGCGTGGCTTCACGTTCACCGGCAGCATCGCAGTCGACCCGAAGGGTCACGTCAGCCGCGGCGAGCACACGTTCGAGAGCGTCACGAACGCAGGCGCGCACGGCTTGGCGCGAGATTCGAGCAAGCGCCTGTGGCAATCGAACGATTGGGGCGCACACTGGCTGGAAATCGCGCCGCCGCCGTTCGATTCGACGCTGGAGGGCGCGGGAGCCAAGGAAGATCCGCGGCCGGCGGGACACGGGCCGGACATGCATTGCTCCAGTGCCGGTTGCGTGATCGACCACAGCTCCGGCGTGGGCAGCTGGCTACGTCTCGGTTGGCCGAACGATCCCCCAACCCGGGCCGCCACCGCAACGCGGCCCCGCGAGTCGCTCAGCACTGCCGCGCCTGCGCCAGAGCGAGCGCTACCTGTAATTCCGACGCTGCACTGTGCTCCGACCAAACGCGAGGCACGCACGGCTCCCTCCGCAGGGAAGCCCGCGCCTGCGCAGAAGAAGCAGCGCGCGAACATCGAATTTCACGATCTGTTTTCGACCGCTGAGGATTACCAACGCGGGGGACTGCGCGCGAGCTTCGAATTCGACGCGAAAAGCCGAGCAGCGCAGAGCGCGCCCACCGGTCGCTTCAACGCCCGCTTCGTCGAGCCGTTCGACCCGCGGGCACGCACTCGGCAGCTCACGGGCTCGCTCACGGGCGCTGCGCGCGAGCGGCGCATCGACGACGCGGGCGCACGTCCCGTTCTATCGCCCATGCTTGGCCACGCGGGCGGCGCGCTGATCATCGATGGGAGCAATGCGTTTGCGCTTTCGAGCAGCAACAAGCTCTTGCCGCTTCCTGGGGGCTGCGCACCGACGAGCGGGTACGTAGACGCCAAGGGCAAGCTGCTCATCGCGTGCGGCGCGTGGAGCGGCGCGACGCGCATCGAAGATGCCTCGAATGGGCTCGTGCTTTGGTCTTCACCGGCCGCCGCGCACGGTCACGACGAGAAAGCGCCGGGGATGCATTTCTTTCCGCCAGCGGCGCCCGTGTTCCAAAACCCCGACGCGATCGCCGTCGGCGACGACGGGAAACCGGCAATCTTGCGGCTCCCGCCCGGAGTCGAGCCTCCGACGCAGGACAATCCTGCATGGCTGCTCAGCAATGAAAGCGCGCCCATCGAGCTTGCACCTTGGTCGACGCTCGAGCTTGCCTCGAGCCAGGCCTGTGCACACTCGAGCGGCTATCGCGCGATCGTGCAAGCGAGCCAAGCTTGGCTCAATACCGACGCCTCTCGCGACCACGCGGGCTCGCCCATGAGCGCGCTCGTTCGCTGGAGCACGGAACGCGTGTGCTTGGAAGCCGTCGAGCTCAACACGACGGATGCCGGTCAGCTGAGCCACGTCGTGGCTCGCTTCGTCGGGAGCGCGCCCGGAGCCGCCTTCGTGAGCGTGGACGCGAGCTTCGCCTCGACGGTCACGCCCATCACGTGCAAGCTCGAGGCCTCGCCTTAGCGGCCATTTCGCGGAAACCCCCTCTCAACCCCGCCTATCCTCGTGGCATGCTCATCAGGTGCAGCGCACGGTTCTCGAGAACTTTGCCAGGCGTGTCGCGGCGCTCGCCGAGCTCGAGCTGTACTTGGCCGGCTCGCGCGGAGATGCTGCCGCCCGCACGCGCGCAGGCGAACGAAGTGAGCGCTTGGAAGCGAGAAATGCCCGAGCTTCTTTGCGGTTGGCGCAGCGGATCGCGGCCAAGCGCTACACGCGAGCCGGCCTGCGCCGCGTCTTCTCGGCCGAGACCGCGGGCGCGCACGGAACCGAGCTCAAGACCAGCTATGACTGGCGGGACACGCTGCTCGACGGACTGCTCAGCGCGGACGAGGTCGCGCCCGAACGGCTCGAGCCGGAGCCCGAGCTCGTGTTCTATCAGCCGACGCCTGCGCGCGTGATCGCCGCGTTGATCGACCAAACACAGCTCGGCCCGAGCGACACGCTGTGCGACCTCGGGTCTGGGCTCGGGCACGTCATCATCTTGGCCTCGCTGCTCACGGGCGCGCGGACGCTCGGAATCGAACGAGAGCTCGCGTACTGCGAGCACGCACGCAGCTCGGTCAGAAGGCTCGCGCTCGATTCGGTGCAGCTCGCGTGTGGTGACGCGCGCGAGCTGAATTACGGCGCCAGCAACGTGTTTTTTCTGTACACACCATTTCGCGGCCGCGCGCTGCAGCAAGTCTTGCGGCGACTCGAGGCGCTCGCCGGCACGCGCTCCCTCCGCGTCGCGAGCTACGGACCATGCACGCTCGAGCTCGCACGAGAAGCATGGCTCGTGCGGCGCGAAGACGTCTCGCCTTCACCCCGAGAGCTCGCGGTGTTCACGGCCGCCGCGCGCTAGCATCACTGCGCGCCAGGGGGCGCAAGCTCGGGCCCATCACTCGACCAGCTGGGTACGAGCTCTGGCCGACCATTGCCGAGCACGCCGTCGTTGTGGCTCGGAGAGCTGTCTTTTGCGACCGTGCCCGAGCCTTCGTCGAAGCGCCAATAACCCACGAGGTTTGCTTCATTGCCGACCAAGCGTTGCTTCATCGTGCTCGTGATCTCGGCCGCAGTGCGGGCAATGTTCCAGACGCGCACTTCGGTGATGTTGCCGACGAACGCGTTGAAAATGCCGTTGCCGTAGATCATCGCGCCGATGCAGGGCGCCGCGGCATCGGTCAAAGACGACATATTGCCGGTCATCTGTGAGCCTTCGAGCACACCGTTCACGTACACGCTGTCCACGCCCGTGGACAGCGCACGCGTTCCGGCGACGTGAAGCCAAACGCCCGTATTTACCGCGCTCGTCGACAGCACGGTCGTATCCGGCTTACCCGTGCCAAAAGCGAAGCTCGTACCAATGAGCGAGCTGCCGAAATCGTTGACGCTGTTGGGAGCGTCTGCATCGAACAGCGCGGCGCCGCCGAACCACGTGTTGCCACCGCCGAACATCTTCGTCTTCAACCAAAACTCGATCGTGAAATCATCCGTCACGCTCGGCTGGATGCGCACGACTCCACTACCCCCGAACGCGAGCGATGCGCTCTTCGTCGGCAGCACGCCCGCGCCACTCGCTC
>FTDA01000375.1_pt1 | contig 11437 bp, 7 predicted proteins | sample 1639731 | NCBI WGS metagenome assembly FTDA01 (sample SAMEA3914869, study PRJEB12502) | metagenome | biome: forest; material: soil | place: USA | collected 2012-03-12 | depth 0.1 m
ATCCCTGGGGAGTGACCGGGCTCGAGCTCGACGAGCGCGCGCTCGGGTCCGGTCAGTTCAAATTGCGACGGCTCGCCGCAATTTGGCCCGACGGTGAGAGCGTTGTCACGGGCGAGGGAAGCCGCGAGCCAGCGCCGGCGCCGCGCAGCTTCGAGGCAGCGTTCACGCCCGAGCTCGCTTCGCTCGAGGTATTCGTCGGTCTAGCGCATCAGTCGCGCAGCGCTCTCTTGGAGGAGAGCTCGAAGAATCTGGGCGCGCGCCGTTACGTCAGGGAGTCGCTGGAGGTGCTGGATGTGAACACCGGCACCTCGCTCCAAGGAATCGAATACGCGCGGCCCAACCTGCGCATCTTCTTCGGAAGTGAACCGCAAGACGGCTTCTCCACCATTCGCGTGGCCGAGCTCGTGCGCCAAGCGAATGGCCAGGTGATCGCTCGCGACAACTATGTACCGCCGTCGCTGCGAATTTCGTCGGCACCGTTCTTGATGAGCGGTCTGCAGCGCGTGCTGACGAGTATCGCAGCGCGCCAGCGTCAACTCGCCGCCGATCGCGGCCAACGCCAAGCGGGCAGCGTCGAATTTCACGGGACCGAAGCGCGAAAATTTTGGCTGCTCCATACGCTGAACGGTGCACTGCCAGTGCTGAGCCACGCCGTCGAAAGTGGTCGCGCGCACCCGGAAGAGCTGTACGTGCTCTTGACGAATCTGGCCGGACAGCTGTGTACCTTCGCCGCGGACATGGATCCGCTCGGCGTTCCCAAGTTCAACTACCTGGATTTGGGCAACGTGTTCGAAGAGCTGTTTGCTCGCGTGCTTTCACTGCTCTCGGGCGGGGTCGAGCAGGCCTATTTCGAGGTGCCGCTGGAACATCGACCAGACGGGATGTTCATCGGCAAGGTGGTGGATTCACGGCTGCTGGCCAAAGAGTTTTTTCTCGCGGTGCAATCGAAGTTGTCGGAGGCCGTCGTGCGCGAGCGCGTGCCCGCCGTACTCAAGGTCGCGAGCTGGAACCAGATTTACGACGTGGTGAAGCAGGCTCGGCACGGCGTGCGCGTGGAGATCGAGTGGAGCCCCTCCGGAGCGCTGCCGCTCAAGCCTGGCACTTGCATCTTTCGAGTCCGCCGTGAAGGGCCGTTTTGGGACGATATTTGCAGCACCTCGTCGATCGCGCTGTATCTTCCGGTCGATGCCGATTGGAGTGGCACCGTCATGTCCCTGTACGCGATCAACGCGGCAGATCTCCGCTAGTCACGCGCGCCCGAGCTTCGCACCATGACCTCGCAGATTTATCGAGTGTGTGCGGATAGCCTGCAGTTCGCCCTGACGCTCCCCACGTCCGTGAGCTTACCTTCGGCCAACGAGCTCCGTCAGCGTGCGATGGCGCAGCTCGATGGCATGGTCGGTCGAGGTCGCGCTCTGGGCTTGCCCGATGCGGACGTGGCCGAAGCACGCTACGCGCTCGTCGCATTCATCGACGAGCAGGTTTTGAAATCGACGTGGTCCGGGCGCGCGGAGTGGATGAGCCAACCGTTGCAGCTGGTCCTTTATCGCGAATATACCGCAGGCGAGAATTTCTTCGTCCGCTTGCGAGCCTTGCTGCAAAGCGGCACGCGCCCGTTCGCGCTCGAGGCCTACTACCTTTGTCTCGCGCTCGGTTTTCGCGGCGCCTACGGCGTCAGCGGCGACACGACGGGCGTGAGCGGTTTCGTCGAGTCGGCGCGCCGCGAGCTCGGCAAGCGCTTACCGTCGACGGCAAAGTTCGGCCCACATGCGCGTGCGCGCGATCTCGTGGGTGAAGAACGGAAGAGCAATGTGGCGTTGGTTGCGCTCGTCGTCGGCTGTGTCTTTCTCGTGTTGCTCGTACTCGCGGGGCTACACTTCAAACTGAAATCGGACCTGGGGGAGGTGCTCGCTTCCGCGCCCACCGCGCCCACCGCGCCCCCGGCGCCGGCGAAACGCTAGAGGGAGAGAAACCGTGCTGTGGCTCGCACTCGGTTGTGTCCTGCTCGTCGTACTGACGTGGGCTATCGTGCTCTTGGCGAAGCTACCGCTCTGGATCGCGATTCTCGTCACCGTCCTGTCCGTCTCGACGTTCGTGACCGTTCTGGTCGTGCGGCGCGTCCGCGCCTGGCATCGCGCACGCGCCCTCGAAAAGGAGCTGCTGCGGCTCGCTTCCGCGCAAGCCACTCAGCGCCCGGATCGACGCGCGGAGATCATCGCGCTGCGCGAGCAAATGAAAGCGGCTATCGCCGGCTTGAAGAGCTCCAAGCTCGGCGGCCGCGGCGGCAGCGCGGCACTCTATGCCTTACCCTGGTACGCGATCGTCGGGCCACCTGCGGCGGGCAAAACTACGGCGCTCGAGAAATCCGGGCTCGCGTTCACGGCGCCACCGGGCGCCGCGGGCCCCAAGATTCGCGGGACCGCTGGGACGCGCAACTGCGACTGGTGGTTCTCGCGCAATGCCGTCTTACTCGACACGGCTGGGCGTTTTGCGACCGTCGAAGAAGACCAAGATGAATGGTTCGTCTTTCTCGACACCATCCGTAAGTTCCGCCCAGATCGCCCGCTCGATGGCTTGGTCGTGGGCGTCAGCATCGAAAGCTTGCAATCGAATCCAACCGAAGTCGAAGAGCTCGCGGTAAAAATTCGCGCGCGCATCGATGAAGTGACCAAGCGTCTCGAGATGATGCTGCCGGTCTACGTCCTATTCACCAAGCTCGATTTGGTTCACGGGTTCGTGGAATTCTGGGGGGATTTGAGCAAGAGCGAGCGCGGCCAAGCTTGGGGCGCGACGTTCGATTTCGACGATCCGCGGCTGACCGAGCCAGGTCAAGCCGTGCAGGCCGAGCTCGAAGTCCTCACCGAGGTCATCCATGCGCGCATGCTCGAGCGGCTCGGACGCGAGACGGTCGCCGACGTGCGCGGAAAGATCCTGGAGTTTCCGCTCGCTTTCGAAAATCTGCAGGGTCCAGTCTGTCACTTCGTGGACGAGCTCTTTCGCGTCGACCCGTATCACGACGCCCCTCTACTCCGAGGTGTCTATTTCTCGAGCGGCACGCAAACCGGCGCGTCGATGGACCGCGTGCTCGCGAACATGCAACGAGGCTTCGATCTGCGTTCGGCGTCGGATCCGAAACGCGGGCGTGAAACCCACAGTTACTTCATCACCGAGCTGTTCGAAAAAGTGATCTTCCCCGATCGCTATTTGGGGATGTACTCGAGCGCCCGCTCACGGCGACGGAACGCGCAGCAGGTGTTGATTGCCGTCGCGGCGCTCGCGATTACGGTCGTGACGGTGTTGCCCGCGATGGTCAGCTTCGCACGCAATCGCGATCTGATCGCCGATACCGCGAGCGACATCGCTCGCGCTCGCTTGCTCGAAGGCTCGGCGAACACGACCGCCGAGGCCGCGGATCTGCTGCTCGGTCGTGTCGAGACGCTCGAGGGTGCAGCGGGCGAGCTTCGTGTTCCGGGCTTCTGGGGGCCACGCGCGGCACCGGAGTTACTCGAGGCGCTCCAAACGCTATATCGCGCACGTTTACGGGCAATCGTCGATGGTCCGGTGCAAGCCGAGCTGACCGCCAATGTCCGGGACATCGGCAGCCTCGTGCGTACGGACGCCGAAAACTTCAAAGACGCATACGATGACTTGAAGCTTTATTTGATGCTCGTGCAGCCCGAGCACCTCGACCTCGAGTGGGCCACACCGAGGCTTGCCGAGGGTTGGCTGCGCGCCATGGGCGGTGAAGGTCGTAGCAGCAAGGAAAAAGTGACGGCGCACGCTCGTCGTTATCTCGATGCGCTCGCCAAAAACCCGAGCTGGGCGTGGACGCCGGACACGGGCGTCATCGCGCGAGCGCGCGCGCGTCTTTCTTCTCAGCCGCTCGACGAGCTGCAGTTCGCGTGGCTCGCGGAAAAAGCCAAAGACGTGCCCGCCATCAAGCCTTCACGAATTTTTTTCGGCTCGTCCGCGCAATACTTCAGCGCACGCGACAACGTCGAGGTGCGCGGACTCTACACTGCTGCCGGCTGGGAACGAGTGAAGGAAGCGCTCGCCTCGTCGGACTCGCAATTCAACCTCGAGTCGTGGGTGCTCGGTCGAGAACAGTCAGAGACGAGCGCGCGTACGGCCAACGCCGCGCATTTGCAGGACCTGTATTTCGAACGTTACGTGCGCGCGTGGTCCGACTTCATCGGCGCGCTCTCGGTGGCCGCTTCACCGGACATCAAAACCGCAGACGACGAGCTTCGGGCGCTCACCGAGGCCAACGGTCCGTACGTGCGCCTGTTCCGCACGGTCTCCGAAAATACCGCGCTCGATCTCGAATCCAGCTCCCTCAAGGACAAGGCACTCGAGAAGGGCAAGGACGTGGCCGCGGACATGGCCGCCAAAGCATTGCCGGGCCTCGATGCCGGCACGAAGCCGCGCCAAGTCTCCAGCGTAGAGCGGTACTTCGAACCGCTCACGCAGTTCGGCGGTGCCGACTCTGACAAGGGCAAAGATGCGGCTCCCTCCGGCTTGAGCCAATACCTCGCGCAGCTGACGACGCTAGAAGTCGCGCTGTCACAGCTCTCGGAATCGAAAGAATCGCCCGACGCAGCATTTGCAACCGAGCTTGGCCGCACGGCTGCAGCCGTACAACGCCTGCTCGGCGGACTCGATTCGCGCACGCGCTTGTTGGTCGAACCCCTGTTGATGACGCCCATTCGTGGCAGCCGCGCCGGGGTCTTCAAGGCCGAAGATGCGGGCCTGGGCGATCATTGGAAAGCCGAGGTCTGGGAAACGTGGAACACCAAGCTTGCGCCCCGCTTTCCGTTCAACGAAACGGGCGGAGATGCGAGCCTCGCCGAGTTTTCGGATTTCTTCCGTCCCGACTCGGGCATGCTGTGGAAGTTTTTCGACAAGGAGCTCTCGGGCAAGCTCGAACGTTCCGGGGACAAGTTCGTGCCCAAGGCATCGGTCGAGCCGACGCCGTTTCTGCCGGCGTTCCTCGCCTGCATGAACGTCGCCCAAGAAATCACGGCTGCAGTCTTCGGCACCTTGCCCGAAGCGAAGGTGCCCTTCTCGGTGAACATTCACGGCGCAGGCAGCGACATCTCGCAGATCGCTTTGAAAGTCGACGGCACAGCGACCATCTACAAAAACGAGCCCGAGCACTGGCAGCTCGCGCAGTGGCCTGGCGCAGGCCCCACCAAAGGGGCGGCGATCGAAGTCAAAGCCAGCGGCTTTACCGACGAGATTCCGCGCGACGGTGATTTCGGCTTGTTCCGCTTGCTCCTCGCAGGCGGGCTCAAGCCCGAAGGAACCGGGCAGGAGCTCACGCCGCTGTTCGTTGCAACCTGGAGCTTGAATCGTCCAGGCTCGTCGCCGTTGAGCATCGAGCTCAAGCCGGCAAAGGCGACGCAGCCGTTTTCCAAGGCATTTTTTACGCGCATGAAATGCCCGATGCAGATCGTGGCGGGCGCCGCATCGGGCGCACAACCGTGACGGACGCGTTTCGCGCAGTCGGAGCTTTTTGCGGTTTCGGCAAGCTGCCTTCACAGGCGGATTTCATTCACGCGGGGCCGAGCTCGGAGCTCTTCGCGCGTTTCAACGATTGGCTGACGGATGGTGTCGAGCTCGCGCATCAGTCCCGGGGCGCCGCGTGGGATGACGCATTTTGCCGAGGCGGAATGCGCGCATTCATGTACCGAAGCGAAGAGCCTTCGCTCGAGCGCGCGCTCATCGTCGGCGCGCTCACACCGAGCCAGGATCGGGCTGGTCGACTTTTTCCGATGTGCGTCGCGGCTCCCGTGGTGTTGAGTCCCGAGTTCGTCACGTGTCCGGACTTGCTTCCTCTGGCGTGCGAGCCGCTGTGGCAACTCGCCGGAGCCTGCGTCGCTGAGCTTGCCTCGAGCTCAGTAACGGACGTGGCCGGCCGAATCGCGAGCATCCAGGAGCCGAGCGCAGTTCAGTTCGGTGATGCCCGAGCAACGTACCTCCGTTGGAGCCGAGAGCTCAGCGTCGGAGCGCTCGCCGAGGTGCTCACCGAGTCCACGCAAACTACGGGATTCGACGACATCTTTTGCCGGGCATTGGCCCGAATTCGTGAACGAGAATCAGCCCGTGGCAGCATCTGTTTTCCGCTCGGTGCGGCCGGTGGCGCGGCTGTTTGTTTTTGGCTGGACGTGACTCGACGCTTGCTCCGCCGCGCGGAGGTACCGAGCGTGTTTTGGTCGAACGACGGGAAAGCAGATCGACTCATTTTGGATTTCGGCGCTCCTCCAGTGAGTACTGTTTCCGAACTGTGGCCGACGGGCGAATGGCAAGGGCCCGATCGTTTCTCCACGCCCCTGTCGGACTCCGACAGAAAGCCGCTTGCGCCACTGCCAATGGAAGTCGAGCGAACATTGCGGGAGCCCACTTGCTCGGTCGCGGCGCTTTTGCAGGCGGTCGGAGTTGATTGCTGAAGGTCTCGCGATCAACAAAAGAGTTTATTTCGCTTACTTGGCTGCATCTTCGTTCGAAGGTTAGAGTCGGTCGTGGCCATCGTCTTCGTGCTGCGCGCATTCCAAATCGAGGGCGCGATGCTCTTGGAACAGCGCTTTCATCGCCTGCCGATCCGCGTGGGGCGCAACGCGCTCGCCGACTTTCAGCTCCTGCACAGCTTCGTTTCCGACTTCCACGCGCTGATCGAAGACATTGGCGGCCGCTTGTGCGTGCGTGATTTGAGCAGCAAGAATGGCGTCTACGTGAGAAGGACGAACGGCGGTGTCCCCGAGCGCGCCGCGCCGCAATCCTCCATCGACCTAGGACCGTCTCAATTCGAATTCTTCTTGGGAGCGCACGTACACATCAGGATCCAGTTCGAACAGGGGGTGGCCCCTCTCTCGACGCGCGCTTCCAACGTGTCGAGCAGCGTGCTCGGCAATCAAGCGATGCTCGGTGCAGTCGGTGATCCGGGCAGCTGGCCGCCGCCGCAGACCGGATCGCCTGCCCTGCACGCTGCCGCTCCGCTTCCTGGACTGCCTTCGCTCCCGCCAGGCTGGGACCCAGCGGCGCGGCTCCCACTCCAGCGCGCGGGCAGCCAACCGCCTTCACCACCACCTCCTCCGCCGAATTTCGGCGGCGAGCACGTGAGCTCGCCACCGCCGATCCCTCGTGGCTTCGAGCCCGCGCCTCAAGTGACCCGGCATGCGGTGGAGGCATCGCGCGGAGGGCTCGCTCAAACGAGCATGCTCACTCTGTCCTTGGATCGCATGGCGCTCCAAGGCTTACGCGAGCTTGCGGAATCTCTGACGCCCGGCCGAGAGCTCAATACCACCGGCGACGTGGCGCGCTTCATCACCAAGCTCAACGACACCATCGAGGTGTTTTGTCGCTGCTTCATCCCGCTGCGTGAAGGCTACGCGCAATTCGTGTCGTCTCTGGACCTGCAACGCGCAGCCATGCAGCGTAGCGTGATGCGTTCACCGTCGTACCTCGCCGCCGAAAGCGCGCGCGAGCCCGCTGCGCTCGCCGCCGCGCTGCTCGATTGGCGTGACCGCTCGATGGACGCCCCCGTAGCAATCGAAGGCATCTTCGCGGATTTGATGATCCACCAAGTCGCCTTGCTCGATGGCGTGATGCAGGGCGTGCGCGGGCTGCTCGAGCAGTTGTCACCCGAGAACATCGAGCGCGAAGCCGAGCCGCAAGCCGCCTTCACGCTCGATCGCTCGAAGGCCAAGTACAAGGCCATTTGGGAGACCTACTGTCAGCTCTACGACCAACTGGCCGAAGAAAAGCAAGCCTTCGCGCACATTTTTGGGCCTCAGTTCACAGAAGCGTATCGCGAGTATCGGCGCCAGCGTGACGACTGAGCGCATCTGCGAGCGCCGCGAGCGTGTTTTCGCGCGCTCGGCCTTCATTGCGACTTGCGAGCGCACGCTCGGCGAAGATAGTGTCGCCCGCGAGGTGTGGCTATCGTGAAGCGGATTTCGGGTCGGAGACTACTTTCGCGAGCTCTTCCGTGTTTGGCGTTGGCGAGCATTTCGCTCGCCAGCAAATTGGCCTGCGCGCAAAGCATGATGCCAACTGCGCCGCCCACGCGAAGCTCGGCTTGGAACGGCGCAACCAAGATCATGGCGCTTTCGAGCACCGGTCTCGTCACGATCATGCCGCGCATTTTCTACTCGGACCCAGAGGTCACCGCGGGCTGGAAAGCGCGTTGGCACGTGTCGGTCCTCGCGCCCACGATGACGCTCGCCGCGTTCACGTTGTTGAACGAGGTCTCGCTCAAGAGCTCTATCGCGTCTTATCGCCCCGGCTGCAGCGCAGACAACGAGGGCCTCGATGGCTGCGACAGCTACGGGATGTTTTCGTCGCCGAGCTTTCTCGCCTTCTCCTCGTTCGGGCAAGGCACCGGAATTTTTCTGGTCGACACCTTGAAATGGAACGGCGGTCGAGTAAACGGTGGAGCGATCGTGGGTGATGTCGCGGCCCCACTGATCTTGTCGGTGCTCACGGCTGTGGGGCGCGGTAGCGGCAACTGGGAAACCGGCGGTCAAGTTTGGGGCAGCGCAGGACTCGGCTTCGGCGCCGGGCTCGGAATGGGCGTACTCTATGCGCTCCTGCAGCGCCCGGAATGTGGCTACAGCGGTGGTGTGATCTGCTGGTGAGCTCGAGCAGGCACGAGCTCACTTCAGCGCGCGGGCTTGGTCGAGGACGCTTTCGGAGCGGGCGCCGCCGGAGGTGAGCTCGCGCCGGCCGTAGGGGCTGCAACCTCGTCCCACAAAGATCCGGTGGAGGCTACGAGTGCATTGCCCTTGAGCACGAAGCGGCGATCCAAATTCGATTTGCGGATCGTCGTCTGCGTCGAGTCTCGCACCACGACCTCTTCGGCGACGCGAAGGGTCCCTTTCTCGAAAAAGGGCGTTGCCTTCAGCCGGTATTGCACCGAGCCGGCAACCCCAGGCGCGGTACCGTACTCGATGCGGTCCAGCGTGAGATCCGCGACGCGAGCGAGGCGCCCTGCATTCATCAGGAATACGCCCAGCTTCGTTTGGCAAGATTGATTGGGTTTCACGGCGGCGCAAGCGTCATCCCCCGCGGTGACGAGGATGCGCGGGCCGAGGCGTTCGATCGCAAAGTGCGAAGCTTGCGCATTGCCGCGATATTCACCGATGGCGTAGAGCTCCGCAGTGCCGTCGCGCGGACGCGCGAGGGCGAGCGGGCCGCCGTCATCACCGTTGGCGAAGTGTCCGAGACGCAGCCACAGGACCTTGAAGTCGTTCGCGCTGGCGGTGACCACCAAATCCTCGGGCTTGGCGGGCATGAGCCCGGTGCGCGGACCATCCGCATCGCGGAAGAGCGGGCTCGCGAATACATCGTGACCGGCACAGTCGGGCGCCGAGTGATCGACCGTGCTCGAGCTCGTGTCGTAGCTCGGCAACACGAGTGACCAGTAATCGCTCGGCGCAGCCGTGGAAGGCCCCGCGGTGCTACGGCGCTCCAACTCCTTCAGGCAGATTGGCACCGGCACTTCGCGGCGTGCGCGATCCTCGAGCTTCGACGACCCCATCGCGGGACCGCAGGCGCTCGTAGCAGCGACACACGCGAGAATCGACCCGACGCCGAGCTTCACAGGATCTCCATCGTGGACAGGACGCGGAGCAGCTCACCGTCGACCGACTCGAGCGCGTCCCCCTCGTAGACGATTTGAGCGAGGATGATCCGGTGCTCGCCGCGCAGCAAAATCTCGCGACTGTGCGACAAAAGCGGGCCCTTCGGTGCATCCACCGCACGCTCGATCGTGTAGGCGCGGCCCTGACCCAGCTCGGGCGAAGTTGGAATGCGGCGACCAAGAATTTTTGCACCGGACGCGCGCGCGTCGTCCTCGAAACGCTTCATTACATCCCGCCACAGCTCCGAAGGAGACTCCGGCCGTTCGTACAGCGCGAACGAGTACGCATTGGGCGAGATGTAGCGAACGAAAGCTTGCCCCGGCGCGTTGCTGCCGTCGCGGAGCATCCAATTCTTTGGCCGTGAGACATGCACACCGCCGAGCAGCACCGTGTAACCGAGGTACTCCGGATTTTGTGCGGTCGGCCCTAAGTCGAGCGGCTGATAGCGCTGCTCGAAGGCCTGTTGCGCGGCTTGTCCGCCCGCGGTCGCAACCTGCCAATCATAGAAAGTGCGGTTTTGCACCGCGCTAGCCGAACCGCCCCCGCACGAAAGGGCTAGCCCCGCACAAGAGAGCAAAAGCCAACGCATGACCCGGGCGCAGCCTACACCGAGGCCCACGTAGAATGCTCGAAAAGTTTTGGGGCCGAAAACGCGAGCATCTCGCTGGCCCGTGGGCGCCCTGCCGCGAAATTCGTCCGTGCGACCGGGCACCCAGAGCAACGCCGGGAGTTACGGCAAAGCGCGCCGCGATTCCGGCTCGGCGGCGCGAGCCGCCGCCGCCGCACGGATCTCGCTCAGCGCGGGATGAGCGAGCAGCTCGCGTCGCGTGCGCACGCCGATGCGGCTCGCCGCGCGAGCCATGAGCACGCGCACCGTCGCGTCCGAGATGCCCAAATTGTAGGCGATTTGCTTATTCGTGAAGCCGTTCGTCGCATGCTCCACGATTTGGCGCTCGCGCCCCGTGAGCGACTCGATGCCCTGCGATTGCGCGTCACTCTCGCGCGCGACGATGTAACGGCTGCCATTCTCCTCGAACGTGTGCACGAGCGTGAGGTGCGCGCGCGCGCCCGGGTGACCGAGCTCGATCGCGGGACGGCGCGAGCCGCGCTTCTTCGAATCCGGCGGCGCCGGCAAAGTCGACGATGCCGTGCGCAAATGCTCTTCGACCGCGCCGACGACCTCGGCGAAGCGCGCCTGAATTTCTTCACTCGGCTTGGCCGGAGAAGTCACGTCATTGGAGAGCACGCCCAGGCGGCGACGACAGCGGAAGGCGCTCGCCAAGTTGGCCGCGAGCCTGCGATAAACGCGGGCATCGGAGGCCGATGGCTCGAGCTCGCGTTCGCGGCTCGCGATCAGCAGCATGCAACCGACCCCGGATGCGTCGAGCCCGTTCACGTAGAACAAATCGCCGAAGCCGGCGGCTTCGACTTGGGCCAGCACGGGCGCCATCGCCGCCGAGCTTGCTTGGCGCAAGCTGCCGACGTGCAAACTACGAAACGCGCTCGTGACGAGCTCGGGATCGGCGTGCCGCGCGAGCAGCTCGACCGCGTTATCGAGCTCGGGCGAAGCGTGCGAAGCGCACACGTTCCAAACCTTGAGCTCACGCACGTCCGAGGCGTCGTAGAGGAAGCCGCGATACTGCAGATCACGGCCGCACAACGAGGCCAGGGCCGAAAGCACCTGCTCGAGCCATTGGCGATCGTCGATTTCGAGAGAAAACACGGCTTCCATGAAGCCAACCAAGCGTGTTTCGTCGAGCGTAGTCACAGCGCCTTTCCCACGTGCTTCGGTCACC
>FTDA01000588.1_pt1 | contig 11262 bp, 7 predicted proteins | sample 1639731 | NCBI WGS metagenome assembly FTDA01 (sample SAMEA3914869, study PRJEB12502) | metagenome | biome: forest; material: soil | place: USA | collected 2012-03-12 | depth 0.1 m
AGGTTAGTGGTGAGAGGCGCGCACACGCGAGGGCGCAGCGTGCGCAAAACTTCTCAAATTACCGGGTCAAACCCGCTCCAATCGAACGATGCAGCCTAAACCGATCGCGCGAGCCGCGGCGCGTGGTACGAAAAAAGCAATCATGCGTTTGTCGTTCGTTCGCTCGCTCGCAAGCCTCGGTGTGGTCGCGCTCGCGACGCTCGCCGGCTGTATCAACGGCACACTGGACGCCGCGAACGGCGGTAATGCTTCGCCGCCACTCGTTGCGAGCGCCAATGACGGCAAGATTTACTACGACACGCTGCATTTGCCGCCCAAGGGCAAACCCGAACAGAAACGCATGGTCGGCTATTACACGAATTGGTCCATCGACCGCAGTGGTTGCCCCTGTAAGCCCGAGGACATCGATGGCGCGCTGTTCACGCACCTGAACTACGCGTTCGCGAAAGTGGGCGGCGGCGAAAAAACAGATCCGCACTTCACGCTCGAAGCGACGAACGAAAAAGATCTCGGGGCTGACGGCAATTATCACCAAGTCACAGGCTTGAAGAAAAAGTACCCGGCGCTCAAGGTGCTGCTCTCGGTCGGAGGCTGGGCCCACAACGATCCGCCGAACGGCTGGCTCTTCACCACGCTCGCCGCCACCGCCAAGTACCGACACGAGTTCATCGAGTCCGCGATCGCGCTGCTCCGCGAATATGACTTCGACGGGCTCGATCTCGACTGGGAATATCCGGGCTCCGGTGAACGCGGCGGGTTTCCCGCCGACCGCAAAGACTACGTCGCTTTGCTCGCGGATTTTCACGCTGCGATGCGCCTAGAAGCGAAGCGTTCCGGCAAGCCCGAGCTCTTGCTCACGATCGCCGCGCCTTCTTCGCTCTGGTTTTTGGGCGGCTTCATGCTCGATCAGATTCATCCGCACGTGGATTGGATCAACTTGATGGCGTACGACTTCTACGGTCCGTGGAGTCATCAAACCGGTGCCAATGCGCCGCTCACCGCCGACAGCACGCCGAACGGCAATACGTACATCGCGCACAGCGTCGAAAACTATCTGGACCAAAACGTGCCGCCCGAGAAAATCGTGCTCGGCGTCGCCACGTACGCGCGCACGTTCGCGGGCGTGGGCAGCGGGGACTACGCGGTTTCTTCCACCGCTGCCGGTTTCGGTGGCCGCTGCACCGGGGAAAACGGAGTGCTCGCCTACTTCGAGCTCGCGCCCATCCTCCAATCTGGCGATTATCAAACTCACTGGCACGAAAAGACGCGCACGCCGTTCGCCTACAATCCCAGCAGCAGCACCTTCATCAGCTACGACGACGCGAAGTCCGTCGCGCTGAAGATGGAATACGCAAAGGAGAAGCATCTCGGCGGAGCGATGTTTTGGGCGCTAGACCTCGACGACTACAAGCACGGATATCCGCTCGTGACCGCGGCTAAACGCGCTTTGGAAGCCAAATAGCACTACGCAGAGCCGTGCGTGCGAGCCGGCGGCGATATTCTGCGCACGAATGGCTCGGGCGCATACTTGAGCACCTTGCTGAGCACGCGCACCTGCCACGGGAACGTGAACGTCTTTTGATGTTGGTCGACTGCGCGAGCCATCTGCGCGACTGCCTCGTTCACCTCGATCACGAACGGCAGTTTGCCGGGCAAGCTCGCCGTGAGCGGCGTGTGCACGAAGCCGGGACACAAAGTCATGGCATGCACGCCGGTGCCCTCGAGATCCAAACGCAGCGCGTCCATGAACGTGATGACCGCGGCTTTGGAGGCGCTGTACGCCGCGCGGCCCGGCAATCCGCGATGCCCCGCGACCGAGCTCACCGCCGCCAAGATGCCGCTCTTCTGCCGCAACATCGCCGGCACGAACGGCACGACCGTGTTGGTCACGCCGACTACGTTCACTTGCATCAGCTTCGCGATCGGCTCTGATTTGCCTTCCAAAGTGCCATGCGCGATGCCGATACCGGCATTCGCGATCACCAAATCTACGCCGCCCGCGTCGCGCAAGAAGTCTGCGGTCGCTTGCTGCATCTCGACGGTGTTACCGACATCCGCGGCATACACGTGCGCAGCGGCGCCGGTCGCACGAATTTTTTCGGCGAGCTCTTCCAAGAGCGGCGCGCGCCGCGCGCACAACCCAATCACTGCGCCTGCTCGCGCGTAGTGACGCGCAAGGCCTTCCCCCAGCCCACTACTCGCACCCGTAATGAAGACTCGCATGTGCGCGTTCTAAAACGCACGTGCGCGATCGCCAAGCCCCTCGGCGATCGCGCAGCTAGTGACTTTAACGATTGTTTACGAAGCCGAGCGCGCGTCACGCGAGCGGCGACGGAACGCCGCGAGCCCCAGCGCCAGCGCGCCGAAGAGCAGTGCATTCGCGGGCGAGCGATTTCCGCCAGCCGTGCTCACGCTGCAGCCACTGGAAGAGCTGACATCAGAATCACTGTTGCCACTTGCCGCACTGCTCGAGCCAGCTTTGCTCGAGCTGCCCGCGCTGCTCGAAGTTGCGCCGCCGGCGCTGGGTGAACCGCCGGTGCTCGGATGACCCGCGGTCCCCGAAGATTGTCCGCCCACGCCCGTCGTCGCGCCGGTGCCGTTCGAAGAGCCGCCAGTCGCTCCACTCGGCGAGCCCGCCGTTCCGCTCGGTGAGCCCGCAGCTCCGCTGGGCGAGCCGCCGGTGCCGGGTGAGCCGCCGGTGCCGCCGGTGTGCACCGGCACGGTGCAGCCGAGGATCTGACACGCCGTGTTCAAGTCCAAGTTGGCGAGCGCGGCGGAAGCTTGGTCGAGCTGTGCTTGCTTAGAGCCGTTGGTCGCCCGACGCTGGTCGAACAGCGTCTTGATGATCTTCAGCTCTGCGTCCGTGTACGCGGTGCCGACTAGCTTCTGCAACGTGGTCAGGAATTGGTACTGAAACTGATTCGTGGGCTCGATCATCGTGCCCTCACCGTAGTCATTCCAGGTCGCGACTTGCAGGAACGGGCCTGCGTATTGGCCGAGCTGGAACGTGGAGGTGAGCGTGTCGCCGCCCACGGTATTGTCGGTCTTGAGCGTGTACTCGAGCTTCCACGTCGGGCCCGGCCAGCCGCCTTGCGCGTAGTACGTATTGAAGCCCGGATAGAGCACCGGAATGCGCACGCCTTCGTTCGCGCCGTCCGCGGCCATGTCGAAGTCAGAGACGCCCTTCATGCCGTTTTGCGCGAGCCAGGCGAAGCGGCCGTAGGCGTTGCCGCCAGCGTTGTCGTTGTACCAGAGCGGGAACAAACGCGGCTTGGCCGAGAACACGCTCATGATGTTGTCCCAGTCGCTCGGGTTCGTGATCTTCTGCGGACCGAACACGAGCAGCGCCGGCGCGCTATCGACTTGAATGTAGTTCGACTTGTTGAAGAAGTTGTCGCGCGCGTAGGACATGTCGTTTTTCGCGGCATCCACGGACACGGCGTACTGATCTTCGTACACGACGCCGAACTGGAGCCCGAAGTCCGCGGTGCGGTTGATGATCGCGTCCGCGTTGGCCTTGTTACGCGGCAAATCATTGGCGCCGTTCAGCCCGGGCCAGTCGATGAGCACGCCGTCGATGCCGGCGTATTTCATCATCAAGAGCTGGTACTCGATGACGTTGCCGTCATCCGAGCTGTATTCGCCGATCATCGGTGAATACCAGGAAGCTATCCCAGTCGCGCTGTTGCGCGAGTTCATCGACCAGTGCTGCCCGCCGACCACGAACCACGGCATCATGTGCGCGTAGATCTTGCGGGTGTAGGATTTCTGAATCGAGACGGCTTGCGACGTCGTCTCGACGCTCGGCTCCGTTTCCGACGATTGTGCAGCCGAACAGGCGGCAACCACAGCAGCCGACAGCACTCCTACAAACGACACGAGCCGATGCGTCATCAAGGTATTCCTGTGTTCGAGATTCGGAAGATCATCCGCGCGCGGACAGCACGCGAATCCTGAACACCTTAGTGACTCGAGTCACTCGCGCCAGGCATTCGTCGAGATATCGTCGTGACCAAATTTTTCCGAAACCACGCGCATGCTCACCCGAGAGAGTGTTCGAGGTGACGAAACGCGAGCAGCGCGTGATTTGCCGAGCACGCGCGAGCGCGCTCACGGTGGGAGCGAGTAGGCATGCGCCTCAGTAACTTTTGAGAATTTACCGAGGAAAATGGGCTAATCGCAAACCACGAGGCTCTTGCCCCGGCGTGTGCACTTCGATTTCGAAGCGCAGCGCGCAGCCGCGATCCGATAACCCTTCCGGGTTATTTGCTGGCGTTCGTGACCAGCGTACGCAGCGCCGCAGCGCGATCGAGATAGGTGTACGAAGCGTGAGTCGCTTCGTCCGTTAGCACCTTTCGACGCAAGCTCATTTCGTACGTCGCAGCGGCACCTGGACGAGCGCAGCTCGGGTCGTCCGCGCTGCACGTCCGGCGCAAAGGAGTCGATTCCGCGTGCTTCTCGTCCGTGGTCAGCGTGTACTCGTGTGCATCATCACGCAGCGATTCGTGCAAAACGCGACCATCCGCAGCGGCGAAGTTCAGGCCTAGCAACGCAGCGACGGTGGGCGCGACATCGACGTTCCCGCTCGGCAGCGCGTCGCTGAAGCCGACCTTGAAATGCGGGCCTGCTGCAATGAGCGTGTTGTGAACGTCACGCGGGCTGAACGAGCCGTGCATGCCGCGATAGCGCTGCGCGCTCGCGTATTCCGTACCTGGCAAGCCAGCGCTGCCGCCCGCTGCCGCATCTTCGTTCCAAGCAAAGCTCACCACCAGATCCGGCAGCGCGGGTGACGCCGCGTTCTCGGCGCGAATTTCGCCGAGCGGCAACGTGCCGCGCAGCGTGTACTCGGAGCGCGCGAAGATCGCGCCGTAGACCACGCGTTCTTGTAGCGCCGTCACGAGTGATTGCACGACCTTCGCATCGTGAGTTGGTACGTAAAAATACTCGCTGCCGCCGTTGGCCGCGATCACGATCGCATCCGCGGGCAGCCCCTCGGGTACGTGAAATCCGGGGAAGGTATACGGCGCAGGAGCGGCCTTGGTTTTCGGCGCGCGCGGTGTTGCCGGCGTCGCAACGCAATGACCGCGATCGTCTGTCTTGGTCGGGTAGACCAAGGAACCGTCTTTGCGAATGCCACTCAGCACGGGATCGAGCGTGCAATTCGAGCCGTCGTACACGTGCTTGAAGCCCGCGCGCGCGAGCAATTCGGCGGTGCGCAGCTCGCCCGATACCGCGTAGCCGTGCGCATCGATCCCGCCCACCTCACCGTGGCCGTCGGGCTCGGAGGTCAGCGTGCGCAGCGGAAAGATCGCGGCATCCCCCGCTACGGAGCTGTGCCCATGATCCGAAACGACGATGATATCGGTGCTCTGCGCCAGTCCGAGCTGAGCAAGCTTGGCTTGGAGCTTGCCGAGCAATGCATCTTGGTCGCGCAGCGCGTCTGCATAATTCGCCGAGCCCGGACCGAATTGGTGCTCCGTCGAATCCGGATTGCGCAGCCACACGAAGGATAGATCGGGATCCTGTTTGGGGAGCACGTAGTCGAGATAGACCTGCATCAAGTAGTCGTTGGCGGCGTTGTGCGCCGAGCCGAGACTGGAACGCGGATCGGGTGTCGCACCGTCTTTCATGCGCACGATCTTTTCGCTGGCCGCGGCCGTGGGTTTGCCGTTGTTTGCCGCGAGCGTCAGCGTCTGCGCGTTCGGGTAGGCATAGCGCACCGTATTCGCGGGCAACGCAAAGCCCGCAGCTTGTAGCCCTTTCGCAAACGACCAAGGCGCCGCAATGTTTTCGTCCAGAATCACGCTGAGCGTCTCGCTCGGCCGAAAATCTTGCATGAAGGCCGGGCCAATCTTACCGATCGCTGCCGTGCGCAGGCCGGCTGCGTGCGCAGTTTCGAACAGGGTGCTGGTGGCGAAGAGCCCGGCTCTGCCTTGCGCGCGATTGAACGCGTCAATGGCGAGCAGCGCACCGTGATCTTCGGTGAACACGGGCTGAGAGAAATCGAGCGGTTTGCCCTCGGCGTTCGTGCCCGCCGCTCCGGGCAGATACTCCGTGTTGCCGTAGAACCCGTGATGACCCGGGTATGTGCCGGTTGCGAGCGCGGCCGCGTTCATCATCGTGAACGTCGGATAGACCGAGTGATGATCGTTGAAATTGACGCCTTCGCGATCGCGGAGGCGCGCGAGGTTCGGCGTCACTTCGACGCTCACCGAGTCTGGCCGCAGGCCGTCCCAGACGAACACGATGACCTTCGGCTCGTGCGCGGGCGCAGCGGCGCTCGGTGACGATGTGCTCGCGCTCGCGGCCACGTCTACCCGCTGGGGGGCACGCGCGGCGAGCTCGGCGTTCGAGCTTGCGCCGCAGTGGACTGCGCCGCAGGCCAAACCCAAACCCACGAGCCCGCTCCACCGCGCACGCGTTAAGCTTCGAAAGACGACCATCGTGCGCGCCAGGTTAGCAAGCCGGCGCGCGCCTCGATGTGACATCGGAGCATCCCTCGCTATGCTTCGATCATGGCGTTTTTTCAGCATCCGCCGGAGCTCGACAACCAATACACGGCGGACCGCGTGCTGCGCTCGTACTTGCGGCGCACGCTACCCCCGGAAGTGCTTCGCGCGGTGGAACCGTCACTGTCCGAGATGGGCGAGCTCAGCGGAGGCTCGCTGTTTCGGTTACAAGCCGAAGATCGGTTGAACGAGCCTCAGCTCTCGCAGTGGGATGCTTGGGGCAAACGCCACGACCGCATCGAGCTCACCGCGGTCTGGCGAAACGCTCGGAGCATCGCGTGCGAGCGCGGCGTCGTCGCCACCGCCTATGAAAACGCTCACCACGAATTTTCACGCGTGCATCAATTCGCGCTCGCTTATCTCTTCGATGGTTCGACCGATGTCTACACTTGCCCGCTCGCCATGACCGATGGCGCGGCGCGCACGCTGCTCGCTCACCAAAATCGAGCCTTGATCGAGCGCGCGGTCCCGCGCCTCAAGAGTCGCAACCCGGCGGAAGCGTGGACCTCTGGACAATGGATGACCGAACGCACGGGCGGCTCGGATGTTGGTTTGACCGAAACCGTCGCACGCAATGAAGGCGGACAGTGGCGCCTCTACGGCACGAAGTGGTTTACCTCGGCGATCACCTCGGAGATGGCGCTCACCCTCGCTCGGCCCGAAGGCAATGGCTCGGGCGGCCAGGGCTTGGCTTTATTTTACGTCGAAACGCGCTCGATCGACGGTCGCGCGAACGGCATCTTCGTCAATCGCCTCAAAGAGAAGCTCGGTACGCGCAAGCTGCCCACGGCCGAGCTCACGCTCGAGGGCGCGCTGGCGGTGCCCGTGACGAAGCTCGAGCACGGCATTCGCGCGATCGTACCGATGCTCGCCGTGACGCGAACGTGGAACGCCGTCTGCGCGGTCGCTGCGATGCGGCGTGGGCTCGCGCTCGCGCGCGACTATGCGCGGCGGCGCGTGCAATTCGGTGCTCCGCTCAATGACAAGCCGCTCCACCTCGAGACCTTCGCCGATCTCCAAGCTGAATACGAAGCCGCATTTCAGCTCGCGTTCTTCGCGGTCGAGCTGCTCGGCAAGGAGGAGAACGGCTTGCTCTCGACGACCGAACAGAAGCTCTTGCGCCTGGTAACGCCACTGGCGAAAGCCTGCACTGCGCGCCAACTGATGAGCGTGATGCCCGAAATTGTCGAGGTATTCGGCGGCGCGGGCTACGTGGAAGACACGGGCATTCCACGCCTATTGCGCGACGCGCAGGTATTGCCGATCTGGGAAGGCACGACCAACGTGCTCTCTCTCGACGCGCTTCGCGCGCTCACCGATGCGGAGACGTGTCATGCGTTCGAGCACGCGCTGCAAACGCTCGTGCATGCAGCGAAGACCCCCGCGCTCGTCACGCTCGGAGCACACGCGATCGAGACGACGAAGGTCGCCTTCACGCACCTGCGCGAAGCAAGCGAGCAAGGTCGCGCTGCGACAGAGGCAAGCGCACGCGGGATCGCGTTGACCCTAGCGCGCTCGCTCGAGCTAGCGCTGCTCGTGCGTCACGCCGAGTGGTCGAGCGCGGTCGAAGCGGACGCGCGAGCCACTCTGGCCGCGCAGCGTTTCGCGCGCATCGGGATCAATCGGCTGATTTCTCGGCATTCGCCGAGCGAGGCGCGTGCGCTCGCCGATGATCTGCCTCACGCTGAAAAATCCGCGTAAACCGGCAAAATCTCCACACTGTTTCCGATTCGTTATGCGTGCATCCTCGACGCGAGGCGCCTATTCTCCGACTCATGGCGACCAAAGCGGAACGGTTTCGGGCGGAACAGCAGGTCGAAAACAGGCAGGTCAAACCGAAGAAGACCAGAGCCCACAGCATCGATCGCGCTGTCGGCGCGGCCACCGCAGGCGTGAGCGGAGATGGTGTTGCCGAACGCAATCTCTCGAAGCGCTCGAACAACAAAGGCGGCGCGGCGCTCGAGATTTCGAAGCCCAGTAAGCCGTCGCGCAAATCCACGCGCAGTAGCGCGGGCCGGGCCAAGTCGGCGTCGAATCTGCAGCGTCGTCAGACGCGGCGCGTGACCTCGCCGTCCGCGCGCGCTGCGCGAGCCGCCGCACGCGGTTGAACGCGCGTTTTTACCTTTTCTAGCGCGCGCAGCGGAGTCCGACGAAGCCGCTGTGCGCGTTCGGATCGTGGTTGTAGCGCGAAGCGGAGAGCAGATACGTGGCGTCGTTTCCCGCGCTGCCGCCGCGGAATACGCGCAACGCCGAAGTGGATGCGGACTCGTTCGTGCAATCGAGGCAGCTCGCGGGGTACGGATTGGCATACGCGTCCGCGTTCCACTCCCAAGCGTTGCCGACGAGATCGGCCTGGCCCCACTTGCCGTTACCAGCGACGCGCGAGCCGACGCTTTGCAACTTGGAGCACGACCCGGGACAGAACACGGCGTCGCTGTCGGTGGGCGCGGTGCTGCCCCACGGATACGTCCGCGCTTCGGCGCCGCCGGCGGCGGCGTAGTTCCACTCGGCTTCCGTCGGCAAACGCCCGCCATCCCACGCGCAGAAGGCGTACGCCTCGAACCAGCTCACGCACGTGACCGGCAGGTTTTCGTTCGCGCCCGCGGCCGCGGTGTACGTGCTGCCACCGCCACAGCTCAGCGCCGTGGTCAGGGCTTGAGCCGAGATCGGTAACGCCGTGTTCCACGCCGAGCTCCAGCCGGAGTCGCTTTCATCGTTGGGATTTTTGCCGGCTCCCGCCGGCACGAGCGTGCGCGAAAAGACAGCGACGAACTGCCGGAAGCGCCCGACGGTGACCTCGTAGTCCTCGAGGGTAAAATCGCTGACCGTAGCCGGCGCAGTCTTCGAGTTGCTGCGATCATAGCTGCCGCCGGTCACGGGCGAAGCGGCGCAACAGCTCGCGGTGCCGTCCGCGCCGCAAGTCTCGGCGAGCCCGACGCACGAAGGCTGAGCTTTCACGGTGGCTCCCGCGGCGCCTGCATCGCCGACCGTGCTGTCACCGCCGCCAGAGCTTGCTGGGTGACCACCACTCGCGTTGACCGTGCCGCCGTGGCCGCCACTCGAGGCGCCTGCGTCGTTCGCGCGTCCACCGTCGTTCGATGATTCACCGGCGCTCGCGTCGTCACCGCCGCTCGAAGTGCCCGAGCCGACGCTCACGTTGCCTCCGCCACCGCTGCCCGCAGCCTCGAGGTGATAGCCGCCGAAGTCGTTGGTGCATGCGCCGGCGAGCAACAATGTGCCGAGCACGGCGTGAGCGAGCAAGTAACGCCGGAGCATGCTCAAAAGCTCCGTTTCAGTGAGAATTGCGCGCCTGCCGGGGTCGGAGCGAGCGCGAGCGTCGTCGCGGGCCGTTCACTGCCGCCGCTCGTGAGCACGAGGACTGCGCCGACACCGAGTGCCGCCGCGCCCGCAATCCAACCGACGTTCGACACGACTTGAAACGTGTGCGCGGAGTGCGCCGCATCGACGCCAGCGGCGTTGCACGACTTATCGGGGTTACAATTGGCGTCGACAGTGTGCTTTTTGCTCAGCATCAACGCGCCGAAGGTCGCGCCGACACCCAAGCCAACCACGCCCACTCCGCCGATCACGAACCCGGCGGCGCGCTTGCTCGAGCCAGTCGAGTCAGGCGCAGCGCGCGGAGCGACGAGAGCGGTTTTCGCGGCCGAAACCGGCGCTGAGGTCACGTTTGCGGGTGCCACTGCCACGCTCGCCGCGGCGGGCTCCACGTTCAACGTTTGCGCTTGGCCCTCTGCGAGCAGCACGTGATACGTGCGCGACTCGCGCCCCAGCGCGGAGACGACGAGATCGTGCGCGCCGGGATCTAGCGGCAAAGCGACGCCGAAGGCGGCGCTGCCGAGCTCGACGTCGCCGTCGCGAACCGCGCTGTTTTTGGGGGCATTTTCTGCGAGCACGAGGGTGAGCTTCGGCACGCGTGGAGCGAGCGCGCGAGCGTGATCGCGCGCGAGCGAGAGACGCGGATCGCTCTCGCTCAGCTTCTCCGACACGGCGCGATAAAGCTCCCAGGCGCTGGCGAGGCGGCCGCGCTTTTCTTCGCAGTCGGCCAAGTTGAGCTCGGTGCCGACAGCGGGGTCGAGCTTGTCGCTCGCGCGAAACTGTTCGCACGCGCTCGGGTAGTCCCCCTTCGACATCGCGGCACGCGCGCTCTCGAACAGCGCGTCTGCCGCCGCAGCTTGCGCGTGGACCGAAGGTGAAAAAACGAGCACGGAGCCCGCGAGCACAACCGAAGCAAAGAACGAGCGCATCGAGTCCGATTGTCAGTGACGTTTGGCGAGCAGATCTGGGGTCGGCTTCGCGGGGTGGGATTTTGCGGCTACCGCATGAGCGATGGTGGAGTGCGCCGGTGCGCGAGGCGCGGGCTGTGCGCTCACAATTGCGCTCGCCGTAGCTTCGGGCGCCGCAGAAATGACGGGCTGTGGCGCGATCGTCTCCGTGCGCGCAATCGGCGCCGGCGCACGAGCTACAGCGGCGAGCGCGGTTTGCTTGCCAGAGCCGTTCAAAAGCCCACGCCCCAACCAAAAAACCAACACCAAGCTCGCGCACGCCGCAGCGATCACGAAAGCCCTCGAGCGGTTGGGCTCGCGCGCGCTCGGGCTCGTCTGCGCAGCGCGCACCGACGAAGCAACGCCGCCTTCCGTCGCGAGCGTCGCGGATTGAACAGGCGTCAAGTTGCGCGACTTCGGCAGCGAGATCGGCGGCAACGCCTCGCCGTCGGCGATGGCCGCATCTGCGG
>FTDA01001161.1_pt1 | contig 11050 bp, 6 predicted proteins | sample 1639731 | NCBI WGS metagenome assembly FTDA01 (sample SAMEA3914869, study PRJEB12502) | metagenome | biome: forest; material: soil | place: USA | collected 2012-03-12 | depth 0.1 m
GCCGAGTGGTGAATACTGAAGGTGGATCCCCTGACGCGGCTGTCCCCCCCGGCCCGCAGGGGTTTCCACTTTTGTGCCTCTGAAAAGGCGTGCGTCAGCGGTTTGCGCCGCCGTCCGCGTCGCTCGCGCGCGGCTCGCGGCGCACGATGTAGAAGAAGTCGCGCTTCTCTTTCTTTCGCAGGTACTCGTCGTCCGAGTATTCGAATCCCGGCGCGAGCGGCACGGGATGCAGCACGCTCGTGTGTCCGATCGGTTCGAAGGTGACGAACTTCGGATACGACCAATTCACGTCGAGCTGCGCGACATCGGTCGCGCCCGCGTGGTGCAAGCCGTCCGCGAGCACACGCGCCGAAGTGTGATTCGTGATCGCGACGTACAGCACGCTGCGGTCCGCGTTCAAGCCGATGCCCGAGCGACGAATCACCGTCTCACCGTCGACCGTCGAGCCCCACTTCTTCAAGCCCGCGCCCGCTTGCAAGCCGGCGTGCAGGCTGTCGTTCTCCCACATGCACTCGGGCGTTTGCCGGAACCAGAGCATGTCGGGCTCGGTCGCAGCGAGCGTCGACCACGTCGCGATGCGCACCGAATCATCCTTGTACCAAGCCACGGTGCAAGCGCGCGGCTTCGGCTTCGCGATCGTCACGCCGTCGAGCTTCATGCCGTAGCCGCCGTGCTCGGTCATGAAACCGCCGTTGAACGCCGCGACCAGCCGCGGCTGATCGTCGACCGGAATTTTCCCTTCGCGCGCGAGCTTCTTCGCGTCGTCCGAATCCGGCTGCGGCTCTTGCGTGCCGGCCACGGGAAAGATCTCGACCTCTTTCAAATCGATCGCGACGACGAACACTTCCGCCCACGAGCGGCCTTTGTCCGGGTGAAGCAAGGTTTTGAACATGCGCGGCGCTTCTTCCGCATGGCGCGCGTCTTTCACCGGCACCCATTCGCCGTCGCCGGGCGCAGACCAATCGCTCAGCGCGGGCCCTGGATTTTTGGGTTGGAACGCGTTCGGATTCGCTGGCGCCTCTGGGGCGGGCGCGCTCGCAGCGCTGCTCGCTGGCTCGGCCGAGCTCGCCGCGCCGGCGTCCGGCACGTTCCAATAAGACTTGGGCGGCTCGTTCTTTTTGAGCACGCGGTTCACGCCGTCTTCCGCGCCGTAAACCAGATCCTCGAGCTTCGCGACACGTTCGTCACCGAGCACCGCGCGCAGCGAGTTCGCGACGAGCGGTCCGGCCCAATCGAAATGATGCACCGCGTACCAAACCAACCCGAGCGCGAGGAGCGCGCCGCCGAGCACGTACAACACGACGCGGCGAAAGCGAGCGCGTTTGCGCGGACCCTTGGCCTCGGCTTTCGCGCTCTCTCGACGTGGCATGGCGAAAGGCCCGGATAGTAGAGCTTCTGGCTCCTGCCAACACTCTCCCGCGAGAATCGCGAAGCGCGAGCCACGAGGCCGCGGTCTGGTGTAAGACAGGCGCCATGCGGTTCTTCCGGATGCCCCTACTTTGGGTGCTACTAGCCGCATTTTCGTGGTTCACGACAGGCCGTGCGCGCGCAGCCGAGGGCGATGCGCCTTTGAGCTTGCATTCAGCGCCGGACCTCACGGGTTACCTCGGACGCCCGATCACGCGCATCGATTTCGTGACCGTCGGCGGGCGCTGGGCGTCTTCGCCGACGAGTCAGTACGCGCACGTCGGACAGCTGCTCAGCGCGGACTTGGTGCGCCGCGTGCTCGAAGAGCTCGGCGACACCGGGCGCTACGCCGATCTGCGCGCGGCCGTCGAAAACGACGGCGAAGGCGTGCGGCTCGTGCTCACGCTCGAGCCACGTCGGTTGATCGCGAGCATTCATTTCAACGGCGGTCCGCTGGAAGAGGAAGAAGTGCTGCGCGCCGCGGATGCGCGCGGCGGCGGCGCCGTGACTGCGGCCGAGCTCGGCGGCATGCAGAAGCGCATCCTCGCGCTCTGTCAGCGTCGCGGCTACGACCACGCGCGCGTCGCGGTCGGCGCGATCGACACCGACGACCCGACCGCGATTTTGCTCACGATCGAGATCGCGCCGGGCAAGGCGCGCGTGATCGCGCAGCGTCGCTTCGGCGTGTGGCCGGATCCCGAGGCCGCGGGCATGGCGGACGCGCTCGCGAGTTACTCAGTCGGCAGCGGTGACCGCGCAGACGAAGACACGCTCGGCGACGCCGATCGCGCGCTCGAGACCGAGCTCAAGTCGCGCGGCTTCCATCGCGCGCGCGTGACGCATCGCTTGTCCGCGACCGATCGCCCGACGCTGAACGTCGACGTGTACGCGTACGCGCGGGTGCGCTTTCGCTTCGAGGGCAATCGGCACTTCGACGGCTCGCAGCTCGAGAACGTGCTCGACGCCGAAAGCGAAGTCGACCTCTCGCCGCCCGCGCTCGCCGAAAAAATCGTCAAATTCTACCGCGAACGCGGCTTCTTCGACGTCGAGGTGAGCTACTCCGAGCGCGGCGAGCCGAGCGACCCGATTCAAGACATCGTCTTCAATGTGCGCGAGCACCCGCTCGTGCACGTCGTCGCGCGCGAGTATCCGTGCCTCACCGGCGAGCGCTCGCCGCAAGAAGTCGGCAGCGAGATCGACAGCTTTCTCTCCGAGCTGCCCGGCGGGCGCCTGATCGACACCGTCGATCCTGCCGTCGTCGATGCGCTGGAAGGTCCGCATTCGGAAACGGGCGCGCGCCCGTCGGTCGAGCAGCTCAGTCCGTGGGCCGTGTACGAGCCCGACGTGTACGACCGCGCGATCAAGCACGTGCAGGATCTGTATCGCTCCGAAGGTTACCTTTCGGCGAGCGTCGGGCCCGTGCAAGTGCTCCGCCGCGCGTGCGCCTTGCGGTCACCGGCCGGCGAATGCATCCCCGTCGGCCCGCCGCGAAGGCCCGACACCGAGTGCCGCTACGACGCGATCGGTTTGCCGCTCGAAGAGGCTCCCGTCGATCCCACGCTGTCGTGCGTGCCGGATCCGAAGCGCGGCTTGAAGTGCGAGCCGTCGATCGTGGTGCACCTGCCGATCAAGCTCGGCCCGCGCGCCACGCTCTACGACATGGGCTTCGAGGGCAACCGCGTGATCATCGAGAAAGAGCTGGAGAAGATCGCGGAATTGCCGCTCGGCGTGCCGGTCTCGCAGGTCGAGATCGAAAAAGCGCGCCGACGCGTGCTCGACGAATATGCCGAACGGGGCTTCGCCTTCGCCGAGGTCGAGACCGCACTCGATCTCTCGCTCGATCACACGCGTGCGCGCGTGCGCTTCATCGTCAGCGAGCGCGAGCAGGTGCGCGTTTCGCGGATCGTGATTCACGGCGCGGAGCGCACGAGTGAGAGCTTGATTCGCAGCCGCATCGCGCTCGAAGCGGGCGGCCTCTACCAACGCAGTTTGGTGCGAAAGACCGAAGAGCGTCTGGCCACGCTCGGCGTGTTCTCGAGTGTCAGCGTCGAGTTCGAGGATCCGTACGTGCCGGCGCGCGAAAAAGTCGTGATCGTCGAGCTGGAAGAGCGCGTGCCGCAGTACCTCGATGTGCGGCCCGGCTTCAGCACCGGCGAGGGCTTCCGGATCTCGTTCGAGTACGGTCATCGCAATCTCGCAGGGCAAGCCATCTCGCTCACGCTGCGCTCGCAGCTCGGCTACTTGCCGAGCGCCTTCATCCTGGAGGACGACGTGCGCGCGAAATACAACGCGCTCCGCGTCGGTGAGCGTCTCGAACGCCGCGACACGGCGACCGTCGAGTTTCCGAACATCGGTCTCGGTCCGCTCTTTCGCTTGAGCGTGGAGGGCGTCGATGCGCGGGACAACGCGCGCGATTACGGCTTGAGCAAGGATGCCGGCATCGTCACGCTGACGTATCGCCCGGATCGCCGCGTGTCCGTGCAGCTCGGCGGCTCACTGGAGCGCAACTACGCGCAGATCTTCGGCGACGACGATAAGAACGCGCTGAAGTGTTATCTGCAGAGCCACCCGACCTACCAGACGCTCTTTCGCGTGCCGCAAGGTGTGTCGACGGCCATCGCTCAGCGCATCGGCTTCACCTGGGATCGCCGCGACAACCCGCTCGACGCGACCAGCGGCACGTTCCTATCCGCGGGCGTCGAGCACGTGCACGCCATTCCGGAAGATACCTCGCCTTCGCAAGACACGGGCTGCGCGGGCGATGCCGCGCCCGTGCCGACGCCGACGAACGGCATGCAAACGATCGATCCGTTCCAAGCGAGTCGCAGTGACTTCTTGCGCTACACGGGCCGCGCCGCAGGCTACGTGCGCTTGAACGAAAAAGGACTCGCGCTCGCGGTGAGCTTTCGCGCAGGGGTGATTCAGCACCTGATCGCAAACTCGCAGACGTATCCCGATCGCCTATTTTTCATGGGCGGCGTCGATACGATGCGCGGCTTCCTGCAAGACTCGATGGTGCCGGAAGACATCGCCAAGCGCTTGCTCAACCCGAGCTCGGGTTTGTCGCTCACCGATGTCGTGATCCGTGGCGGCGATATCTTCGTGAACCCGCGCGCGGAGCTACGCATCCCGGTCGGCAGCAGCGTGGAGACCGCCGTGTTCGTCGACTCCGGCAACCTGTGGACCGATCCGACGCGCGCAAATTTCTTGGATCTGCGCTACGCAGTCGGCACGGGTTTGCGCATCGCCACACCGATCGGCCCGCTCGTCTTCGACTACGGCTTCAACGTGGATCGCGTGCTCGACGACATTTTCCCCAAGCGCACCGACCAACGCTTCTGGGAAGACTTGGGCGCGTTCCATTTCAGCATTGGGCTTTACTGACCGGCCGGCGTCGGGCTGAAGGTCCGGAACCTTTTTCGCGTTTGCCGGGTATTTCTTTGCCCTGCGCGCGCTTCGACGCTTGGCCGCTCGCTTCGTCGCGCGACTGGCGCCTGTCGAGTGGCCCTGGGCGCGCGCTTCGGCGCGACAAGAAACAGAGAAGAGAAAACTCTCTACGCGAATGTAGGGAAGCATTTCCAGCACACCCGCCCCTCACCACTGTCGCAATTTTGACGCTCGTCGCTAAGGCTTGGTCAAGCCCTGCCGTTCTATGGAGTCGCCCATGCCCCGTGTCTCGAAGCCACCGGCGGCCGTTCATGAGGCGGTCACCTTTCGGCCGCCGAGCGCCTCCAAAGCCACTACCGAGCTCCCGAGCTCGACCACTCAACCCATCGCGCGCGCGGTGCCTCAAGAGGCAACCCACGTATCGGCTGCCTCGGTTCGAGACATCACGACGAGCGATCTCGACGTCGTGTTCCAGCCGATCATCGATCTCTCGACTGGAGGAGCATTCGCGTTCGAGGCACTGACGCGCTGCAAGTGGCCGGAATTCAAGAACCCGATGAAGCTGTTCGAGCAAGCGCAGGAAGAGCGCTGCTGCGGGAGCTTGGGCCGCAAAGTTCGTGAAGTGGCGTTTGCCCGCTGCACGGATGCGCCCTTGTTCGTGAATCTTCACCCTCACGAGTTGGACGAAGGTTGGCTCGTGCGCCCCGACGATCCGCTCTTTTTCCACGATCGCTCGGTGTACCTCGAGATAACCGAGTCGGCGGCGTTCAATTACTTCTCCCTGTGTGTGAATGTGCTCAAGGAGATTTGCTCGCGCGCCGGCGCGTTCCTCGTGGTCGATGATTTGGGCGCAGGTCACTCGAATTTGAAGCGCATCATCGATCTCGAGCCGCACGTCGTGAAGTTGGATTTGGCGCTCGTTCGCGGCATCGAGAAGAGCAAACGGCAGCAAATCTTGGTGCGGCAAGTCGTCTCGCTCTGTCGCGAGCTCGGCGCGCGCGTGGTCGCCGAAGGCATCGAAACCGAAGACGAGCTGTCCGCGGTGATCGACACGGGCGCGCAATACGGACAAGGCTATCTCTTCGCGCGTCCTGCTTTCCCGATCCCCAAGCACAGCTGGCCCGTCGCGCAGCACATGCAGGCTTCCGGCAAGTGAGCTGACCCGGCGCTGGCGGAAATCGCCGCGCGCTCTGCGCTACGAAATGCCTGAATTCTCCGGGCAAACACCGACGCACGGCTGCAATGCGAACGCGCACGTGCCCGGCCGCGGCGCTCGCGACTAGTCGCATGATGTGCGCGTGAATCGAGTGGAGAGGCGCGCGTGCAAGTGAGCGCGAGCCCCAATTCGAGAATACGAACGAAGAGCCACGAGCGGATCGCAGCTTTGAAAAGAAGCCTCGCGCGTCGATGTTTCGGCGTTGCTCACGCGCGCCTGCTCGAGCATCGAGCGTTGACATCGGAAGCCAACGGGAGTCGGATAGTCAATTGGGATGTCGTCAGTTGCGTTCGCGGGACACTCGCAAGCCGTCCCGTCCGATGAAGCTTGGAGTGATCTGAATCAGGTCGTCGTCCAAGCCGAGGACGCCATCGTCGAAGCCGTCGGCGCGACGGTGAAGTTGCGGTTCGGGCTCTCACCGAGCTCGCCGCGTGTGGCGTTGGCCGCCGAGGACTTGCGCGCCGTGGTCATCGCTCTGTGCAGCGCCGCTTGCGACGCTTCGACGTCGCTCGGCCGCCTCGCAGTCGAGACGCGCGGGCTGAATGATGCCGAGCTTGCGCCCGCCGCGCGCTCGTCCGAGCCGCGCTCGCGCTTGATCGTTCGTGCCGAGCCGGGCACGACGAATCGTTCGGTGGCCCGGGCTCCGGCGGCGCTCGCGTTCGCTGCGCTCGAATCATTGCTCGAGCGGGTCGGCGCGCGCCTCGATCGCCTCGTCGGCGCGCAGGGCGAGATCGTTTACGTCGTGCACTTGCCGCACCCGATCCCCGCGCAGTCATCCGGGCGCATGTCCGTGGCACCCGCGACCGGCGCGGAAGTGATCTTGCTGATCGAGGACGAGCCGCAAGTGCAAGCGGTGACGGCGCGGATCCTGCGCGCGTTCGGCTACTCCGTCGTCACCGCGCACAATGAGCGGAGCGCGCTCGCGCAAGCCGAGCAACACGGCGCCGCGATTGGCCTCGTCGTGTCCGATTTGGTGCTGCCCGGCGTCTCCGGCACGGATTTGGTGCGACGCCTGCGGAGCCCCTGCGCGCACGCCCGGGTGCTGTACGTTTCCGGCTACTCGCCCGAGCACATCGGCGCGTTGGTCGAGGGCGCGAGCTTTTTGCGCAAGCCGTTCACCGCCGAAGAGCTGGTCAAGAGCGTCCGCGAGCTACTCGCCGCCGCCATTCACTGAGAATTTGCCGCTTCGTAGCGGCGGGGTCAGGGCAGGGGCTTACCAGGTCGAAGGGGAGGCCCTATAACGGCCTCGGCCCGTGGTTTGGTCGCCCGGAGCCCCTCACATCCGCTGTGAACAAAGACAATCTTCCCCAATCATCGGCCGGTCCGGTGCGGCTCATGCCGCAGTTTTATCGGCATGCGCCGCGTTACGGCATCGGCTTGCTGCTGCTCGCCGCCTACCAGCTCTTCCAGTGGTGGTTCGACACGCGCATGCGTCGCGCGATCAACTTCGCGACGACGGGTGACAAGGCGCACGCCATTGCGCTCGCCGAATTGCTCGTGGTCGCCGCGCTCGCCGCGTTCGTCGTGCGGGTGCTCTCGCGCGTCGTGGTGTTCAACGCGGGGCGCATCGCCGAGTACGAGCTGCGCAAGGACATTCTGAATCGCCTGCTGAAGCTCGGCCCGTCCTTCTACCGCAAGATGAGCACCGGTCAGATCATGAGCCGCGTGACCAATGATTTGGTGCAGGTTCGGCTGCTGCTCGGCTTCGGCATCTTGAACATCATCAACACGATCTTCGCGCTCGTGAGCGCGCTCGCCGTCACGATCCCGATTTCGATGAAGCTCACGCTGGCGGCGCTCTGTCCGCTGCCGTTCGTGCTCTTGATCACGCGCAAATTTTCGCACGGCTTTTACACGCGCACGCGCGACGCGCAGGACGCGCTCGGCAAAATGAGCTCGCGCGTGCTTTCGAGCGTGGCTGGCGTGCGCGTGGTGCGCTCGTTCGGGCTCGAAGCGCAGGAGCTTGCGGCCTTCGAGCAGACGAACCAAGCCTATTTGGAAAAGAGCCTCGGGCTCGCTCGTCTCCGCGGCGCGCTCGGCCCCATCTTGCAAGCCACGATCTCGATCGGCGTCTTGGTCGTGTTTTGGTACGGCGGCGTCTTGATGCTGCGGGGTGAGCTCGATAAGGGTGGCTTCCTCGCGTTCTATCGCGCGCTCGGCCGGCTCACGTGGCCGCTCATCTCGCTCGGTTTCGTGGTCGGGCTCTTGCAGCGCGGTCGCGCCGCGTTCTCGCGTTTGACGGACATCTTCAACGCAGTTCCGGACATCGTCGATGGCCGTGAAGTGCCCGTAAATCCGCTGTCGGGCGCGATCACCGTGAAGCACCTTTCGTTCGCGTACGGGGACCGTCACGTGCTCGAGGACGTGAGCTTCGAGCTGCCCGCGGGCGGCTCGCTCGCGATCGTCGGCCGCACGGGCAGCGGCAAATCGTCGCTCGCGGTTTTGCTCGCGCGGCTCCAGCCAACCCCGCGTGACACCGTGTTCCTCGACGGCATCGACGTCTGTGATTTGCCTCTCGCCGCCGTGCGTCAGACCATCGGCTACGCGCAGCAAAACGCGTTCCTGTTCTCGACGACCGTGGGCCGCAACATCGGCTTTTCGCTGGACGATCCGGATTCGCCCGAGTCGATCGCCGAGGTGGAAGAAGCCGCGCGTGAAGCCTTCATCGAAGAGGAGGTGCTCGGTTTGCCGGATGGGTTCGACACCGTCGTCGGGGAACGCGGCGTGCAGCTCTCGGGCGGACAGAAGCAACGCGTCGCGCTCGCCGCGGCGTTCGCCTCCGAGCCCAAAGTGCTCGTGCTCGACGATCCGCTCAGCGCCGTCGATGCGCGCACCGAGCGCGCGATCCTCGGCGCGATCGATCGTCAACGCGCGCGTCGCGGCTTGATCCTGATCACGCATCGCGTCTCCGCCGCGTCGCACTGTGATCGAATCTTGGTGCTCGAGAAGGGGCGCGTGGTCGAGAGCGGGACGCACGAAGAATTGAGCAAGAACGGCGGAATTTACGCGATTTTCGCCGAGGAACAGCGGATCGAGAGCGAGCTGCAAAAGCTCGGCGACATCGCGCCCACGGATGAAGCGGCGAGCCAGGCGGTGGCGGAATGACCACGCCGGCAGTGACGAACAACTCGGGCTCCGCGGCAGAACGCGGGCGCGTCGATCGCAAGCGCACCGAGCGAATCCTCAAGGCGTTCCACGAAGAAGAACGCTTCGGCAAAGCCTACGACGCGAAGCACACGAAGCGACTCTTGGGCTATCTCAAACCCTACGGCGCGCTGCTCTGGGCTTCGATCGGCGTGATTCTACTCACGGCCGCGAGCGCGCTCATCCGTCCGCAAATCATGCAGCGAACGATCAACGCGGTCGTCGAGCGCGGTGACCGCACCGCGCTCTTCCACGGCGGCGTGCTCCTCGCGGTCGTGCTCTTGTTCGAGCAGATCCTGAATTTGGTGCAGATGTACGCGCTGCAAGTCGTCGGTGCACGCGCGATTGCGGACATGCGCCGGCAGGCGTTCGAGTTCTTGCACGGGCTTCGGCTCGGTTTCTTCGACAAGCAACTGGTCGGGCGACTCGTGTCGCGCGTCGCCAACGATACGGACGCGGTCCAGGAAATGTTCGCGTCCGGCGCGCTCAGCGCGTTCGGTGATCTGGTGAAGCTGATCGGGATCGTCGTGATCCTGCTGAAAACGGACTGGAAATTGTCTTTGATCGCCTTCGCGGGCGTGCCGCCGATGGCGATTCTCGTGGTGTTCGTGCGGCGCAACATGCGCGAGGCGTTCCGCGAGATCCGCGCCAAGACCTCACGCATGAACGCGACCATGAACGAGCAAGTGACCGGCATGACGCTGATCCAAGCGTTCAGTCGTCAAGCCGCCGCCGCCGCCGAGTTCGACGAAAGCAACATCGCGTATCGCGACGCGAACATGAGCTCGATCAAATGGGACTCGATTCAAGATGCGGCGATCGACACGATTTCCGCGACCTGTCTCGCGCTGATCGTTGTCTCGTTCGGCTATCGGCCGGTTCACTTCGGCACGTTGGTCTCGTTCACGGCTTACATCGCGATGTTCTTCGAGCCCATCTCGCAGCTCGCGCAGCGCTACACGCTCTTGCAATCGGCGATGGCCGGCGCCGAGCGCGTGTTCAGCTTGCTGGATGTGGTCGAGCCCGACGCGCCGCCACGCGAAGGCAAGCCCACAGGTGATCACGAGCTCTCGGTGCAGTTCGAGCACGTCAGCTTCGGCTACAAGCCGGGCACGCCCGTGCTCACGGACATTTCGTTCTCGGCGAAGCGCGGCGAGCGCATCGCGCTCGTCGGCCCAACCGGCTCCGGCAAGACGACGATCACCGGCCTTTTACTGCGACTTTACGAGATCGACAGCGGCACCGTGCGCGTGAACGGCGATGACGTGGCCGGCCTCGGGCGCGACGCGCTCCGCAGTCGCTTCGCTGTCGTGCCGCAAGACGTGGTGCTGTTTCCGGGCACCGTCGCGACCAACGTCGCGGCTTCGGAGGCGCCAGATCGCGCGCGCGTCGAAGAGGTGCTGCGCCGCATCGGCGCGCTCGATTTGTTCGCTTCGCGCGAGCGCGGCATCGACACACGCGTCGACGAATACGGTTCGAATTTTTCGACCGGCGAACGCCAACTGATCGCCTTCGCGCGCGCGCTCTATCGCGACGCGCAAATCCTGATCCTCGACGAAGCGACGGCCAGCGTCGATAGCGACACCGAAGCGCGGCTCCAGCGCGCGCTGGAAGAGCTGATGCGCGGGCGTACGGCGATCATCATCGCGCATCGCCTGAGCACGGTGCGCCAGGCGGACCGCATCATCGTGCTGCGCAAGGGCCAGATCGTGGAGCAAGGCACGCACGGCGAGCTGATGGCGCGCGGCGGCCTTTACGCCAAGCTGCACGAGCTCCAATTCTCGCGCGCGGAAAAGCACTCCGAGCTCGAAAGCGCGCTCGTCCACGCGCAAGCCGAGTGACGCAAGGCGGAAGCTACTCTGCCCAGCCCATCACGACGGTGCGCTCGGCGAGCGC
>FTDA01000527.1_pt1 | contig 10961 bp, 6 predicted proteins | sample 1639731 | NCBI WGS metagenome assembly FTDA01 (sample SAMEA3914869, study PRJEB12502) | metagenome | biome: forest; material: soil | place: USA | collected 2012-03-12 | depth 0.1 m
GCACATCGCCGCACAAGTCGAGCGAGCGCGAACGCTGCGCGGGCGCGGGCAATGTGCCCGATCACGTCGCGCCGGGCTGTGAAAGCCCTACGCCGAGCGCGCATTGTTCGAACGGCATGTGCGCAATTGCGCCCGGTTGCTTCGTGATGGGCGCAGCCTGGTGCGAGTGGGGGCGCGCAAAATACGATACGAATCCGGTACAAGTCACGCTCACGCACCCATTCGAAGTCGGCGATCATGAAGTGACGCAAGACGAATGGAAAGCCGCTCACCTGTCGAACCCCAGCGGCAAGATGAAGAACGGCGAGGGAGATTGTGCGGAAGACAATTGCCCCGTCGGCAACGTGACGTGGTTCGATGCGCTCGAGTACGCAAATCGCAAATCACACGCGCGAGGCTTGCCCGAGTGTTACGCGCTGTCGGGTTGCTCGGGGACGCCGGGCGCAGGCATGAGTTGCGACGCGGTGGAGGCGACCGTGGCGAGCGTGTACGAATGCGTAGGCTATCGCTTGCCCACCGGTGCAGAGTGGGAATATGCCGCGCGCGCCGGCAGCACGGGCTCGGTGTTTACTGGCAACGTGGTCAGTAAAGTGGACGAGTATACTTGTTATACCGAGCCGCTTTTGGCGGATATCGCCTGGTATTGTGGTAACTCGCACGCTTCGACTCATGCTGTGAAGCAGAAGCGCGCGAACGCGTGGGGCCTCTACGACGTGATCGGCAACGCGGGTGAGTGGGTCGGCAACCTGGCCACGCACGGCTACGGTGATGGGCCGTATACGAACCCGCAGAGCGAGCTTCACGCCACTGATTTGAAGAGCGGCAAGTCCGAGCAACAAGTGAGCTGGCGCGGCGGCACATGGAACATGTGGCCGAGCACATTGCGCTCGGCGATGGTCGCCAAAGTGTCGGCATCGAATCGTGGTCCTGGGCTCGGCTTGCGTATCGCACGCAGCCTTTGACTCGCGCTCGCTCTGCACAGCCAAGCTCGTCGTGATGTCGGCGCGACGTCTTCGTGCGCGCGCGATTCGCGAGTGATTGTCGTGTTTGTAGCAGTGTTTTTATGTCGCTGACTTAAACCTATGTCTCGAAATAGATCTTGCTCGCGCTTTCGTGCGAGCAGTACCTTCCAGCGCAATCGAGGCGGAGGGATTCGCGTCCCCAAGGCACGAGTGTGCGCTCGCGCGCTGACGTTTCGGCGCGCGGGTTCCGCCTTTTTATGGGGAAGGATCGAACATGGCAAAGCTCGAAGTGGCTGGCAGGGGTTGGGTGTTCGCACTCGCCGTTGCATGGCTCAACGCGGGGTGCGCGCTCTCGGCGACACCGAGCAGCGAAGGCGGGAGTGAGGATACCGAGGCACGAACGCAGGCAATTGCGGCGCCCGCAGCACCGAACGCAGCTCCCACAGCGAACCCAAAAACGAATCGCACGCCGGGCGAGCACGCGCCCGTCGGTGACACGACGATCACTTGGAGCACGCTGCCGGGGACCAAGTTGACGGCAGAACGAGCGGTGCGCGCGGTGTTGACGAATCAAATGCCGACGGTGACCAACGGCCAAGTATTCTTGGTCGCGTCTGGTTTGGACGGACAATTGACGAGAACGCCGCTCGAGTCCATTTCGCTCGTGAAAGACGGGCAGCACGCCGTGAGCGTGCCGGTCAAGTCACTGCCGTTGCAGAGCTCGACGTCTCCTTCGTTCGCGCAGCTCGAAGTCGTCGTCACTCGCAAGAACGGCCAGAAAGTGACGCTTTCGTCGCTGCCTCTCTATTACGTTTTTAGCGCTGACTACGCGAGCGCGACGTTCTACTCCGCCGAAGACGTCGTCCATTTGCCGAACGGCGGCGTCAGCCCGAGCGCGATGAGGGGCGCGAGCGGTCGCGTTTTGACCGACGCAGGGGTTCAGGTCGTCGATCGCGCCGCGCAGGCTCCGACGAATGACGTGGTCGCGAGCCCAACGGTGGCTGAGTTGGTGCTCGACGGCGCGAAACCCACCGCGCCGGCCACCGCTGCGGCGCAAACGCAAGCCGTGCCGCGAGGAGCTACGCCGCAGACCGTGACGACCGTGCGCGTGTGCACTACGTGGCGTGTTTCTTACGCGGACTCTGGACAAGGCGAGGATGTCGACACGAACACCTCGCTTCACGACGTCAATGCGGCCTTCGCCCAAGCAGAGCTCAAGTCGGGTAGCGTCCTGATCTGGTCCGGCAACTTGGACGCGAGCGGCTGCGTACAAGCCTCGATCGGCTTCGGCAGCTACACGTTGACGCAACACACCATCAACATGAAGCGGGTCGAGCTGCCGACCGTCGCGCCGCAGTTCAACGTGAAGTACGTGACCTCTTCGGGCACCGGAGATCTGGCGCTGACTACGGCTTTCGCCGTGGCTCAGGGCCAACCATCGGTCACCCTGCACCCGACAACGAACAACGAAGCCGTTCAAGTTGCCGCGATTGCGGGCATCATGTTGACGAACGACACCACGAACGTGCTCGGGCTCGAAGGCTTTACCTACGAAATCCAAACGCCGCTCGGTTGCGGCACCATCGCGCCGGCCACTGATTCTTGTTTCGACCCGCCGAGCGACACGGTGCACATCGGCACCACGCTGATCGGCGGAGCCGGCGGCCAGCCCGATTCGCACTACAAGTTCATCGTGGCGCACGAGATCGGTCACGATATCGAATACAAAGGCCTCTCGGGCTATTTCTTCTACAGCTACTCGGACAACTCGACGAGCGTGCCGGAATGCCGTTGCGACCACTATAACGCAGCGCAATGGGGCAACCAGGAGCACTGCATTCAATCTCGCGAGTACATGGGTGGTGCGGAAGAAGAAGCGTTCGCGCATCTCATTGCCACTCGTACGTTCAATTTCGACGAAGGCATTAGCGGTCAAGCAGTGTTCGTTTATTACAAACCAATGCTCGGCTTCTTCGAGGACGATGGCTCCGAGAGCGTTGCGTACCCGCCGATCGCTCTGCACATGCTGCAGAATCGTTCCCCCGACTGGATGACGAATTTCTGCCCTAGCGGCGATACCCACAAAGGTATCGAGTACGATTGGCTGTCGTTCTACGATCGTATCTCTGACGCCTCCATTGCGAATGCGACCAACGTCGGAAACATCATGGGCATCTACCTGCGCGCGTGCGATCCCGTGGATATGGAGGAATGCTCCTCCCAAGATCTGACCTGGGCGCAAATTCAAAGCTCCGCGCAAGCGTACTGGGGTGGCTCCGCGACGGAACCCCACTTCACGCGCTTCCGCGACACCGCGTCATCCGCCGGCGTGAACTTCTGAGTATCATCCGTTCACAAAGTCGCACCCACAAAAGAAAAGCCGGCCTCCTCGCGGAGATCGGCTTTTTCATCGAACGGCGAAGCTCAGGCGTTGTACGTGCGGGAGCTGACTTTGCCGCCGCGGCCGGTCCAGTTCGTGTGGAAGAACTCGCCGCGGGACTTATCGGTGCGTTCGTAGGTGTGGGCGCCGAAGTAGTCGCGTTGTGCTTGCAAGAGGTTGGCCGGCAGGCGATCGCGCCGATAACCGTCGTAGAACGCAAGGGCAGAGCTCATGCACGGGGTGGGGATGCCGAGCATGGCGGCATTGGCGATTGTGCGGCGCCAGCCGCCTTGCGTTTCTTCGATCACCTTGCGGAAAAAGTCATCGACGAGCAAGTTCACGAGCTCGGGATTCTTGTCGAACGCCTTCTTGATGTCGCCCAGGAAGCGCGAGCGGATGATGCAGCCGCCGCGCCACATCAGCGCGATCGAGCCGAAATTCAGCTTCCACTTGTATTCGTTGCTGGCCTCGCGGAGCAGCATGTAACCCTGCGCGTAGCTCACGATCTTGGAGGCGTAGAGCGCCTGCATCACGTCGTTGATGAACGCCTTCTTGTCACCGCTGAACGCCGGCTTCGGGCCTGCGAGCTGCTTGCTCGCGCCGACGCGCTCGTCTTTCAACGCTGAGAGAGCGCGCGCGAAAACCGCTTCGCCGATCAGCGTCACCGGCATGCCGAGATCGAGCGCGGAATTGCTCGTCCACTTGCCGGTGCCTTTTTGGCCCGCTGCGTCCATGATCTTGTCGACGAGTGGCGAGCCGTCCTCGTCCTTCACGCCGAAGATCTCGGCTGTGATTTCGATCAAATAACTGTCGAGAACGCCCTTGTTCCAATCCTCGAAGACGCCTTTCAGGTCTTCGGCCGAGAGCCCGATACCGTTCTTCATCAAGTCGTACGCTTCGGCGATCATCTGCATGTCGCCGTACTCGATACCGTTGTGCACCATTTTCACGTAGTGCCCGGCGCCGCCTTCACCCACCCAGTCACAGCACGCCTCGCTGCCCACTTTGGCGGAAACGCTCTGCAAGATCTCTTTCACGTGCGGCCAAGCTTCCGGATCACCGCCCGGCATGATCGAGGGGCCGCGCCGTGCGCCCTCTTCACCGCCGGACACGCCGCTGCCGATGAAGCGAATGCCCTTCGCCTTCAGCTCGTCGAAGCGGCGTTGGCTGTCGGGGAAGTGTGAATTGCCGCCGTCGATGATGATGTCGCCCTTGTCCATGAACGGCGTCACTTCGTTGATCACCGCGTCCACCGCGGCGCCGGCTTTCACCAAGATGAACACGCGGCGCGGCGCTTTCAATGACGCGACGAGCTCTTTCACCGTCTTGCAGCCGACGACCTTGGAACCCTTGGCCGGACCCGCGAGGAACTCGTCGGTGACGCTGCCGGTGCGATTGTACACGGATACGGTAAAGCCATGGTCGTTCATGTTCATGACCAGGTTTTGACCCATCACGGCTAGCCCGATGAGTGCGATGTCTGAGCTCGGTTCCGACATATTGATTCGTTCTCCTATGGTCGCCTCGGCGTTCACCGCGCGTTGCACGAGCGACGCTTAGCGCTTCCGCGGCCTCGAACCGGCTCATTCTCGCATTCGTTGCGAGGCGTCAATGGCAGGCGCCGAGAGTGCGGCAATTTGCCGTAATGCCCGCGCGCGCAATTTCGATCACTCGCGCGCAATGACTGACCCGCGCGCGATTCGGCTTCGAATTAGGTCGAGCGCACGCGCAAAAGTCACTGGCTGCGCGATCGATCTCCGCCCCTGCTGCATTAAGCGCTCGCACACAGGCAATCAGCGTTTGCAGCGAAGTCGGCTCGCCGCCGCATGGCTCCGCGCGCGCCCGCTCGTGGTCTGAAGAATATTTTCAGAAGGAGTTAGAAGTCATGTCCCGAATCACGCAAATCTCCGCGCTCACCTTGATCGCGGCCTCATGGGTCGCGTCCGTGGGTTGCTCGAGCTCGAACGATCCGGCGACCGGTGGCACCGGTGCCACCGGCAACGTGGGCAACACGGGGAATACCGGTAATACCGGCAACACGACGGGCACCGCAGGCACCGGCGTCGTCGCGCAAGGCGGCGGCGGTGCGAGCTCGACGGGCACCGCGGGCGGCGCGCCGATCGCGGGCACGACCGGAAACACGACTGGCGGCACCGACAGCGGTACTGCCGGCGCGACGGGTACCGCAGGCAGCACGACGAGCACCGCGGGGAGCACGGGCGCAGCTGGCGGAGGTTCGCTCGGTTCGCCGTCATGCACGGGGCTCACTACGGCAGCGGGGATGCCGCCAGCGAAGAGCGGCATGTGTACACCCAGCGATCCGCAGCTCTGCTACGGCACCTGTGGCCCGCAGAGCATCGGCTTCAAGTCCGAGATGTGCATGGCCGGAGTGTATTCTGAAGGCGGCTGCGAGTTCCCGCCGAGTGTCGACGGGTCCTGCTACAAGATCCCCGACACCGTGCCTGCGGCATGTCCGGCTACCACGCCAAAGGCCGGAGATCCGTGCACCGTCGCGCCGTGCACCGTGTGCTCGGACGCGACGGGCAATTACTCGGACTCGAAGGGCACTATCAAGCCCGGTTACTGCGTGTGCCCGGCCTCCACGACTGGCACGAGCAAGTGGAGCTGCGCGAGCACGAACGCGTGGCCCTGCCCGAGCTCGAACGGCTGCGGCTGAATCAACGGTCCTTCGTCAACACGCGTTCGTTCCTGAATTCTCGGCAAGCAAAAGCATGATGTGGAAGTCGACGAAGGGCCTTTTCAGGCATGGTCACGAACGCCGAACCGCGTGCTCGCCATTGGGCTGGCTCCCAGTGGCCACGCTGTTCGGCGTGCTCGGCTGTAGCTCCGCAAGTAGCAACAGCCACATCGACCCACTCGTATTCGAGTGCGACACGAACCCCGCTCTTTCGCCCGATCCTGGCGATGGCACTGTGTGCGGCGCGGGCGACGACACGATTGGCCCCGAGCCCTCCTTCCCGACGGACGTGTGCATGACGCTGCCAGCCACGCGTTGGGCGGACGATATGCATCCACCGCCGGAAGACCTGGCTGCCAACGGCTCCGACCTCGATACCAGCGCCGTGCAAGCGGCGCTGCTCGCGTGCAAAGGAAAGGGCGCGGTGAAGCTAGTCGCGAATGGCAACAACAACGCGTTCGTCACCTCTCACATCGTCGTCGATAGCACGATCTTGTGGGTGGACGAGGGAGTCACGCTCTACGCTTCGCGCAACCCGAATTTGTACCAGAGCACGGGTAGCTGCGGCGTGAAGGGCATCAACGACTCTGGAGCGTGCCTCGATTTCATTCAAGTCTCGGGCGCAAGCCCCGGCGTCGTTGGGCTCGGTACGATCGACGGCCAAGGTGGCGAGCCCCTGATTGGCCACGACTACTCCTGGTGGCAGCTCTCGTATGCGCTCAGGGAGGTCGACGGCAGCATCGGCAATCCTACGCTCGTCGATCTGCAAACCGGCGTGACCAACTTCTTGATGTACAAGATCACGCTCCACAATTCCCCGAAATTTCATGTCAAAGTGACATCGCAACCGAGCGACGGCGTATGCGATTCGCCGGGCAAGGGCTTTCGCGTGTGGGGCATCACGCTGCTGACTCCTTCCAAGTGGACGAACAGCCAAGGCCTCGTGCTCTCGCCCAGCTTCGCCCGCAATACGGACGGCGTCGATCCAGGCGCGAACAATATCGCCAAATGCGGCGTGATCGCCTGCAACACCATCAGCACTGGTGACGATCACATCGCCATCAAAGGTGGTCACTTCGTCTCGCAACTCGTGATCGCGCACAACCATTTCGGGACCGGTCACGGCATGTCGATCGGCAGCGAGACGTACGGCAGCAACAATGCAGGGACGGGTGTGGACGGCATCGATATCCACGATCTGACGATCGACGCCGACTCGCGCCCGGTTGGCTTCGACTCTCAAGCCGGTGATTTCAACGGCATTCGCATCAAATCCGACGAGAGCCGTGGTGGCGTCGTCGACAACGTGAAGTTCACCGACATCTGCATGCGGGACATGAACAACACGATCTTGATCAGCACCGCCTACAACCCGCTCTTTGCCGGTACTTCGTACCCGTCGTTCAAGACGCTCGAATTCCACAACGTGCATCACGTCAGCTGCGCGAACACGGTGCAGCCCGTGGTGACGCTGAACGGCTTCAGCGCAGTGCGCCCCGCTGGCCCGATCACGCTCGACAACGTGGTCGTCGACAACATCGGTCCACAAGCGGTCTCCGCGATGTTCTCCAATATCGTGCTCGGTCCGAACGCGTCGAACTTCTCCGCCTACATCCCGACCGCGAACGACGTGAGCATCATGAACAACGTCAGCGCTCCGAGCAATCCGCGTCGTTGCGTGTTCCCGCGGTTGCCCGCGCCGCATCCTCCCGCCGGCTGGTCCTATTGAGCATGTTCAAACCCACCTTGATTCCCCTGCTGGGCGCCGTGCTCGCGTTGCCGTTCGTGCTCGCTGGCGGCGGCTGTTCGAGCTCTCCACCGAAACCGAACGGGGTCTGCACCGTCAACGCGATGCTCGATTGCGGCGTGACTGGTCCGGACGGCGGCAACGATCTGCCCGCGGGGTTGAACGGCTACTCCTGCAACGGCACGGCGCGCCCGGACGATTCTCCCACTTACACCGAGGGCTATCCAACGGGCGCCATTTGCTCCGATCGTGGCACGAACGACGACGGCTCTCGCAACTACTGCTGCACGCCGCCGAACACCTCGTGCGCGTACAATCCGGTCTCGAGCTGCACCGATCCGAACACCGCGGGCTACCAGTGCCGCGGTTCGAGTCGGCCCGACACGCTCAACGCCGATCTGATCTGCGGCAATGGTGTCGATGATGGTGACTACATCGACTATTGCTGTTCGCACACCGCTGCGCCTCCGTCGCGCACCTGCACCGCGCAGAACAAAGGTGCCAGCTGCGTGACCAAGCAGCTGACGCCCTTTTCCTGCCCGGGCACGATCCTGCCGCGCTCCGAGCTCTTCGGCATGAGCGATAGCCGAGCTGACTACTACCGTCCGCTGTGTTCCGTTCCGCTCCCCCCGCAGGGTAATCCGAATCAGCACACGTACTGCTGCTACATGCCGAACTTGATCCCGGAAGGCGGCTCGTGCGTGCAAGACACGTCGGTGCCCGGGTGCAGCGGCGGCCGCTTTGGCTTCGCCTGCTACGGCACGGAAAACCCGCACGAAGACTATCTCCCGATGCAGTGCCCCGATCCGGGCGTGAAGGGCAAGAGCGCCGAAGGCTACGACGCGACGCTCTATTGCTGCGACTTCGTAGCGACTGCCGCGACGGCCACCGACTGACGCGCTCGGCAGCACCGTCACTCCCAACAACCGATATCTGTTTTTACCCGAAGGCCCCGCACATGATCGACTCTCCGAAGCCTAGCGCTCTGTCGCCCGAACTCCATCTCGGCGCGCGCTTCATTTCGATAGCTCCTCTTGCCATCGCGCTCGCCGTGTTCGCTGGGGCGCGCTCGGCTCACGCGCAGGATCCTGCGGACGACGCGGAAGCTTCGGGGCCCACGCCTGCAGCGCCCGCGCCCGCTACCGAGCCAGCGTCGCCCGCGCCCGAGCAAGCGCCCGCCGGACCAGGCGCGAAGCCCTCGACGGAGCCCGTCGCTGCGCCGACCGCGAAGACCAGCCCGCTGCCCGTGGTCGAAAAAGAGAACGAGCAACAAGAGCAATCTTGGTTTTGGCGCGCGCCCCTCACCGTCGGCTACGGCGAGGGGAAAAACCGCTGGAATTTGACATTCTACGGGTTCGTCGAGGCCGATTTCATCACCGACTCCACGCGCAGCTACTCGGACTCGATGGGTGCCTCGCTCGTGCAACGCAACGACACGTACGAGGGCAAAAATGGGCGCAGCCAATTCACTATGCGCAACACCCGCTTGGGGTTGAAATTCGAATCACCGGAAGTCGGCGGCGTCCGGCCTTCCGCGGTGCTCGAAAGCGACTTCTTCGGCTCGCAGAGCGTCTCGGAGACGTCCGAAAACAACGTGTACACGAGCCCCACGTTCCGCGTGCGTCACGCCTACCTACAACTGCAGAGCGACTACGTCGACGTGCTCGCTGGCCAAACGTACAACGTGTTCGGCTGGCAAAACTACTTCTTCCCGATGAGCACGGAGTTCCTCGGTCTACCGAACATGGTGTTCTCGCGTAACACGCAGTTCCGCTTGTCGCACAGCTTCGGCGGCAGCACGGCGCCAGTGAGCCTCGACATCGCCGTCGCGGCGGATCGCCCGGTGCAGCGTGATTCGCGCGTGCCGGATTTCGAGGGTGGCTTGCGGCTCGGTGTCAACGGTTGGAAGGGCGTCACGACGCCGGGCAGCTCCGGCACCGTCGCGCTGCCGCTTTCGATTGGCGTATCCGGCATTGCGCGGCAATTCCGCGTCGATGCGTTCGCGCCGCCGCCCACTCAAAATTCGAACAACGCCACGGGCTGGGGCGTCTCGATCGACGCGCTCATTCCCGTCATCCCGGCGGTGGACGCGAACGATCGCGGCAACAAGCTCACGCTCACCGGCTCGTTCGTCACGGGCACCGGCATCGCGGATCTGCTCACCGCGAACGGCGGCGCCGTGTTCCCGACGCTGCCGAACCCCGCGCAAGCGAACCCCGCGCCGGAGTACGAGGCGGACATCGATCAAGGCCTCGTCACCTTCGATCAACGCACGGTGCTCCACACCATCGATTGGACGGCATTCCGGATCGGTCTCCAATACTACTTGCCACCGAGCGGTCGCCTGATCTTCGCCGCGAACTACACGCAAGCGCACTCCGGCAATCTCTCGAAGCTGTACCCGCGCGGCGGCGCCGAGCTCGAGCTCCTCGGCCACACCGCAGACACGCTGCGCTTCGCCGACGTGAACTTGTTCTGGGACGCGACTCCGGCCGTCCGCTTCGGCATCTCAGGAGCTTACTCGCAGAGCGAGTACCTCCCCACCGCTCAAGATGCCGCACAAAAACCGCACAACCTCCGCGGTATGCTCCTCGCTCTGTACCAATTCTGACGACTTGAATTTTTTGATGGTCACGCGTGACGCCGAAGGCCGGCCCAGCCTTCGGCGTCGCGTTTCAGTGGAATCGGTTCTACCGTCGCGCGATGTCCGTCACTCGCGCCGCCTTCGGCCCTGATTTCCAATTCGGTGTCGCCACCTCGTCCTATCAAATCGAAGGCGCCGTGAGCGAGGGTGGGCGCGGTCCGAGTATCTGGGACCGCTTTACGCACACGCCCAGAAAAATCAAAAACGACGATCACGGCGACGTGGCGTGCGACCACTATCACCGGATGCCCGAAGACGTCGCGCTGATGAGCTCGCTCGGAGTGAACGCGTATCGCTTCAGCATCGCCTGGCCGCGCGTGATCCCGAATGGCCGCGGCGCCGTGAACGAAACTGGGCTCGATTTTTACGAGCGCCTCGTGGACGCGCTGCTCGAGAAAAACATCGCGCCCGCGGTCACGCTCTACCACTGGGATTTGCCCGACGCGCTCCCCGGCGGCTGGCTCGAGCGCGACACGACGCATGCATTCGCCGACTATGCCGCCGTCGTTTCGAAAAGGCTCGGCGATCGC
>FTDA01001300.1_pt1 | contig 10926 bp, 8 predicted proteins | sample 1639731 | NCBI WGS metagenome assembly FTDA01 (sample SAMEA3914869, study PRJEB12502) | metagenome | biome: forest; material: soil | place: USA | collected 2012-03-12 | depth 0.1 m
GAGCTGGACCGCGACCAGCACGCTCAAGATCCAAGGCTTCAAAGATCTCACCCTGCAGGATTACGGCGTCGCCATCGGCGGCACGCCCGAAGCCGGCGAGTTCGTGCGCTCGAACTTGGTGCGCGCGATGGGCGCGATCATGAACAACCCCTGGCAGCCCGCGATCATCGAAGGCGCCAGCATGGACATTCAGCTGCATTTCGCGCGCGACATCCTGCGCTTGCGCGGCGCAGAATTGCTCGAGCCGGAGATCGACGCGGGTGAGCCCGCGCGCGTTCGGCTGACGCTCGTGCCGTTTTCGGGCCCGGACATCACGCGCGTCGTGTCGGTGCCGATCCCGGCGCACCTGGCCGGCCAAACCGTGAACCTCGAGATCGAGCCGGGCTACTCCGAAGAGCGCGATCAATCCGCGCCGGACACGCTGGCCGAGATGATCGCGAATTTCGAGAATCCGGTGTATCCCGCCAAATCCGCGGTGGTGACGTTCAATACGGGGGACGCGGGCGTTTCGTTCAAGGGCCACATCGCGCACGATTTGCCGCCCGGCGCGCTCGATTTGATTCGTCCGTCGACGTCGTCGATCTCTCCCGAGACCTTTCAAACTTCGACGCGCATCGTCGTCGATTTGCCGGACTTCATGATTGGTCGTGACCGCGTGTCGGTCACGGTGCGCCCCGTGCTCCGCTGAGCCTCGTTCTCTCTACGCGAAAATACCCAGAGCCATGAATCGACTGCTTCGCTACTCACTCCTCGGCACGAGTTTGGTTTTTGCCGCGCACGCTTCGGCGGTCGGCACGCGCCGCTTTTCGCTCGATAAAACCGCTGATTTCAAAGGCGGAGATCTGAAGGGCGTCGCGGTCGATTCGGCCGGGCACGTGCGCGCTGGCTTCAACCTCGGCTCGGTGCCGGTGACGCAAGGCACGGCGATTTGGTCCGCGTTGCCGCTGCGCGACGGCTCGGTGCTGCTCGGCACCGGCAATGACGGCAAGCTCTTGAAGCTGCAAGGCGGCGCTGTCAGCGTGCTCGCCGAGACGAAGGCGCTCGTGGTCACTTCGCTCGCGGAGGCGTGGGGCGGCACGATCGTGCTCGGCACTTTGCCGGACGGCAAAGTGATGAAGTGGGATCACGGCAAGCTCTCGGACCTCGTCACGCTCAAGGGCACCGAGCACGTTTGGCAAGTCGCGTACGATGACAAGCACAAGGCGCTCTTCGCGGCGACCGGCCCCGAAGGCAAGCTCTACCGCATCACCGAGAGCGGCGAAGCGCAGGTCTATTTCGACGCGCCCGAGCAGCACTTGATGAGCGTCGCGATTGCGCCGGACGGCACGGTCTACGCGGGCGCGAGCGACAAAGCGAAGCTCTACAAAATCACCGGCCCCGGCAAAGCCAGCGTGCTCTACGACTTCGCCCGCACGGAAGTGCGCGCGATCGCGGTGAACAAGAAGGGTGAAGTGTTCGCGATCGCGAACGAGGTAAAGCCGGGCAATCAAGCGCCTACGCGCAAAGGCGAAGGCCAACCCGCGAATCCGGCGAACCCTGCGGCGAAAGCCAAGGGCAAAGGCACCTTGTACAAGTTTGGTCTCGACGGTACGCCCGACCAATTGCTCGATGATTCGGACGAGCACTACACGAGCCTCGCGCTCAGTGATGATGGCCGTCCGTACGTGGGCACGGGCGTGGAAGGCCGCGTGTACACGGTGGATGCGAATCACAACAGCGTGCTCGTCGCCGACGTGGACGAGCGCCAAGTGGGCGCGCTCGTCGTCGCGGGCAAAGAACAGCTCGTCGTGGCCAGCGATCCCGCGGTGGTTCACCCGGTCAAAGGCATCGGCGGACCGGACGCAGTTTGGACGAGCAAGGTGCTGGATGCGGGCCTGCGCGCTCGCTTCGGCAAGCTGACGTGGGAAGCGACGGGCCCGCTCCAATTCTCGACCCGCACCGGCAACACCAAAGATCCCGACGACACGTGGAGCGCGTGGAGCAATGGCTTGAGCGCGCCCGCGCTGATCGACAGCCCCGCGGCGCGCTACCTGCAAATCCGCGCGCGCTTCGAAAAAGATCCGAGCACCGTGTTGAGCGAGGTCGGTGTTTCGTTTTTGACCGATAATTTGCGGGCCGTGCTCACGAGTGTGGACGCGAAGGACAACGGCGACTCGGACAGTGATGATTCGATTCACTCGTCGGGCGGCCCGATCACGCACAAGCCGGACTCGAGCATCTCGCTCACTTGGAAGGTCGATAACCCGGACAAGGACGAGCTGCGCTATCGCTTGCAGTATCGCCAAGTGGGCTCGAACCTTTGGTTCGATCTGCTGAAGCCCCAAGAAAAGCTGACCAAGGACAGCTACTCCTGGGAAACGTCGGATCTGCCCGAAGGTCGTTATCGCGTGCGCGTGGTCGCGACCGACGAGCTCTCGAATCCGCCGGATCGCGTGACGCGTGACGAGATGGAGAGCAGCGTCGTGCTCGTCGACAACACGCCGCCCACGATCGAAGGCCTCAAAGTGGTGGGCAAGCACGTGCAGGGCGTGGCGCTCGACGGCGTCGGCCCCATCGCTCGCATCGAGATCGCGCAAGCCGGCTCGGACGAATGGACCCCGTTCTTCCCGACCGACGGCATCTTCGACGAACAGCGCGAGGAGTTCGACGCGGACGTCTCCAAGCTCGTGCCGGTCAACGGCACGCCCGCGCTCTTGAGCGTGCGCGTGTACGACAAGGCGAATAATTTCGTCGTGCGCAGCGTGCTCGTGAAGTGACGGGCGCGGGAGTTTGAGCAGCGAGCGAGCGGGCTCGCCGAGCTCGGCTTCCGAGGCTCGCGCGGGCTCGGCTCGGTGCTAGGCTCGGCAGCATCTTGCTTTCGCCGCGTCGCGTTTTGACCGCCGGGTGCTCCACGGCGCTGCTCCTCGGGCTCGCCTGGGGCTGCTCGGCTTCGAGCGCTGATTCGACGCCGCGCGGGACAGGCACCGGCGGCGGCAACGGCCTCGGCGAAGCTGGCAATGATGAGCAAACGGTTCGCCCGGACGCCTCCAGCGAGGCGGGTGCCGGCTCGCTCGGGTTGAATCCACTGTGCGGCAAGGCTCCGCAATGCGTGCCCGATCAAGCGAGCGCGTGCGCCAGCTACACGCCGCCCGCAATCGAGCCCGACGCTAGCGTCGACGGTGCGATTTCGGCGGCGGGCCAGAGCGGTGAAGGGGGCGCTGGCGGCGCCATCGACGCGAACGCGGGCGCAGGCGGAGAAAGCAACGCGGCCGGTCAAAGCGCAGGCGGTGCTGCCGGCGAAGCGGGCATGAGTGGCGCGGCGGGCGCGGGCGGAGTCGTCGGTGCGGGTGGCTCGAGCTCGACGCCTGCGAAATACGGGTGTCAGGTGCAGCGCGGGGTGACGAGCTCCGCCGCGGTCGTGTCCGCGTGCGCGCCCGCCGGCAGTGGTGAAACCGGCGCGCCGTGCTTGACCTCGGCGGACTGCAGCGCCGGGCTCGGTTGCGTCGGCGACAAGAATTCGGGCTTGTGCGAGCCCTATTGTTGCCGCGGGGACGACACGTGCGCCGCCGGCTCATACTGCGCCGAGCGCTCGCTGCGCGACGCGATCACGAGCACGGACGATAGCGCCGCCGCGGTGACGATCCCCGTGTGCGTGCCCGCACAAAACTGCGATCTCAGCGTGCCTTACCCGTGTCCGAAAGGGACCGAGTGCGCGTGCGCCGCTGGCACCGCGTGCCTCGTCGTGCGCGCGGACGGCACGACGACGTGCGCCACGCCCGGCACCGGTCAAGTCGGCGCAGCGTGTCCGTGCGCGTGGGGCGAAGTTTGCTCTGCAGCGACGAACAAATGCCTCAAGCTTTGTTACACGCGCGGCTCGGAGAACTGTGATGATGGCGCGTGTCAGGCATCGGCAGAGTTGCCGGATGGCTGGGGCGTCTGCGTCGGGTCGAGCGTGACGAGCGGCGGCTGAGCGCGCGCGCTCAACTCCTCGAGCTGCAAGTTGAGCTCCGCGCCCAAGAGTAGCGTGAGGCACATGATCCAGAGCCAACCGAGCACGATCGCGACGGCCGAGAGCGTGCCGTAAAACAGCGCGAAACGCGCCAAATGATGGGCGTAGTACGCGAAGCCGAGCGAAGCGCTGCCGGACGCCGCGACCGTCACCATCGCGCCGGGCCAAATGCGGCGCGCGACGCCTGGGCGATTCACGGCGATGCGGAAGAACACTGCCAGCATGGTCGTGAAGCTCGCGAGGACGAGCGCGAGGAGCAAGAAGTGACTCGCGTGATCCAAGAACGGTAAGTGGCCGAGCGCGACGAGGTGCAAGAGCGTCGCCGGGCCGCCCGCGAGCGAGACGGCGAGGGTGCCGCTCGCCGTGAACGAGACGATCCCGACGATGACGCAGGCGAGCGCGATCAAGCGCCGCTTCCACCACGGACGTCGCACCGCGCCGACGGTGACCTCGAGCACGGCCATCAAGGTGTTGAACGCGGACGACGCGAGCCAGAGCGCACCCAAGAGCGCCACGGGCGCGACCGCGGTGACCGAGAATTGGCCGAGCTGCGTCCAGATCACGCTGCGCACTTCCTGCGGAGTCAGATCCACGAGCAACGAAGCGCTCGTGAGCACCGCATCACTGCCCTGCGAGAGCCGCGCGAAGAGCCAGCCGGCGAGCGCGAACATCGGGATTGCGGCCAGGAATAGGTCGAACGCCATGGCGCTCGCGGCTTGCAGCGTATCCCGCGTGACGAGCCCTTGCGCGACCAGCCAGAGCCGATGTCCGATCGGTGTGGTCGAAGCGAGCTCAGCGGCGCGCATCGAGACGCGCGACCAGCGCCCGCTCAGCGGTGGCGCCTCTTCTTCCGAGCTCTTCAACCAACCATCACTCATGGGATTGGGCAGCGGCGCTCCGGGGTCTGGCGTTGTCCGCGAAATGATCGCATACCAGAGCCCGTGAGACTCCACCAGGAAACGCTCGAGATTCGCACGCAGGCCGCGGGTTTGTGGAACGTTACCGCAGAGGTGAGCGCGGTCGTGGCGAAGAGCGGCATCCGCACCGGCTTGTGCACGGTCTTCGTGCAACACACGTCGGCGAGCCTCGTGATTCAGGAGAACGCGGATCCCGCCGTGCTACGCGATCTCGAGCGCTTCCTCGCGGACGTCGCGCCCGAATCGCGCGCCTGGGAGCACGATGATGAAGGCCCGGATGACATGCCCGCGCACGCCCGCTCCGCCATCACCAAGACGTCGGAGAGCATTCCGATCACTGCTGGCAAGCTGGGGCTTGGAGTGTGGCAGGGGCTGTTTTTATGGGAACATCGCGCGCGGCCTCATACGCGTCGACTCGTTGTTCATGTAGTGGGGGAATGACCCGGCAGGTCGAATGCTCTTCTTTCGCGCCGGAGCGCGCGCGAAGGACAGCAGCCGCATGCACGGAAATAAAACAAAGCTCCAGATTCGCCAGGCTGATCACGGATTAGGTGAGTAGCCACACCCCAACGCGAGTCTGACCGAACAGGCGCCAGTCGCGCAACGAACCACACGAGTGGCCAGGCGCTTCAAGTTGCGCAGGGCCAAACCAAATTTCTACTGTCCAGAGAGCACAGCAGCACCGAGCATCGGGTTGATGTCGACCAAGTAGCGACTCGCGGCGAGTCGTTTGGTCGAAAGTGCCTTGCCGTTTTGCGTCGCGGTCAGAGTCGGGGTGTCGACTTCGGTGTCGATGATGACGCTGATCACAGTCGCGTTGGCTTGGCATTGCGCGCTGGGTGAGGGGAACGAGAGCAACGCGCCGGTGACGTTCGGCGTGCAGTATTGGCGCGCGAAGCGGTAGTGGCTGACGGTGCTCGGCGTATCTACCCACAGCTCGCCGGCATCTTGCTTGCCTTTGATGTAGTCCAGGTGCGCTTGATAATCGGCGAGCGGGATCGGCTCCCAAGATTGATCGGCGATGCCGTGAAGCTCGCGGATCGCCCAGCCGCCCTGCGCGATGGCGGCGTCCACGTACGCCGTCAAAACGTCCGAATTTTGCGGGTAGTAGATGGAGTTCTCGTCGTTGTAGACGTCGAAATCCTCGCGCAGCGGATCGGTGAAATTCGCGGCCGTGACGCCCTTCGAGCCGGCGCGCGCACCGGTGTACCCGACCGTGCCGAGATGATCGATCATCGGCTGCGAGAAGCTGTCGTACGGGAAGATGAAGTATTCGAGCTTCTGATCCGGCACGTTCGCCGCGAGCACGTTGGTGGCTTGGTCGATCTCGATCGTGAGATCCGGCGTCGGCACGGTCGCGACGAAATCCGGGTGCGTCCACGAATGGCACAGGATCTCTTGCCCGTGCGAAACCAACGTCTCGACCTCCGACCACACGCCGCGCTCTTGGCAGCGCTCCACGATCGCGCCGAAGCCCGCGCGCAGGCCGCGCTTCACCAGCTCCGGATCGGCGACCTTGAATTGGCTATCAGTGATGTAGTCGCAAGTATCGTCGTGAATGATCGAGTAGGCGGCGGTCGCATTTTCCTTCCACGTCGCGACGCCCTCGACCGTGATCGTGCCCACGTTGCTTTCGGGCGGCGTCCCCGCATCCATCTCGCCGGATGCGCCGCCGGTCCCAGCGGCTGCGAGTCCAGCGCCGCCGCTCGGGGTGTCACTGTTGTTCATCGCGCCCATGGGTCCGCAACCGATCAAAATCATTAGCGATAATGACGGTGCGGCCAGGCGGAGAACGCACATGTGAGGGGTCATAGCAGTCAGTAAATACGCCTTCCTATGCGCTTTGGCTCAGTTTGATAGCCAGAATCGATAAAGCGAGCGGTTTTCAGAGTTTCTTGAGTACCCGCACGCTACTCTTCGCAGTTTTTCTGGAAGTTTTCGCCGACGCTGCCGCGCCCTTCGGACGATTCAGGACGCGAACCACCAGTCTGAGCCCAGACCAAGTTTCGTCAATCGCGCACACCTTGTTGTCGACCAAGCCAGCGCGGAGCCCGACCTCGCGGACGTCGCTTTCGGTCAGATCCGTCGCGATGCCCGAGGTTTTTTTCGGCCAGCACACCCACAAGCCGCCCTGCGGATCGAGCCGTGCCTGCGCGCGCGGGAACGAGCGCGCGAGCGCGGCGCGCGAGTCGGCGAAGCAAAGAATCACGTCGCACGGTGACGAGGCGCGCACGCCGTCGGTGATGGTCACACCTTTCGGCAGCGCGCCGAGGAGCGCGCTCAGATTCTTCGGCGCGTCGTACGTGCCGAGCCGTGCGCCCGGCTTCAGGCCGAGCTTTTGAGGCAGCGGGGTGCCCGAATATCCAGCCATTTTCCTGGCTAAGTTACACGATTTGCGGCACCGCGAGGTCTCTGCAATACGCTCCGGCGGAAACCGATGCTGGATCTGCGCTTCGCTACTCCGCCCGCTTGGCTCGACACCGTGTTCGCCGATTTCGACGCGTTCCTGCTCGATCATGCTTCGTGCGAGCGCAAGGCCGCCGCCACCGGCATGTCATTCGTGGTCAAGTACCCGGACAAGAGCGCGATCATCGAGCCGCTGATCGAGTTCGCGCGCGAGGAGCTCGAGCACTTTCAAATCATGTACCGCATCGTCCACGAGCGCGGCCTGATCTTGGTGGATGACTACAAGGATCCGTACGTGAACGCGCTCCGCGGCCAAGTGCGCAGCGGTGGAGACGGCGTGCTCTTGGATCGTTTGTTGGTCGCGGGCATCGTCGAAGCGCGCGGTTGTGAGCGGCTGTTCATGGTGGCCGAAGCCTTGAAGACGCGCGACTCCAGCTTGGCCCAGCCGTACCTGGATTTGGCGCGCGCCGAAGCGCGTCATCACGGCCTCTTTTTCCGGCTCGCGCGCGCCTATTTCAGCGAAGCTGAGGTCGACGAGCGCGCCAATACGTTGCTCGACTTCGAGGCCAAATTGGTCGCGGAGCTGCCGCACCGCGCTGCGGTTCACTGACCTTTGGCCGACGGCGCGAGCTCGACCGCGAAATATTTCGCTCGCTACGCCGAGCCAGAAGCGCGCTTCGCCACAGCGGTCGACGGAACCTACGCGGCTGCGATCGTCGTGCCGTTGTGTCGCGAAGCGAGCTCATTTCTAGCTGGCTACGAAGCTTCGTTTCGCGCCGCTGCGCAGCGATGTTTGCTGATCGCGGTCGTGAATGGCGCCGAAGGCGCGAGCGCGGAGACTCACGCGCAAAATGCGCTGCTGCTCGCCGAGCTCGAACGGCGCTTCAGCGCACGGACGGAGCTTCACGTTGAAGGAGTCGTCGCAGGCGCGTGGATCGCGCGAGACGAACACTTCGATCTGCTGTGCCTCGATCGCGCGCGCGAAAATCGACGCTTGCCGCGCGGCGAGGGCGTCGGGCTCGCGCGCAAAATCGGCGCGGATTTGGCGGCGGCGCTGGTGACGTGCGGGCGCGTGCAGTGCAACTACGTCGGCTGCAGCGACGCGGATGCGACTCTGCCCGAGGATTATTGGGCGTGCATCATGGACTCGGGCGCAAAGTCGAGCGCGCTGCTCTGGCCGTTTTCGCACACGGCGAGCGGCGACGAAGCCGTCGATTCCGCGACGGTGCTGTACGAAATTTCGCTGCGCTACTATGTGCTCGGGCTCGCGTTCGCGGGCTCGCCGTACGCGTATCAGAGCGTTGGCAGCTCGCTCGCGTTCGACGCACGCGCCTACGCCAGCGTGCGCGGCTTCCCGAAGCGCGAAGCGGCCGAAGATTTTTATCTTTTGGACAAGCTCGCGAAGGTGGCGCCACTCGCGCGCCTCGGTGGCGCGCCGATCCGTTTGCAGGCCCGCGCTTCGGATCGCGTGCCGTTCGGCACCGGGCGTGGCACCGCCGAAATCATGGCGCAGAGCGCGCGCGGCGCGCCGTTCGAGCTGTATTCGCCGCGGCTCTTCGCCGCGCTCGGCGCGGTGATTTCAGGTTTCGATGCGTTTGCGACGAGCGCCGATTTGGGCTCGTTACGGCAAGCCGTGCTCGAGCTCGCTCCCGAGGATGCGCGTGCGACACTCGCCGTGCTCGAACAAACCAAGGCGTTCGCGGCGCTGACCGACGCCGCCAGGCAGGCGCCGCGAGGGGCCGTGCTCCGTCGCCGCGTGCACACCTGGTTCGATGCGCTACGCACGCTGCGCTTCCTGCACGTGCTGCGCGACGCGCACGCGCCGTCCTTGCCTTGGCGTGAAGCGCTGGCAGACGCGTCGTTCACGCGAGCAGCCGCTCCGCATGACGACGCGCCGGAAGCGATCCTCGCGCGGCTCGTCGAGCTCGAGGCTCAGCTGCCGTTGCTCGTCGGTCCGACCGCGCGCTGAATGCACTGACGCAAGCCGGATACAGTGCGGGACGGCGGTTCACGCTGGCCCCGATTTGCCGACAATTCAGCCAGAAATCGCGAGGCACGTCGGTTGCTATCGAAGAGCTGGTGGTCATGCGCAGCTTGCTTCCGTTCGGGTTCGGCGTCGCCGGTCTTCTGGCTGCTTCGGTGGCGGGCGCCGCGCCTTCTGCGTTGATCGCGGCGAGCGATCCGGCTTCGGTGAGCGAGCTCGAGCTCGCGCGCGTCGCTTTCAACCCGAGCCCGTTCTGGTTGCGTGCTCGCGCCGCGCCACAAACCAAGATCGCGCTCGTGAGCGGCGCCGATGGAACGGATCCGGCTCCGAACGCCGCTGCTTGGCTCGGCGCGCTCGATTTCGCGACGCGCGTGCGCGTCACGCCGCCGCTCGGCCCGCTCGCCGCGTGCTCCGATGCGACCGGGAAGCTCGCAGACAGCGGCGCGCCCGAGCCCGCGGTGATCGAGCCCAGCCAGATTTCGACGGTCAGCACCGAAGTGGATTTGCGACGCTCGCTCGCCGACGCAGGGCTGAGCGTCGATGCCTCCGAAATAGCGGCATTCACCGCCAATGTGGCTGCGCCCTATCGGATCACTTGGTTCGAGTCGGGCGAAAGAGGGGGCGATACCGCGGCGATTCGCGTGAGCGTCACGACCTCGGGGCTGAGCGTGCCCGGCGTCGTGTTTGCGGCGCGCTCGAGCGTGCCTGCGACCGTGCTCGCGCTGGCTTCGACAGGTCTCGAGCCGAGCTCGGGGAATGCTTTCGAACCGACGGACTTCGCGGTGGCTTATTCGGGCGCGGACGCGCAGACGAACTACACGAGCGCACGCGCCGCGTGGCTCGCCGAAGATCCTTCGCGCTGGCTCACCGAAACGCGCGCTTCGACGGCGCTGTTCGACTACACGGTCGTGGCCGGCGTCGGGCAAATCGAACCGGGCGCCTCGCAATACTTCGAGCGCGCGCTCGGGATCACGCCGGGTCGCGCTTGCTTCGGCTCGGTGCTGACTGCGCATGCGCGCGGATCGCGTAGCGACACCGACTTCGAGTGCGGCGGCGCGGACGATCTCAAATTGGCTGAAATCCCGCTCGATTTTGCGGAGCCACTAGTCACGCGCTTGTTCGGCTCGCTGACTTCCGATGAGCTCGCGCTGCGCGTCTCCTCGCAACCGGCGCACGACTCGCACGTGGTCGCCACCGATTTCGATGCCACCAACTGCACCCCTGCTGCATCGGGCATGACTGGCGTCGTCGGCGTGGTCAGTGGTGGTCAAGGCGCCTCTTCGAGCTCGAGCTCGAGCTCGAGCTCGACCGACGGCAGCTATGCCAATGGCTCGGGTAGCATCGATTCTTCGGGCGATGACAGCTCCGTCGATTCCAGCGACGACAATTGTGGAGTCACGGTCTATCCGGATTCGTGCAGCGGCGATTCGAGCTCGAGCTCGAGCTCGGATGATTCATGCAGCGGGGATAGCTCGAGCAGTGACAGCTCGAGCGACTCCTGCAGCGGCGACAGCTCGAACAGCGATAGCTCGAGTGACTCGTGCAGCGGGGATAGCTCGAGCAGCGACAGCTCGAGCGACTCCTGCAGCGGCGATAGCTCTTCCAGTGACGACGACAGCAGCGGTTGCGGC